>Ga0187847_10004256_pt1 | contig 10609 bp, 8 predicted proteins | sample June2016WEW_4_10_FD_132458 | JGI IMG/M metagenome (GOLD analysis project Ga0187847, IMG submission 132458) | Peatland microbial communities from SPRUCE experiment site at the Marcell Experimental Forest, Minnesota, USA - June2016WEW_4_10 | ecosystem: Environmental > Terrestrial > Soil > Wetlands...
TCACTGATGCCACGCCATTGCCCAAATTCGGGGCTGGCCACGGATTCTGGGCAATAAGCTTCTGAATGACCGGATTGGTTGAATCACTCGGAATGAGCTGTCCGCCGGGACCACTTCCCGTCGGAACATCCGCAATCGTCACCACACCAACGGGCTCTTGCTGCCCCTCATAGTCAGCATAAAAGAATGTTTTGTTCTTGATGATCGGACCACCGAGAGACGCGCCATATTGATTATTGTGAAATTGCGCCTTCGGCTGGCTGGACGGATTGAAATAATTACGCGCGTCGAGCGCGTCGTTGCGGAAATATTCGGCCGCCGACCCGTGCAACTGGTTGGTCCCGCTCTTGGTGACGATGTTGACCACTGCACCCGCATTTCGGCCGTATTCCGGCTCAAAGTTTGACAAGACGTGGGCTTCGGCGACGGCATCAATGGGTAGAATGGTTGAGGGCGTCCCGAATACTCCCGCCTGATTAATCGCCGGGTCGTTACGGTACCCGTCGTTCATGTCGGTCCCGTCCAGCAGGTAGTTGTTGGATCGTCCGCGGGCGCCATTCATTGAGAACTCGCCGTAAGAACCGGGCGAATCAGAAATCTGGTCTGGCGAACCCGCTACGCCGGGGTTCAAGTAAATCAACTTCGTATAGTCGCGACCATTGACGGGAAGATCCTTTACGACTTCGCTGGTCAGCACGCCGCCCAATGTATTGCTCGTGGTTTCGATCTGGGGCAAAGTTTCGCCGGATACTTCCACCTGTTCATTCACTTGTCCCGGCTTGAGCGCTACATCCACTCGCCGCTCGCTGGCTACATCCACGGCCACGGTGTTCGTTATAGATGTCTGAAATCCTTTTTGCGTGACAGTTACGCTGTATGTTCCGACCGGCAGCTCCGGCACGGCATAAGTTCCGTCCGCGGTGGTCACCGTCACGCGATCCTGACCGGTATTCACATTGTGAATTTTGACGCTCGCGCCCGGAACTACAGCGCCCGAAGCATCCGTGACCGAGCCCAAAATCGTGCCGCGGAAGGTTTGTGCCGCTAAGGATCCAGCCATCAGAAGTACACAAGCAAGGATCTCCCGAACTCTCATTGGAAAGTCTCCCATTCGCATAAAGTAATGTGCATCAATAGCTTGCCGTCGAGATTCCCGAGCAAACCAAAATTCTCTAATTCGGAAGTCTAGTCGGGAAACGATTCAAATGAAATACAAAATATTAATAGGAGCCAAAAGAGGAACCGTAACTAAAGTAAGGGAAGTCGCAATGCTAGAAGGTAAAGGCGACGCCGCCACGAACGCTGCGCGCCGACTGGACGAGATAGACCGTATGGCCATCCTGTCCAACCACAGGCACGTAGCCTTGCGCGAGGAGATTGCGCAGGTCAATCATCGCTTCCAAGTGGCTGGGTAAAAAGCCGGTGCCCGGAATCGGTTGGCGGAAGAAAAGATTCAAGTATGGGTCGGCCTGTCCCATCGACGCATTGAACATATCAACCGGAGTTAGCGCAGGGCCGCTGACCCATTGGTAGGAAGCAATCCAGCCGGTTTTCGCGCCTGGTAGTGTTCCTTTTACTTTGCCAGTCAAGGCATGGCGCTGTTTGACCGTGCTCCAATCACGCACAGACTCCAGGCTGGAATCAGCGCCGTCCGGCGTCAGCACGCCGCCGTAGGCATAATCGAAGGTCGTCGTTACGCGCGAACTGAGGTGGGTTTCAACCGCTACGCGCACACCTTGCGCGTCCAGTCGCCGCCCGCGATAGGTAAATGTTCCGGAGTAAATATCCGGCAGCACTTCCCCGCTCACCGCGGAATACGTTCCGACGCCAGTCAGCGCGGGATCCGAAACCCGGTCAAAATAAGTCGCCAGTTGCAGCGTATTCTTTCCTGCGCGATGCGTAAGGGCAACTTCGTGGTGATGCGCCCGTTCGAGCGAAGCCCGATAGCCCACAATGCTCATCCGCGGACTGTTGTCGCTCAGATAGGCCGCGTCGCGGTCAAACCCTTTTTCAGCCATGTTGTCCGGCTCGGCAGTAGCGTAAGCATAAGTAACCAACGTATCCGGCGAGAGATGCACATCGGCAGAGCCAAACGGCCTAAAGGCGCTAACCCGCCCGAGGAATTGAATGGTTTGCAGCTCGCTGCCAAACTTCAACTCCAGCACGTCGCCAAATTTCATATCGTCCGACGTGGTCAGCGCAACCGATTGGAAGTCTGAGTCGGGTAAAGCCAATGCCGGTGAGGCCAAGTTTCGGACCGTCACCGCGACGCTCGGACCGGAGCCATCTATGTTCGTCTGACTATAGCCAGCGCGCAAGACGGTAGCTGGTGTCGAATAGCCGTAGCCGAGGTTCCCGCTCAACGTGGCCATCCCCTCGGAAAAAACCGGCTTGGCGAGCGTAAAATCCGTACTCATATCCGAGCCCGTACCAAACCCCTCGGCGCTCGAACCGGCAACAAAGGAAAGCATTCCTGTTACATCGTGAAAAGTCGAGACGTGTTCGCGCGATGCGGCCAGCGCTGGGTCTTGGAAGCGCAGTATGGGCCGATCCGAAACTGAGCGCAGGACCCATTTCCAGTCGTCATTGTCGTTAGGATTGCTGCGTAGCGGCGGCAATTGCACGGCATCAAATAGAGAGTTCAGCGTAACGTCCACAACGGTGCTAGTGCCAGGGCGCAGTCCGATTTTTTCCCGCACGGCGGGCAGAAATGATGGCACGGTAACATGAATGCTATAAGTTCCGGGAAGCAACCCTGCCATGTAGTAGCGCCCGTCTTCGTTCGTAAAAGCTTTTGCGGACTGCACTTGCGCACTGAGGATCTCGACCACCGCCCCCATCTGCGGGACACCACTGGCACTGCGCACTTGGCCGGTGATGGAACCGGGGCGTTCTGAAGCCATCAGAGGTAGCGCGAAAATTGCCGCCAATGCGAGCGTTGATCCGAGTTTATGAAACATCATCCCACCGCCCGCTGGAAGCGGGTCGCCTATTCCACCGCAAACGTCGCGGTTGGATCCAGCGACTGCTTGGAGATATTGTCACTCACCTTGATTTGAATGCGATACGTGCCTGGATCAAGGTTGGCGGCCTCGAGAGTCTTCTGTAGGGTCACTTGGTCGCCGACATTCCCCATCTTGTCCGTAGTTTCTACCGTATGAATTACGGGTTTATTGGTCGCTACGTTCACCACATCATACTCCACCGTAGCCGAAGGTTTATGCGTTTTTTCGTCCATTCCCAGGTTATAAACCTGCATCCAGAAGCTCATTTTCTGGCCGCGTTTAAAGCTGGCTGGCTTGCCATCGGCAGGAGGAACTTTCGGACGCACTTTGGTCGCCCCGATCACGAACATGCCTGTGCCCACATTCTTCGAAGGCACTGGCTCCATGTCATCAGCAATAATCAGGGAAGACGAAGCCAGCTTGTCTTCAGCGTACTCCGGAACCACAATCCCCTTAGTCCATGTGCCCTTGCGGTCTCCGTTAACGTCTTTAACCACAATGTCAAGCCGGTAGCGACCGGGACGAAGCGGAAGCGCCTTCCAGTAAATTTGTGAATTTTCAACCGCTTTCGGGAGCAACTCTGCCGGAATATCCGCTTCCACCGTATCTTCGAAAGTCTGCGAGACTTTGCCCGTCAGGGTGGAGACGCGGCCGAAGATATTAACTGTTCCGCGCTGCACGCCATCTTTGTTCACGAAGGTAATATCACGATTCTTAAGTTGCACCGTCACCGGGACCAGCACGGTGTCTTCAGTGATGCGTACAAAATCGGTGAGCACGTCAAAAGGCATGAGGTTGTAAGTAATCTTGGTCCGGACTACTTCCTCAAGATCCTTGAATTTAACGTCGGGTGGCTTGGTCAATTTTGCAAATTGTTCAAGCCGGTCAAATTCCTTGCTGGCATTGGCCGCCGTTCCGGGCCCGGCGCCGAGGGTTTCCAAGCCTCCGTTCAATCGGTCCGCTTTGCTGGTAAGTCCCATCTGCTCGTATAAAGTTTCGCCGCCGTTTGGACTCTCCGCCAATGCATCTTTCTCGCCGCGGTCCATGGTCATGTGGTACTCGCCGCACATGCATGTGTCCACAAATTCAATGATCACTTCCTGCCCAATCCCTTCGAGGTAGCGATAACGCCAATCTTCAAACGGATAGGTAGAAGTCGTTCCGCCGCCTTCTTCCGTCGGACGGTCATAGGTTCCACCCGAGGCGTGCGAATCAACTTCATCGGCAGGGCCAAAGACGATATAAATGCGCCCGCGATCAGTCTTCCATCCAGGGATGCCCGCGGCGAAGTGTTCGTTCGCGTACTCAATCCGGCGGTAATGTTCTTCCTTGTACTCGTTTTCTTCAGTATCCGGCGTGGGGTCGCGGCGCTGCCAGAAAGCTTCGATGAATTGATCGCGTTCCTCGTCATTGGAGAGCTGTTTGAACGCAGAGCGCTCTTCGTCGGTGATGATGTAAGCTACATCCTCATTCAGCCATTTCTTGTACGTCCGGCTCAGTTCCTGCTTCAGGGATTTGGCGTTTTCTTTCTTCTGTTTGTCGGTCAGGGGCCGTTTAAGTGGATCGGTATCCGAGGTAGTCTGGGGTGCCGTCGAATCCGTGCTGGTCGGCTTCGCGTCCTGCGCCACGGCTGAGGCCATTAAACCTAATGTGCTCAGTAATATGAGCGAAAGCCACGACCGTAAACCGGACTGAACCATTATGGGGACTCCTCGGAACTTGCGACAGATACAACAATTCTATGGAATAGGATGCGTCAACGCAAGCAAAAGGCAGCCCAAATTCGACATCCATCCACTACCTGGCACTCGGCTATACTTTGCTTGGTTATACTTCGTATGATCCGGAAGGAACTTTCCTCCCGCATGAGTCGTACAAGGGAGTAGCCGCGCAGGACGGTTCAGGCAGCCAGTTCGAAGGCAAATCGCCCGGAAAGAATGGATTAGAACGAATTAACCGGATAACAAGACGGCAGTTCACGCGTCCAACAGGAATCCAGCCTGGGGCTGACCCTAAAGCAAGACGACAAGACTGGAGCGGTGAGTGTCCGAAAGGGACGAGGAGTCAAAAATGGCGACAGCAGAAGTCATTAATATCGAGCGGCCGGTAGTGTCCGCGCCTCCTGAGTCGGTCATGATCGCGACCATTGACTTGTGGAAGACCTACGACATGGGGTCGGAACAGCAGGTCCATGCGCTGCGCGGCGTGAACCTCCAGATCCGCCGCAACGAGTACGTCGCCATCATGGGACCGTCAGGTTCGGGCAAGTCCACGCTGATGAACTTGATTGGCTGTCTCGACTCGCCCAGCAAAGGCCAGTATTGGTTGAATAACCAGCAAGTCAGCGAGCTGGATGACGATGAACTGGCACGCATCCGTAATAAAGAAATTGGATTTGTGTTTCAGACTTTCAATTTGCTCGCCCGCGCGACTGCTTTGCACAACGTCGAACTGCCGCTGATTTACGCCGGTGTTCCTTCCGAAGAGCGCACCGAACGCGCCAAAGCCGCTTTAGCCTCAGTCGGCATGGAAAAGCGCATGACCCACAAGCCCAACGAGCTCTCCGGAGGACAACGGCAACGCGTGGCCATTGCACGCGCTCTGGTGAACCGGCCCTCCATCATTCTGGCGGACGAACCGACCGGAAACCTCGATTCTCAAACGGGCTTGGAGATTATGGCGCTGTTCGATCGGCTTCAGGCCAACGGCAACACCATCATCGTCGTCACCCATGAGCACGACATCGCTGAGTACGCGCACCGCGTGGTTTACATCAAGGACGGCGTCGTCGAGCGGGATGAGTTAAACGAGAAAAAATAAGATTTAATAAGCTCAATACTGACCCATAAGGCGGGTGGCCCACCTTTACGCCTTTTGTAAAGGTGGGAACGGCGAGGTCGTCCGTCACAGATTTTTGTTGGGGCGGGGAGTAAACTTTGTGCCGTGTCCACCCATCCGGTTCGCTATTACGGAAATCACGATCTGCACTTTATTAATTGCAGCTGCTATCAGCGGCAGCCGTGGCTGGCCAGTCCGCAGCGGCGCGATCTGTTTCTCACAGTGCTCGAAGAAGTTCGCCAGCGTTACGATTTCGTCGTGGTGGGCTACGTGGTCATGCCGGAGCACATTCACTTGCTGATTGCCGAGCCGGAGAAGGGCAATCCGTCGAAAGTGATGCAAGCCGTCAAACAGGGTTTCGCGCGGAGGGTGTTGAAGTCCGTGCGCCGGCGGCGGGTAGCGGGGCAGCAGGAGCTGTTCGAGGTGGGTGCCGAGCACGTATGGCAGAAGCGTTTTTACGATTTCAACGTATGGACGGCACGCAAGCGGACAGAGAAGTTGCGCTATATGCACGAGAATCCGGTAAAGCGCGGATTGGTGCAGGAGCCGGAGCAGCGGCCGTGGAGCAGCTACCGGAGTTATGCTTTCGGGGAGCCGGGCGCGGTGAAGATTAATCAGTGGGGAGAAGCTAAGATGAAAATCCCCGGGCAGGCAGCATGAATGCCCACCTTTACCAAGAACGTAAAGATGGGCCACCCGCCGCGAGCAAAAAGCTGTGACGAACGGCCTCGCGCTCCCGCCTTTACAGAGAACGTGAAGGCGGGCTACCGGCCTTCGAAAACCGCGAATCATAGGGCAGCCGCAGTGATTGAAGATGCATGCAAAGAAAATCCCAGCGATTGGTTGGGCCAACCCGGCTACGGCGTAACGACGACCGTAATGGTGTTAGAGCTGACGGCACCTGTACCCAAATCAGGAGGGATTACGCGCAATACCCTAACCATGTATTTACCCGGTTGGGCCATTTCGTAGAGTTTGCTAACGGTAATTTGGTCTTCGATGATTTCGTTGGGCTTGAGAGGGATGATGACCGATGAGGTTGAGATGCCAACCGTCTCCGCAGCTTTAAGTTTGCGACCGTACTCGGTGTCTGGCACTGCTTTCCCGCTAAGATCGCGCATCTCTACGGAATAGTTCAGCTCCGGGGCCGATTTGAGAATGCCGATTTCATGAGGGGAGGTGTTCTCCAAGGTTACCCAGATATTTACCTCGGAACCGGCTTTTGTGGTTGGTTCTTGAGTACGAATAAAAAGGGCGAACGGGCGTTCGGCTTGAGCAAAAGCTGCCGTGGATGCCAGGAGTAGTGGAATAAATAACCGGACGCCCCAAAAAGATGATCGTTTCATAGAGGCCTTTCGAAAATTTCTTACGGGCATGTGCTCCCTGCTGGGTAGTCGGTAGTCCAAGAGGCGTAGGCGCTGCTTTCCTGGAAGGCGGCAGCGCTGACGCTTGAAGACGGTTGTACAGTCCATAAGCCGTTCTGCGAATTGTAAGTTGCATCGCCAAACCAATTCCAACTTACATAACCAAGGGGGACAGGGATTGAATTCGCCAACCCGGAACTCCACATCACATACATATGCGCGGCCATCTGATCGGATTCTTCCGAATATGCAGGTTTCAGCATGACCCCGGGGTTGTCGTCTGTATAGGTTCCCGTTGCCGGAAGATAAGGGTATGTTCCGTCGAGCCCTGAGCCCGTACGGTGACCGTGTTGCCAGTTATCAGTTTTATTGTGAGGCTATCGATTAGTTGGACGTAGACCCACGTATTCGAATACCCCGAAGGAGCGCTAGCCGAGGGAGTGAACTCAATTCCAATATTGCTACCCGAACCTCCGAGCACTAATTTGGTGTTATTCAACGTATTTATCGTGCCTACCTTCGTCACGACACTAGGGCTACTCGGTCCGGCGACGTTAAATTTTGTCAAAGCGGAGGCAGTACTGTTGTCACTGAAGGTCACGGTAAAACCTACGTTCAGTGAGTTGCCAAGGGTCACCCAGTAAAACGTAGCCGCATCGTTGGTTAGCGTGGCCGTTGTGGAGCCTCCATTCGTGTTGCCAGTGTTAAATCCGCCCACAGTCGTCCCGCCAACCGTCCATTGTCGGCTCTTCACCGTCAGTCCTGACGGCGGGTTGTAAACCGCAGTCAGCGCAATCTGCTGGCCCACCACAACCGACTGCGTCTTGCCATTGATTGTGTTCCCTTGAAATTGTATCTCCGGTGTCACCGTCACGGGGGCGGTGGGATACTCTTTCTCCCAGCCGCCGGTGTCGCCCTGGCAGTACCAGACGTAGCCGACGCCGTCGGCGTTGGTGAGGCCGGGCGAGATTCCCGTCAGCGTGTCTTTGCTGATCGTGGCGATGGCGGGGTTCTGCACTGAGAAGCTGAAGAGGCTGGTCAGGTCCTCGGTCGCTCCTGTGCACTGGTTGATGCCTGTTACTTCAAACGGGTTAGGCTGATTCTCCACCAGATCGAACGAGCCAGGTTCAAAGCTTGAACCATAGTCGCCGCAACAGTCCACCTGCCCGCCGCGTATCTCATGTCCCCATGTGCTATCAGCGCTTTGGCTAGCCGGCAGGAGCGTTCCCTTTCCTCCGATCTGCTGGAGGTCGTAGGTTCCTGAAGTTAGATCCGCAGGCAGAAGATTGCCTTTGCGGTCGGCGATGCGGTTGTGAATCAAATCCTCCACGTTGAACCATAACTGGTCACCAGGCGCGATAGTCTGCTCCAGTTCGTATTTCTTCATCCCGCTGTCGTAGTGCAACGTCAGCAGCGTGTCGGCGGGTTTCGCTCCGCCGTTGGTCACGGAGATCAATCCATTGTGCTTCCCGTCGGCTTTCCACTCGCCGCCCACAAAATATCCTCCTAGATTGTCAGAAAATGGCGTTTCCGTCCCATACTTCCCGGTGCTGTCATAACTCACTGCCGTCGCGATCAATTCATCGGGTTGCACGGTGGCAGACAATGTCACCAGCGCCCAGTGCGCGTCGTCCGGAATATTGAGCGGTTTCTGCATGGTGCTTATGTCAATCTTCCGCGTCTCGTAGGGCGCGAGATTCAGCTCTGGTAGCGCCACTTGGCCTTTCGCCGAATCTCCCCGCCAACTCAGTGTGATGCTGGCGTTCAGGTTTTTGGCTGTCGTATTGCGCACAAAAATCATGGGTTGAAGCGTCGTCCCAGATGGAAAACCCGTTGCAGGGTCGGGAGTTTGCAAGGCCAGCATCGGGGCAAATGTCGTCCATTGCTTCGCGTTCGGGCCCATGCGCTCTTGCACCGTGGTCGCCGGATCGTGGGCAAACATCTTCAGCGTCGCGCCGAATCCCGCCGCTTCATCGGACACCAGATGAACGGCGCTCAGTGCCGGGGCGAATGCAGGCACATCGAACTTCAGCCCGCCATAGCTGCCGCTTAGGCCAGACTCATGCAGCAGTTCGCTCACGTCCAGCCGCTGCGTCTGATGGCCGCCTAAGGTCAACGATTTGCTCCAGTGCTTGCCCGAAGCATCGGAGAGCCACAAAGTTCCGGCAACATTTTCCTCGGCGCTATTGGCGAAGACAAGAATGTCGTGGGCGCCTGCGTGCTGCTGCCACCAGATGCCCTCCCAGCTGCCCGCGCGTGCCATGCGCAACGGCATTTCGCTGGCGACAGTCGGATAAGCGTTCATCCCGAAGCCGACCGGCCGCCCGCGCATACGCAAAGTCACCGCCGCAGAAAGGTTTCGCGCATGAAACGAGCTAAAGCGGAATACCACCGAACCGTACGAACCCGGTTGGTTGAGTGGGTTGGGGAGATCTTTTTGCGGCGTGTAATGGGTCAGTTCGTCATTCACCATCACCGTGACCGCCGCATTCGCCGGAATGGTCACGGGCGCGAGCGCAATTTCCTCCCCTTCCGCCATGCGCAGCAGGGGCACGACTGTGAGATCGGTCGCGCGCAGGTTGTTCTTGAGCTGCAACTCCGTCTCCCACCCGGGTTCGCTGCTCCAATAAGGGGCAAAGACTTCCTGTGCCTTCGGCTCTCTCGGCCGCTGGGCGTAGGCAAAGGTGAAGGCAAAAGTAAAGAACAGCGCGAGTGAAAATATCTCTCTGCAGGAAATCATCTTGCATTCCTTTTGAGTATTCAATTGTCCCTGGGGTCAACAGCGTGAAGAAAGGGAATGCAGAATAGAATCCGCAACCGGCGATGTCAAGTTAAACTTTGGCGAGTTGGTGCGGGCCGCAAACCCACAAACAAACTCCGCGGCTATTGTTCGATAGTTGTGGGCTTGGCGGGTGCCCCACCTCTTACGAGCTTTGTAAAGGTGGGTGGCCCACCTTTACGTTCTTGTAAACGTGGGCATCCATCCTACGCCCGCGAAAGCTGGGGAAGCGCATCAAAATGCTCGTCCCGCGCAAATAAGACAAGCGAATGTTGCAGGACGAGCGCTGCGGTCCACATATCATTCGTCGGTATCGGAGTCCCTTGCTTTCGCAGTTGCCGGTAAACCGAGCCGTAATGATGCGTAGTCTGCTCGTCGGGGTAGAGCACATCCACGCCCGGCTTCAACAGAAAGCGCCGCAGGATGGCTTCGTTGTGCGTTCCCTGTGTGCTCACAGCAAACCCAGCTCGTAATTCTCCAAGCACAATGAAAGGCAGCCAGATCTCTTGAGCGTGTTCAATCGTTTCGACGACTGATGAATCGCCACGGCACAGGTCGGCATAACGATTGGTGTCAAGTGCCAGCCTCATCCCCACATCTCTTCATCAACCTTGTCTTGCTCA
>Ga0187847_10004257_pt1 | contig 10609 bp, 14 predicted proteins | sample June2016WEW_4_10_FD_132458 | JGI IMG/M metagenome (GOLD analysis project Ga0187847, IMG submission 132458) | Peatland microbial communities from SPRUCE experiment site at the Marcell Experimental Forest, Minnesota, USA - June2016WEW_4_10 | ecosystem: Environmental > Terrestrial > Soil >...
AAGCTGATCGACCCCATAGATCCACATTGCACGGAATGGGTGAACTTCGATGCGACGGATGAGGCATCACCGATTCTTGAGGGATTGGGACACATTCACCGGATGTACGCGCCCGTCATTCCTGGCGGTGAACCCTTCGAGGGAATCACGCTACGCCTATATGAGCCGACCACATCGACATGGCGCATTTGGTGGAGTTCAACTCGCTCTCCTGGAATCCTGGAACCCCCACTGATTGGTCGAATGATTGATGGTCACGGTGTCTTCGAGTGCGATGAGGTACTCGGCGGCCAACCAGCGAAAGTCAGATTCGAGTGGGAGAGTGACTCAGTGATGCCGCAATGGCAACAGTCGTTTTCATTTGATGCGGGGGTCACGTGGCGCCTGAATTGGACGATGGTTTTCGAGCGAATTGTCGCCTAGTCGCGAGCGGAGTTACCGAGTGCGAATTGCCCTCAGGAAGGTGATCCCATGATTCGAGTCTCCAGTCGGAGATTGTTGACGTCGGCCCTTCGACACCAACGTGGACTATTTGGCTAGGCGCCAATGGAGGGTGGCATTCCTGCGGTGTCGGGGCTTCGACACCAGCGCTGCAAGGTACTCGGTCGCATAAGCCCCAAGGGGCTTATGCAGAGATTGCTCATACTTGCCTTGGTCATAGTTAGATTGAATCCAACTGGCGCGAAGTTCACTTAATGGTCGAACCTATGACGGGAGTTTTCATGAAAATGCGAGTGCTGGGCTCTAGCGGTTTGGAAGTTTCCTCAATTGGCCTCGGGTGCATGGGCTTAAATCATCATCGAGGTAATGCAGCCAGCCGAGCGGAGATGATTGCTCTCGTCCGTTCGGCGGCTGACCTTGGCGTAACTTTTTTCGATACTGCGCAGGTGTATGGACCTTTCACGAATGAAGAATTGGTGGGCCAAGCCCTCGCGTCGATGAGTGATCGAGTGGTTATCTCGACAAAGTTCGGACTCACCGACGAGAACGGAAATTCAACGCTGTCAAGTCGTCCTGATCTCATTCGCTTGAGTGTCGAAGGATCCTTAATGCGTTTGGGTGTTGACGCAATAGATCTTCTTTATCAGCATCGCGTCGACCCGAAGACGCCCATCGAAGATGTCGCCGGTACCGTCAAGGAGTTAATCGCTGAGGGTAAGGTACGGCACTTCGGTTTAAGTGAAGCGGGAGCCACAACGATTCGTCGCGCTCATTCGGTCCAGCCCGTAACAGCCATTCAAAGTGAGTATTCGTTGTGGTACCGGAAGCCCGAACAAGATGTAATTCCAACTTGTGAGCAACTCGGCATCGGGTTTGTTCCTTTTAGCCCTCTCGGTCGCGGCTTCTTGACCGGGACTATTGACGAGTTAACTGAATTTGTCGCCGGGGACAATCGTAGGGACAACCCACAGTTCGCAGTCGAGGCTCGAAGGGCAAATCGGGCGATTGTGGACGTGCTGACGTCGTTCGCCATCGACAAAGGTGCCACATCGGCCCAAGTTGCGCTCGCGTGGTTGCTTGCTCGGAAACCCTGGATCGTTCCGATTCCGGGTACGACAAAACTACGACGACTTGAAGAGAACTTACGGGCTGCCGACTTAACTCTCTCCGGGGACGACCTAACCGTCATTGAGACCGCGATTTCCGAGATGGAAGTCGTCGGAGAAAGATACCCGGAACTCCAAGAAAGAATGACGGGCATCTGACACTGATTGCGCCTCGTTCATCATCAAGTGCCAGTGCATGGTTGCAGAACTGTGGCGTCGGGCCGTAGACAGTTGTGCAGTGAAGTGTTGAAAGGATTCCTAATCAGTATTCTTTGACGGATGTATCCGTCCCCGAGAATGGTTCACGTCGATGATCGGCGACTCGCAGTTGAAGATTCTGGGACAGGTTTTCCGATACTCGTGCAAAGTGGTTTTGGATCTCGCCACCTTTTCCCTGGCGCAGTTCGTGATGCTAATCGTGCTGGATTGCGACTCATCAGTTATGACCGGCCGGGACTTGGCCAATCGGATCCTCAGCCGGGACGGAAGGTTGCCGATTCAATATCTGATGTGATGGCAATTGTCGACACCCTGGAAATTGACCGGCTCGCGGTCTGGGGTAGTTCGGGAGGTGGTCCATACGCAGTTGCGGCGGCGGCCGGACTAGGAGATGTCGTCACTTCTGTGGGCCTCTTCTCACCCATCGGTCCCTACGGCACTCCACAATTGGACTTCACCGAAGGCATGGGGGTTGACGCAGATTTTCACGATGAAATCGCCGAGTTGCTGCAAGACCCAATGACAGCCCGAGCTGGGTTCATGGAACGAGCACGTGACATGCTCGCGAGCCAAGGCTTCCCGGATTCGTGGTTACGGCGGTGGGGCGATCTCGCAGGAAAGGATGCCGCCCATTCCGTCGAATGGGCGGAGTACCTCGCGGCATGTGCGGTTGATGGATTTGGCGCTGATGGCGAAGGATGGTGGGAAGATTGGTGTGCGACGTTTCTGCCGTGGGGTCTTGACTTGACACAGGTCAAGGCCCCGGTGAGCCTCTGGCACGGAATGCAAGATGAGATGGTTCCCCAAGCGCACGCGCGTTGGTACGCATCCCATCTTTCTGACGTTGATTTACACCTCTTGCCAGATATTGACCACACGAACATTGATGAGAACCTGAGATCAACGGCGTTGCAATGGTTCGCGCAGTACGCGACGTGAGTAGAAACAGAATCGGCGACACCAAGTTCCCCTGATACTGATTCGCCAGTCCAAGATCGTGTACGTCGGCTCCTCGACGCCAATCAGCGCCATTTCGAAATTCTCCGACGCTTGGGTGCGGCATTGGCACGTCGGGTTACGAGGATTAGACCTCCACTGCATTCGACAATGCAAGTGCGAGCCACACCCGTCCGTCGGACCTAGTGTGGCGGCATGAGCGGCCCCGAACAAGGAATGGCGGTTCCAGTGTCAGGTGGGCGTCAGCGTATCGTCATGGTGCTGTCAGTGATCGCAGTTCTCCTGCTCCTGGTGTTGGTTTTTCGGCCCACCACTTCGTCGCCAGGCCGGAATTCTTCAGCCGTAACTTCAAATGGTCCTTACCACGCGTACCAGTACACCTGCTGTACGGCGTCGATCATGAATGCGATCTACCACCCGGGTGAAGTCGTTACAGTTCACTGGATTCGGTCCGCCCCCATTTCGACCGGAAGTTCCGCAACGCCTATCACCCTCTCGATCACCCTCTCGGGCCCGTATCGAACGGTCAAGTTGTTAAAGACAGATTCGGTCGGTCCCCATCCTCGTCTAGGACGCACGAGGGCGACCGCAGTGCCAGTGCGTGTGATGGATAGCGCCGCCGACAGTCCGGTGTCTACTCTACGGATACCTGAGAATGCGCGATCGGGTTATTACAACTTGACGACAACGACGGGAACCAAGAACCTCACCGTAAGTGGATCTGGGGTAATTCGCATCGATTAACGGAGCAAATGATTTTGTGTCACGGGACGTGGCGCCGCTTGTGAATTGTCAGACACGATTGGGAACAGCTCGACGGACTCGCCAATGCTGGGTTGCGGAGTTGATTGATCGGGTCCCGAGACCAACGTGGTCGAGGTGGCCATTCGTTTTGTCAGCGTTGCTCGCCAGTCGCATCGGGCCACCGGCCCTTTAACGCGCCCTATACGCTGACATGGTCCCAGTGGCTCCCCGCATCGATCGTTCGATAGAGCGACCGGGTCGCCGGCGTCGAACCGTCCTGCACGATGGCGTAGCCGGTTGTTCGACTAGTGAAAATGACTTGGGAAGTGGAGTGAGCAAGAACGACTTGCCAGGTGCGCCCCCAGTTCGTGGTTCGCACCAGGTGATAATCCGACCCTGAACTCCTTTGAAGGAGAATCGTCCCTGGTGAGGGCGTCGCAGGTAGGCCGGGGCCCGTGGAGTACGTCGCATGATAGGAGTTCGACAGTTGACGAAAGGGCTTGAAGGTCACTCCAGCGTCATTTGAGATGAAGAGCCACGTGGCGCTGTCGTTCCAGCCAGGCGGTACCGATGACGCCGGTGGATAGACGAAACCGGCACTCTCGCCTTCGGCGAGCAGGACTCGGTCGTTCACGGCGCTAATGGGGGTGAAGCTCGGACCGAATTTTTCAAACGATGGCCCCTTCCACGTTCCCCAGGAGCCGTTGCTCAACAGGCGCGCGCTGGCAGTGTATCCACGATCGTTCCCTGCCACGAACCAACCACTGGAACCCGAGAACGTGAACGAAGCTTCTAATTGAGTGCCTCCCGCGGGTATGCCTGAACCCGTAAATGAGTTTGCAGTGCCCTTCCACGTGTCTGAGTTCGAACGGGTGGTGAGGAGATAGGCGCGACCATGCTGAAATGATGCCCCGAAGAGGTAGGTCCGCCCTGCGTTCGTGGCCATCTGGACGACTTGGCCGCCGGTGTTGGTGAGCGGACCGAGGTGAACTTGATTCCACGTTCGGCCACCGTTATGAGTTGACCACACACGACTGACCACGTTCGAGCTAGCGGAGGTAGGTGTAGTGGCAACGGGAACGAGGCCGTAAATCCAGCCGTTTGACGCGTCGGCGAAGTGGACAGTGAGCGCCGCGTACGCGGTGGGGTAATTATCCCACGAGTCGATTTGAAGGTCTTGTTGCAGCTGACGTGGAAGCGAGGCGACATCCCACGACGAGCCTGCATCATGGGTACTGCGCAGGGCAGCGCAAGTCTTCGCGGCACAATCGTAAAGCGAGAGTACGTAGCCCACTTGGGGCGTCGGGAACGACAAGGAGATGGAGTCCAGTTGAGGTGACGACGCACCTGCAAATCTCGACGCGGGGAACAGCAAGAGCACGAGGACAAATCCGAGCAGCGGTCGAACTGTTCTTGCATTCCTGCTCTCCAGAATGGCCATAGCGGACCTGGTTTATCACGCCGACTCGTCCCACAGGCCGTTGTTGGCCCGGATGAACCTACGCCACCGGCCGGTCGTCTTCCTCTCGTGCCGGTTCTTCGCCAAGTCGGCTCACTGCCAACCGCTAATGCGAGGTGGCCTTCCTGCACGTCGGGTCGTCACCCACCAGTTATGTCCCGCTTCTATCTTTCCGAGGCGAATAGAGGATTGGGCGCGCCGGCGCCAAGGAACCGACGCGTACTTCAACGTCCAAACGCCCACTCCACCATTAGGGGGAACTCTCCTCGCCACGCTTTGGCGCCGTGCGACACCTCCCGCTCGCTCATCACGACGTCGGCACCGGCCTCGCGCAGCGCGTACGCCCAACGGGTCGCGTTTTCCAAGAAGAATGGCTCGAACGATCCGCCGAAGAGGTAGACCCGAGGCAGCGTTCTCGGCATCTGGTTGGGCGGCTTGTAACCTCCGCCGGGCGAGCCAGAGAAGACCGATCCGTAGATGTCGCGATGGCGAAGTCCAAGAGCGAGCGCCAGTTCCCCACCGGCCGAATAACCGAACACCGCGGAGCGTTCGGCGGGCAGCGCGACGTCAAAACGTGACTGCACCCATCGGCGGACGTCCTCGACGAAGAACTCCTCGTGTGCCGCGAACCGCTCCTCGTCAAAGACCGGCGAATACTCATGCAGCCGAGCCATCTCGTCAGCGAGCCCGTGCACGCCGATGATCATCGTGGATGGCACGTCGTGCGATTCGAGGATGCGACCCCACTGCGCGAACCCCTGACCGTCACCGGCGAACACGATTGCTTCGGGCCGATCGGGTGGGACGTAGACCGTGACCTGGCGACCCCCGTCGTACTCAGGCAGGGTCTCAGTGACGAAGGTTCCCGCCTTGGGGTTTTCGCGTGGCGACGCTCGGACGGCTTCGGGTTCTGAGGGGCCACCGGCAGTCTGGTCATCCATCATCGAACTCCTGGTCCAAGGTTGACAGAAGAAGCGTTTTCAGCGACGCTGCGCCGCATCGAAGACCTGTCGCGCCAGCGTCTCGGGAGGGGTCGCGGTCGAGTCGATCACCATGTCGTAGTGCATGCCGTGGTGAACGACGGCCGACGAGCCGGAGGCGAAGCCCACGTAGCGGTCTCCCCGTTCAGCTTCTCGACGGACCAACTCTTCGATGTCGCAGGTGACCCCGACCCAGAGTGCACCGAGCAGAACGCTCTGCGCCTGCTTTCGAACACCGGGTTCGATGATGCAGTGGTCGACGACCACGTCGACGCCGCTTTGGCTCGTGGCGGCCCACGACTCGTGGGCGTGCCGCAAGACTGTGAGGAATATGTCATTCAGCTTCGGGATCCACGACGGTGCGGGTCCGAGACCGGCCACGATGTGCAGAGCCTCCTTCTCCTTTGCCGGGTCCGACTCGTTGTAGTCCAGGACAAATTCTTCGGGCCATCCGATGAAGACGGCGTCGATGCCGGTGGTGAAGAGAGGGCGCGGCCACAACCGCTGCAACTCTCGCACGAGTGATGACTTCCCGCAGCTGCTGGGGCCGTTCAATACGATCAGGTCTCCGGGCACCAGTCGAGTATGGCTATCGGCACCTTCGCTGTCAACCGGCCTCGTCAAGGAGGCACGTCGCCAACCTCAGCAAATCCTTGCTCGCTCCAGCCGACGGCGCCGGGTGACCGATCAGTTGCGTCCGGTTGCCGTCACGGGACTATTCGCTCGTGGCCGTAGCCAGAGGCGACGGCGACGCAAAACTCTTAAGAGTCGCCCTAGGGCTGCACGAGGGCGTGAACCTCGAAATACTCCGACGACATGGCATCGGGATCGGGCAAGTTGGGCACTACGAACTCGTTGTACCAGGCGTCGTGCTGAGCTTTGCTTTCCCAGATTTCGCCGACGGCGAATCCGCCGGGCACTGGATAGGCGACGTGCACGATGAAGCCGGGCTGCTCCTTTAGAAGAGGGTGTATTCCAGGGGCCATCTGGTCGTAGGTGGCTGCATCCAATCCGGTGGCGGTGGTTCTGACAAGGACGGTCATGGGTCTCCCTTTTCGATGGTCGTGGGAAGGGAGACTACACCGTTCGTACGAAGAATTCCTACGGTGGAGTGCGACCGACTCGTCGATACAGCGGTTCATCTGCGGGTCGACCGTGAACGAATCCCTGCAATGCGGTGGGCCGCGTGGTGCGGCGGTCACCCGCATGACGGCGGTACGGTGCCACGCCTCTCGCGCGAGGCCCTGGACACCAGCGCATCACGTGGCACCCACCGCTGCGGGAAGCCCCTGACTGTACGGGCACCGATTAAGGTCGACCGTGAGTATCCACATCAGAGTTGCCCCGAAGATGAATGGGCTTCACGGCACCCTCGAATCTGTGATCTCGACGTCGTCAACAATGTTGTCGCAATAGAAGGAGTTCAACATGGCCGATAAGTCACCGAACCAGCACAACGTCAAGAAGACGGGAAAGTCGCTGAAGGAGAAGCGCAACCAGAAGCACCTCAAGAAGGAATCAAAGAGGGGCAGTCTCGGCGCCTGAGGCACCACGAGTGGCCAGGACTAGCGCCTGTCGCCAATCGTGATAGGACCGGGACCGAGGTGCGGGCCGATGGTTCGCGTCACTGGTGCCAGGTGGCACATTGACGGCGCGTGACCGACTTAAGTGGAGATGACGACGCTTACGGCTTTTGCCAGAGCAGCGGGAACACTTCGTGGGAACCCGCCAGTCCCTTCAATGTGAGCGTTCTCGATTCGCCGAACGAGTAAGCGCCACCGAGATTTTTTTGGCCGCCCGTGAGACTAGGATCTCTTCGCCGTTGGCTTCGCCGGTCAGTCGGGCGGCGACGACTACTGTTCGCCCGAAGAAGTCATCATCCTCCAATCGGGCGTTGCCATAGTGAATGCCGATCCGCACGCCCAGGGCGATACCGTCGGAGTCCGTCACCAGCGAGCGTTGGATGGCGACCGCGCACGCCGCGGCTGAGCCAATCGCGGGAAAGGCCAGCATGAAACCGTCACCCTGGCCCTTGACCACGACGCCGCCGAACACGCTGGTCTGCTGCCTCACGTTCTTGGAGTGCTCGTCAAGCAGTTCCATCCACTGCTGTTCTCCGAGTTGCTCCATGAGTGCGGTGGAACCAACGATGTCGGTGAACACGATGGCGACCGTTCCATCACTCGCAATGGCCGCGGTCGGGGATTCGTAGTCCTTGGCGAGGGCCAGGATGTCGTCAACCGACGTCGCTTGCGAGTATCCCCACACCGCCTCGTTGGTGACGGCGAGTGACGAGTGCCAGTTGACGATTCGCCAATGGGCCCCCTCTTCGTGCAGCACCAGGGTGACCCTGCCGGAATGTTCGCCCGAAAAAGGGACGTGGTAGCGAAAGTGCCCGGTGATGCAGCCAACGGACCCCTCCTTCCACGTGAGGATCTTGTCGATATCCACTTCGGTCTGAAGAAGATCGTTCCCGGATTCGCTCTCGCCCATGAACATTCTCAGGTAGGCCGAGATGGCCTCAAAGCCCTCGTACCATTCCGCGTCATCGGTTCCGATGAGGAGCGAGTCCGGGTCTTTGGCAATTGCGTCGATGATCGCGCCCGCGTTGCCCGCCTGAAAGTTCCGAATGAACCGTTCGGCGAAGGGGATGAGATCGGGTGCAGGTTCCATTTCACGAAAATACCTGGTGCGATGTCCTTGGCGGCCCCAAAAGGCTCAAGGTGGTCTGGTGGCCGTTGTTGAGCCCAATTATCTCTGTGGTAACGGCCCCACTTCGGTAGCCGCCACTGCGAGGTGACATGTCCATGCGACAGGCCATCACCGCTGCACCGGGGTACCGCCCAGCGCCGATCGGACCGACACTCGTGGCTCGAGAGCGGCCACGTTCGTGCCTACCGGCGCATCGCTTAGGTTGGGGGCGAGGGGGAACGCGCAGGAGGAGTGACGAGATGGAGATCATCCGAAATGACGACGGGACCCTGGTGGTTCCTATCCCGGAGGGACGACATCACGATAGTGACGACGTCGCTGACCCTTCGGACGGTGACGGGGCCCAAGTGGCCGCGGGACCGACGACCCGGTTGTTGCATCCCGGTGAAGGCGGCTACGACGAGGCCCTCGCCGAGTGGGATCTCCAACAGAATCCCGACCGCGCCCCCGCCGTTTCGACCGCGAGCGGGCGAGAAGAGGCTATGAACGTCGTGCACACCCTGGCCGAATCGCCTGACCACAACGTTGCCGAGGCGCTCAAGGACGTCAATGACCCCGAGGCGAGCGGCGAGGCCCTGCGACACGTGTTGATTGGTGGGCCCCACTCGGTCGAAGCCTTCTCCGAAGAGGTGGCCGAAGCGGAGGGCGGCGAACCCCTTCCCGCGCACAAGATGACCAAGATCATCGGCGAGGTCCTGGCGGAACTGGACAAGTAACCGGCACGACGCGGGGTAGTGGGGCGAAGTGGTCCTCGCCCTGTTGTCGCGTACCATTCGACATCGCAACGTAGAGATCGGGGATCATCGTGACGTCCACTCCATCACCTTCAACGTCGCAGCTCGTTCACGCGCACTCAATGGTCGCCATCGTGATCGAGGGTGTTCGCGACGATCAGTGGTCCGCGCCCAGCCCGTGCAGCGAATGGTCGGTACGCGATCTCGTGAATCACGTGGTCGGGATGAACCTGGTGTTTTCGGCGCTCCTCACGGACGAACCTGCGCCCCAACGCGTGGCCGACCGTATCGGCGCCGACCCCGTAGGCGTCTATCGCACGTCCGCATCGGCGTTGGTGGCTGCGTTCGACCAGCCCGGAGTGCTCGAACGTACCTACCAGGGACTGCTTGGTGCCGCCACCGGTCGTGATCGCTTGCAGATTCGTCTCTACGACCTGGTGGCCCATGGTTGGGACCTCGCGCAGGCCACCGGCCAATGCATCGAGTTTCCGAGCGAAATGGTCGAGCAGGCGCTGGCCTTCGCTGAGGTGCAACTGGCCGCGCAGGCGCGCACCGGCCGGTTCGACCCGCCCGTCGCCATCTCGCCGGACGCGCCGGCGCTCGATCGACTCGTGGCGTTCCTCGGTCGTTCCCCCGGCTCCGCCTGAGGTCGAGCGCAGGGCCGCGCGGCGCCCCGTGTGGTCAAGGATGGATGACTCGGATCACGTAGCGACGAATCCCGATCACTCCAGTGGAAGTAGCGCACGCGGGTGCTAAGAACTGCGACATGCGTGTTCGGGGCTTTTGTTGCGGCTGGCTCGAGGGGGACGTCGCCGGCCTCATCGAAGGAGAGCAGGGTCGCGTGCGCCTGCCCATCCCGGCCTACCTGATCGAACACGCCGGTTCGACCCTCGTCTTCGACTCCGGTCTGCATCCCGACTTCCGCGATCGCCACTCCGCGCGGTCCCTCGCGATCGCGCCGGACTTCGAACCTCTGCTGCCCGAAGGCACCCATCTCGCCGAGCGGCTGGCGTCCTGCGGCGTGGCGCTAACCGACGTTGACGTCCTCGCCGTGAGTCACCTGCACTTCGACCACGGAGGGGGCAGCCGGCTGCTGTCCGTTTCGGAGTTACTGGTCCAACGAGGCGAATGGATGGCGGCGCTCGCCGACGTCGACGGGGAGAACTACCTGCCCGCCGACGTCGACCGTGATCGACGGCCCCATCTGCTCGACGGTGACCACGACGTCTTCGGTGACGGACGGGTAACGCTGTTGGC
>Ga0187847_10004260_pt1 | contig 10604 bp, 9 predicted proteins | sample June2016WEW_4_10_FD_132458 | JGI IMG/M metagenome (GOLD analysis project Ga0187847, IMG submission 132458) | Peatland microbial communities from SPRUCE experiment site at the Marcell Experimental Forest, Minnesota, USA - June2016WEW_4_10 | ecosystem: Environmental > Terrestrial > Soil > Wetlands...
AAGGATGGTATTGATGCCGCGTCGATCGGCTTCTTCGGTCCAGAGAGGGGAATCAGGCGACGACTGCGCGAGGGCGGCCTGGGTGGCGAGGACCGAGGCGGGAAATGGGATGGCGCGGCCATCGGCGAAGTCAGGATAGGTGGGGCCGAGGCGGAGGGTGAGGTATCCGCCGCTGTTGTAGTCGTGAAATAGCTGGGGAGGAAGCGCGTTGCGCTCAATGAACTCGGCAGCGCGTTGGGGATACCACCAGGAGAGTCCGGTGCCAAAGAGCGCGAGTTCGCCGTTGGCGAGATAGGAACGGTTGCTGATGGTGTCAGCGGTGTGAACGAGAGCAAGCGTGGCGATGAGGACGGCTGCGACGGCGTGGGCGAGGAGACGCAAGATAGACTGACGCGGTACTTCGTCAGCGGATGGGAGGAGTGCAGGGGTGAAGACCTCCGAGGCGAGGAAGATGACGGTGATGGCGAACAAGGACTGGAAGCGCAGATGTTCGACGGAGAAGTAAGCCGCGCCGAGGAGGAGCAGGGCGTTCGCAAACTGGCGACGATAGAGGGCGACGAGCGCGGCAAGACATGCAAAGGCGAGCAGGAGCCAGTAGCCGCTATTAGGATCACGAAGCTGGAAGGCGCCCGCGAAAGAGGCCGCCGTGAGATGGACGCTGGTCCATTCGCCGACCTGGACGCTTTGGACGCGAGTCACCTTTTGCTGGGCGATGAGTCCCTGATAGACGCGGATGCCCCAGGGATTGATGAGGGTGGCGAGGATGGTGAGCGCAATCCAGGGAGCGGCGCGCTTGAGTCGGGTGAGGGCTTCGGGGCGGTGCGAGAAAGCGAACTCAAGCAGGTCGAGAGCGGCGAAGCCGAGCAGAAGTACGATCCCGGCTACGAATCCGGGATGAGCGTTGACCCAGGCAACCATGATCAGAGGAAGAAGCCAGAGGGCGGCTTTGCCGGTTCGCCGGTGCTTGAGCAACAGGGCAAGAAATGCGGCGAAAAAGATTGTGGTGAAGAGTTCGGCGCGGGGCGCGGTGCGGAGCACGATCGAAGGCACCGCGAGGATGGCCAGCGCACAGGTGAGAAGGCGCGGAGGGCCGACGGAAATCGCGACTACACCAGCACAGGCAATGGCGTTGATCCAGGAAAGCGCGGCAAATCCGGCGGCGGCGTAGGGAAGATAGAGAAGCGAGCCACCGAACGACGGATAGATCCAAGGCACGCCGTAGGCCGTGTAGGAGAGGAAGTCGGTTCGAGGGACCTGATGATGGATTGCGAGATATCGGCCCATGGCGAGGAGCCATCCGACATCGAAGTCGGCGACGGTGCGCAGTCCGTCGACAAAGGCATAAGCCAAGGTGAGCACGAACAGTGCACAGGAGGCGATGCGCCGGGTTCGCTCGGATGCGAGGTCCATTTGAGAATCCTATGAGGACATCATAGCCGAGGGCGCGATTCGGGGATCAGGCTTCCCTGCCCTTCCAGATTCCTCCGGCGATGGCGACGGTGATCAGTTGCACGATGACGATGAGAGCGACGCATGCTTTCCACTGGCCATAGTGCCACAGCATTCCGGGAAGGACTCCGGCGACGCTGCCGCCGAGGTAATAGAACATGACGTAGAGTCCGGCGGCAGAGGCGCGGCCGCCGGATTGGGCTTCGCGCTGGATGTAGCTGGTGGAGGCCGACTGGCAGACGAAGACTCCGGAGGAGCACATCACCAATCCGAGCAGGATCACCAACAGGTGCGGGACCAGAGTGAGCAGAACTCCGGCAATGCCCGCGATGACCGAGATGATGAGGGCGGCGCGGGAGCCGACCCGGGAGATCCAGACGCCTCCAAAGGGCGTGATGACGAGGCCCACGAGGTAGACCATGAAGAGCGCGCTCAACTCGGCGGGGGAGAGGCCGAATGGGGGAGCAGCGAGGTAGAAGGTGATGTAGGTGAAGGTCGCGACGAGGGTGAAGAGGACGTTGAATCCGACGGCGTAGGTAGCGAGCAGTTGGGGATTGCGCAGATGGCGCATGACGTTGGTGGCTTCGTCGGAGCCTGGCGGGAGGGGCGAGTCATGGGGCAGCCAGCGCCAGAGGAGGAACCAGAAGACGATGTCAAAGGCTCCGATGGCAACGAATCCGTTGCGCCAACTGGGTTCGACGAAGGGAATGAGATGGTGGGTCGCAGCGACGCCGGTAAAGATGCGTCCGAGAAAACCACCAAGCACAGTGCCGCTGACGTAGATGGACATGACCTGGGCGATGCGATGGCGCGGCCACTCCTCGGCGATGTAGGCGATGGTGACACCAAAGACTCCGGGCATGACGAGGCCCTGAAGGAAGCGCCAGAAGACGAGTTGCGAAAGACTGCCGGCGGTGCCCGCGAGGATGGTGGGAATGGCCAGGAGGAAGATGGAGAGCACGATGATCTTGCGGCGTCCGAGGCGCTCGGCCAGGGCTCCGCAGAAGGGCGCGCTGAGGGCGACTCCGAGGGTTGCGGCACTGACGGTGCGGCCAACCTGGGACTTGGAGGCATGAAAAATCTGTTCGAAGAGCGGGAGCAGAGGCTGGGTAGCGTAGAGATTGAAAAATGCGCCGATGCCGGCGAGGGTTACGGCGATGACGGCGCGGGTGTCGTTCACGCCGGGGGAAGCGGCACTCGAGCTGTGTTCAGTCGTGGCGGATTGACCAGCGGCCAGCACCGCGTCGGCGGTCTCATCACTGGAGAACTGATCTGGTTCCGTGGGGCCTGACATGACACCTCAAGTTTAGGGTATCACCGCAGGTGGGGGCGGACGGAGGGCATTTCGGGTCAACGCGAGCTACAATGCGCCCATAGCTGTAACCCAATCATTCAGTTACTGTCCGGCTTCGACGGTGAGTTTCAGACCCATCGCTTTGGTCACAGCAAGCAGCGTAGACCACCGCGGATTTCCGCGTGCCGAGAGCGCCCTGTAAAGACTCTCACGTTCGACACCCGCAGCCTTCGCCACTTTCGCCACGCCGCCCCTGGCCTCCGCCACCCTGCGTAGTGCTACAAGCAAGACACCTGGTTCTTCCGTATCTTCCAGCGCGGCCTTCAGGTACTCGGCGGCAAAGTCCGGGCGCTCGCGCAGTTCCTTCACCATTGCTTCATCGTGCGAGATGCTGGCCTTTTTCTTCATGGCTTGCGTGTCCTTTCCTTGTAGTCTTCGAGGTACTCAATTGCCCTCTTTATATCGGAGGACTGTTTGCGCTTGTCGCCGCCGCACAGCAGTAACACGCATGTCCGGCCCACCATCGCGTAGTACAACCGATACCCCGGTCCCCAGTCGATTCGCAGTTCAAAGACTCCCCCACGCAGAGGTTTGCAGTCCCCGAAGTTGCCGAGCGCCGGTCAATTCGGATTGCGATTTTGGCTCGCGCATTGAGTTCCAGACCTGCAAGCCAATCGCCGACCAAGTCCCTGCCTGAGTGAGACGTGTACCGACGAACTTCGATCACAGCAGGAGTGTAACTTATAAGTTACAGACAGCGCAAGTGATAACTGCCGTAAATGGGAATGCGCATTGGCGATGTATGAACAGTTATCGCAACCCGACGACAGCAGCGATCGTGGCGTAGAACAAAAATATCAGGATGCCTACGGCCCCAGCAGCTTCGAGGCTGAGCCAAGCGAGGTAGGCGCGTTTGTTGGAAACCGTGGCCGATTTTCTCCAAGCTCTACGAAAGTAGGCACCCAAGGAGATTGGAGTCCCGATCAGGAGCAGCACCCAATAGGTGGCGATCATGATTTTCACTGCGGGATGAGTGCGGGTCTGAATACTGAGGTTCGGAAAAATGAGGGCAGCACTGAAAAGGAGGACAGTCCATTCGAGCGCGATTTTGCCGAACGACAATCGAAACGTGGACATCGCGTAAAGAATAATAACCCCAGACCATCGCTAAAGGAACAGGTTTGGTTTTCCCGGAACGGGATACTGAGTGCAAAGGCGATTAATGAGATGAATAAACAGTAATCATTGAGAAACACTCCTTGCTCGGCTATGCTCCATCCGATGAATCACATAGCGATGAAGCTACTATTGATGCTGGTTATCGCAGTCCCGGCCTTTGCTCAGGAGGCGGTCGGCGATTGGATCGGCGAACTTAATGGCGGCTTCAAGGTCCGTATCCACTTGGAAAGGAGTGCCACTGGCTATTCCGGCCATCTAACCAACCCCAGTGGCAATGAAACCGAGTTCGATCAAGTGACGTCCGATGGAAAGCACCTGCATTTTGCAGTCAGCAAGCTCAATCTTAGCTACGACAGTGTTTGGGATGAGAAAAAACAGGCGTGGAACGGCGATCTGACCTTCCAGCAGGTTTATCCGCTGATGTTGAAACGCGCCGTGGCAGCGGACAATGCGCCTGTTGAGCACAAACGACCGCAAGAAGCTGCGATCATGGCCCAGCCCCGTCCCTATGGTGAGCGAGACGTTCGCTTCGACAATCCTGCCGGCCCTAATGAGCTTGCCGGAACGTTGAGCGTGCCTAGCGGGAAAGGACCGTTTCCAGCGGTTGTGTTGGTTTCGGGCACGGGCCGCAATACGCGCGACGAGGACGTTTGGGGACACAAGATATTCCTTGTTCTAGCCGATGCACTGAACCGAAAAGGCATCGCTGTTCTTCGTTACGATAAGCGCGGCGTCGGCGGTTCCGCCGGCGACTATGATGCAGCAACCACTCTGGACTTCACCTCCGATGCCGAAGCCGCCGTAACCTGGCTCAAGGCGCAGGCGGAGATCGACCCGCACCACGTAGGTGTGCTGGGGCACTCCGAAGGTGGCATCATTGCGCCTGCCGTCGCTGCTGAAGATAAGAGCGTTGCGTTTGTCGTGATGATCGCCGGCCCCACTATTCGTGGCGACAAACTGTTCGTCCTGCAATCGGCCATGACCGCAAAGACCTACGGTGCGCCGGACGACTACATCGCCAAGCGTAAGCTCTTCGATCAGGGGCTGTATGACGCCATCGTCGCGGCACCCTCCGATGCCGTCGCGCTTGATCGTGCCAAGGCCATCGTCGCAAAAGGCGTAGTCGACAAGATCATCGACTCAAATGAAGCGAGCACTCTCCCGCAGGACACCGCTCGTCCGTGGGGGCGTTACTTCCTCGCCTATGATCCTGCGCCTATGCTGGCCAAGCTGAAGATTCCGGTGCTGGCGCTCTACGGAGCGTTGGATGTACAGGTGCCTGCGAAGGAAGATCTTGCCGCCGCTCGCGAAGCTTTGAAGGCTAACTCCAAAGGTACCGTCTTGGAGTTGCCGGGGATGAACCACCTATTGCAGAACGCTAAAACCGGCTCGCCAAATGAGTACAACGACATCGAGGAGACGATGTCGCCAACTGCCCTCAGGATCATTGGCGATTGGGTATGGATGCAGACGAGTCCGGCTCAAAGGCAGACCGATGAAACGCAGACTGCACCGTGAACACAAGCAACTACAAGAGCAACTACAAGAGCAACACCACGAATGGCTGAAGGGCATTGATTCCCTCCTTATGCGCGCAAGAACGGCGCGCCGAAGGTGGGGCCACCCGCCGCCCGCGATTCGATCGGGAACGGTCAGAGGAAGCGAAGTCCGATGTTATTGGAGCGGACGTAGCGCACTTCTACATTCATCTTCGTTTTGTTGCCGGTGGTAGGTTCGACGACGGTTACGTAGAGTTGCTGGCCCTTGGCAAGGGCGAGCCGAGCGTAGGGGGAGGCGGGATGGAGGAGCAATCCGCCTCCGCTGATTTCAACTACGCGGCCGAGTTCGCTGCCATTGGCATCCAAGGCAAACGCAGTCGCGGGAAGACCGACGCGCTCGAACTCGCGTCGGTCCATGATGGGCACTTCATCGATGATGGGACGGGCAGCAGCTTTCTTGCGCGGCATTACTCGACCTTCGTTACTCGTCCGTTGATATTTGTTCTTTATTACTCGACCGTTACTCGACCTTCTCGGGCTTCCGCCTCTATTTTCCTCCGAGACAAAGCCGGGCGATGGTCATTAACTGCATGTTGGAAGTTCCTTCGTAAATGGCGCCGATCTTGGAATCACGGAAGAACTTCTCGACCGGATAATCCTTGGTGAACCCGTATCCGCCGAAGATTTCGACAGCCTGGGAAGCTACGCGTTCGGCCACCTGTGAGGAGTAGAGCTTGGTCATGGCCGCTTCCTTGAGGAATGGTATCCCGGCGTCCTTCATGCGCGCAACGTTATAAACCATGAGGCGGAGGGCGGTGATGTCGGTGGCCATTTGCGCAAGCTGAAAAGATATGGCCTGGAAGCTGGCGAGCGGCTGGCCGAATTGTTTGCGTTCCTGGGCGTATTTTGCAGCGCACTCCCAGGCTCCCTGAGCCAGGCCGAGCATTTGCGCGCCGATGCCGATGCGGCCCTCGTTGAGAGTCTCAATGGCAATCTTGTAGCCTTTGCCGACCTCGCCAAGCAGGTTCTGCTTAGGAACCTTGCAGTCGTCGAGAATGAGTTCGGTGGTGCTGGAGGCGCGGATGCCGAGTTTGTTTTCCTTTTTGCCGACGGTGAAGCCTGGGAAATCTTTTTCGACGATGAAGGCGGTAATGCCCTTGTATCCGGCGGAGGGATCGACGGTGGTGATGACGATGAAGAGGTCGGCTTCCTTGCCGTTGGTGATGAAGAGCTTCTGGCCGTTGAGCAGCCAGTGGTCGCCTTTGTCTTCGGCGCGCGTCTGCAAGGCGAATGCATCAGAACCGCTGGCGGCCTCGCTGAGGGCATAGGCACCGACCCACTCGGCGGCCATTTTGGGGAGGTACTTCTTCTTCTGTTCCTCGGTGGTCCAACGGATGAGAGCGTTGTTGACGAGGGTGTTTTGCACGTCGACGAGGACTCCGACGGAGGGGTCGATGCGGGAGAGCTCTTCGACGGCGAGAATAGCTTCAAAGAAGGTGCCGCTGCCGCCGCCGTATTGCTCTGGAATCTCGATACCCATGAGGCCGAGCTGGTGGAACTGTTCGATCAGGGAATGATCCATGGCGCCGCGCTCGTCCATCTCATGAACGAGGGGGCGGATGGATTCTTCGGCAAATTTGCGAATGTTATCGCGGAAGAGCTGCTCGTCTTCGGTCAAGACAAGCAACGGTTGCGGCATCGATTCACGTCCAGTGGTAGTTGTCATGGGGAAATCAGGCCTCACTTCGTTTGAGATGGCAGACCGGAAATTGTATCAGTTTCGGAAACGGGCGCAACGGAAAGACTGAGCGCTGGGATGAGAGGCGTTGGAATTAGAAGCAACGGGGATTAACGGCGGTAGACGACTTTGAGCTTCTCGGATTCCAGGAGCTTCTTGAATTGAGAGCGGGCGTGCGCCGCCCATGGGCCCTGCGCATCGAGCTTGAGATAGGCACGCCAATGCTTGAGAGCGAGGCGCGGCTGGCGGGAACGTTCGTAGGCAAGCGCGAGGTTGTAATGCGCGTCAGCATAGGTAGGAGCAAGCTGGAGCGCGACCTTGTAGGCGGCAACAGCTTCATCGAGACGCTGGGTTTCGTCGAGCACATTGCCGAGATCAAAGTAGGCCAGCGCATACCGGGGATCGCATTCGACGGCCTTGCGGTAATTGGCCTCAGCCAGTTCGTAATCAGAGAGGTTGTAGTAAAGGGTGCCGAGATTGATGTAGGCAGGAGCGTAATTCGGATCGAGTTCGAGAACCTTCTTGTAACTGGAAATCGCTTCGTCAGCAGCGCCCGGGTCCTCTTCCAGGGCGACGCCGTGGGCAAAGAGTTCGGTGACCGTTTGGGGAACCGCTACGGTGAGGCAGCTCGTTGTGGACTTCGGGGTCCTGGCCGTGGTTTCCAGCACGTCGGCCGACTTGCCAAAATCCATGACGAATTGGCCGTCGATGGGTTCGAGAGTCCGGCCCGCGGTGCGGAACGCGACACGTGAGCCGATGGAAAATGAACCGGCCTCGAGAAAAGGGTTTTCCATGCCGGCGACCTGGGCCTGCATGGCGTGAAGTGAGGCGAGAATGGTCGCACTCTTGACCCGCTTGGCACGCAAGTCGCGAACTTTCTTAATCTGGAGGAGGTCGAAAAAGGAAAAAGAGTCCCCGACAGCTATCAAGCCAGCCCGTTGCCAACCGCTGAGTTGGCGTGCCGTGATTCGAAGAATCCTGAGTAAGTCCGAACGTTCGAAGTGGGTCACAGTTTATTTCGCCGTTCGCGGATGATTATCGCCATCATTGACATTCGAATGCAAGTGGAATCTCGGAATTCACTTGACAGGCGCGCGAAATGGAGATGCTTTGCACTGATCGTAAGGCAGTTTTGAGTTGCGCATTGGCTGGGTCATGCACGAGTGGGTGGGCGAATCGTCTCCAGCGCTCTTTACGAGAACGCGAAGCTCCCAGTACTATAGGGAAGGTCTTGCCGACGTAGCTCAGCTGGTAGAGCAGTCGATTCGTAATCGACAGGTCACCGGTTCAATTCCGGTCGTCGGCTCCAGAATTTTCGAGAAATAGCCCCGCTTCGCAGCGGGGTTTTTCTTGTTGGCTACTCCGATTGCCTGAAGGGTCAGGTCGCGATCGGGGTTTGAGCCATGCCCTCGATGCCGAACACCCGCTTATAGCGCTCAATGTCTTCGGGCGTTCCCAGGGACTTTTGAACATTGTCGGAGAGTTTGACGGCTGGCCTGCCATTCGCGTCGTTGAGTTTGCAGACCAGACTGACGGGATCAAAGCCGCCATGGCCCTGAGGATTGCATCCGCGAAAATCATTGGTGAGCAAGGTCCCCCAGCCGGCACTGAAGCGGATACGACGGTCGGGAACCCATTTTCGTTCGTTGAGAAAGTCGCTTGCTTTGAGGAAATCCGAGGGCGACGCGCCATCGCGAAGGGTTCCGGAGAAGTAGGCGTGCAGGGCGAGAATCTGGTCTACATCGAGGGAGTCAGAGGCGATGAATAATTTCTGGCGAGGGTCGCGCCCGCGCTGCTGGAGCCAGGTTATGTATTCGTCGCCAGCGAGAAAGGGATCTTTGCTGTCGGCGCGCTGGCCCGTCCAATCGGCCATCCAATCGGGCGCATGGCGTAGAAACTGCGTTGTGCCATAGGTATCCGGGAGGAGGATGAGCAACTCGCCCTGGTAGGTCTGCTGCCACAACTCAAGCAAGTGGTATTGCGACGCCTTCAACGCTTCGTCATCGTTGGCCATGGCCGCCAATGCCATGGGGAGTTCATGCGCATTGGTGCCAATGGCTTCCAAATCGTGTTTGTACGCCAGATAAGTGTTGGAGGTGCCGGTGAAGTTGCTGCCGAGCACGTCTGCCATGGCCTTGATTGCGTACTCCTGCCAGAGGAAGCTGTGGCGGCGGCGGGTACCAAAGTCGCTCACCTTGAGTCCAGGGACACCGCGGAGGCGGTCCATCTTTTCCCAGAGTTTGGTCTTGGCGCGGGCATAGAGGATATCGAGTTCGAATTCGCTCAAACGCTTGAGGCTGGCACGGGTCTTCAACTCGCTGAGAGCAGAAAGTGCGTAGATCTCCCACAGGGTGGTCTGGGTCCAGAGACCACGAAATGAGAGGGAGAATTGGCCATCTCGAACCGATAACTCGTATTCGGAGAGATGAAAATCACGCTCGAGCCACTCTAGAAAGGACGGTTCGAAGATGCCGCGGCGTCCGTAGAAGGTATTGCCGGCGAGCCAGATTAGCTCGGACTTTTGAAAGCGCAACTTTTTGGTCTGTTCGAGTTGCTCGCGGAACTCATCGGCATCGATCAGATCGGCGAGCCGCACCTGCGACGAGCGATTGATGAGGGAAAAAGAGGCGTTTGTTTTGGGGAATCGCTTCCAGATGAATTGCAACATCAGCAGCTTATAAAAATCGGTATCGAGCAGTGAACGTGTAATCGGGTCCAGTTCCCAATTGTGGTTATGCGCGCGCCGGGCAAGGTTGATAATCACGATGGCACCACTTTAACTCACCGGGAGCGCATTGGCAGCAAAGCAATGCCCGGCGAGGGTGGCGGCCGGCTCAAGCGGCTCTTGACTCCGCGGCGTCGTAGCTACCGGCGGCGGGCTGCACATCGATGTGAAGACGTGCCTGGCCCTGGACGACAGCCGGCGCAAGAAGACTGGTTATGCCATCAATGACGGCGCTCAAGTCCCTGGACTCCATCTGTTGCAAGCCGATCGCGATCTCCAAATCGAAGAGCATGATGTGTTCGTCGTCTCGCTTGGGGCGACTCGACGCTTGCGATAACTGAGAACCACCCAGCATCCTGGCAATATTGAGAAGTGAGTGGCTTCCGCAGACGACGCATTCATTGAATCGACTGTCAGTGACGCACTCGCAGTCAACACACAGGACTGCACTTTGGAGGGGGACGGCGCCCAACTCTGCTGCTCTTCTGGCTGAAGGATGCATAAAACCCGCCAATGGCAAAGATGAATCTACCAAGTAAAGAGTTTGATGCATGGCTGTCTCCCGGCGGACGGGGCTGGTCAATCTCTTCAATCAAAGTGGCGATGGACGCGTTGCGGCCGATCCGCCGGAAGGCGCGGCAGTATGAGGCGCGCGTGCTTGAGCATGAACATCACGCACCCTATCGCCTGCATGAAGTGCAGAGCAGAAATCACATTGAG
>Ga0187847_10004261_pt1 | contig 10603 bp, 8 predicted proteins | sample June2016WEW_4_10_FD_132458 | JGI IMG/M metagenome (GOLD analysis project Ga0187847, IMG submission 132458) | Peatland microbial communities from SPRUCE experiment site at the Marcell Experimental Forest, Minnesota, USA - June2016WEW_4_10 | ecosystem: Environmental > Terrestrial > Soil > Wetlands...
GTCGCGCCGACATTGGTGCCCTTCGAGTCATCGACGTAGCGCACGCCCGCGACGTCGGCGACCCAGGCTGCGCGGTGCGGCAGCCCGGGAAAAGTCTCGAGCGCCTGGAGCATCGACGCCATCGGCAGCCCCGCCGCATCCCCGAGGCAAAGCGCGGCGAGCGCATTGGCGACGTTGTGCATGCCGGAGATCTTGAGGCGCGCGATATCGAGCAGCCGCTCGCCAAGGTGCGCAAGATAGCTGATCCGCCCGTCGACGATGAGGCCGTAGTCGGCGTCGGCGCGCTCGAGCGAGAACGTCAGCGTGCGCGCACCGGCGCGGCGCATCGACGCGACCCGCGGGTCGTCCGCATTGAGCACGAGCGTCGCGGCATGCGCGAAAATACGCCGCTTGGCCGCCGCATAGTCTTCGATCGAATCGTAGCGGTCCAGGTGATCGGCGGTCACGTTGAGCACCACCGCGCCTTGCAGGCGCAGCGAGGACGTCGTCTGCAGCTGGAAGCTCGAGAGTTCGAGCACGTAGAGATCGGGCAACGGCTGCTCGAGCAGATCGAGCGCGGGCACACCCAAGTTGCCGCCGGCGAGCACGCGGCGCCCCGCGGCCTCGGCCATGTGCGCAACCAGGCTCGTGACCGTGCTCTTGCCGTTGGTGCCGGTCACGCCGATGACCGGAGCGCGCACCGCGCGCGCGAACAGTTCGATGTCGCCGACGACCTCGATGCCGCGCGCACGCGCCTGCGCGGCTATCGGCTCATCGAGCGAGACTCCGGGGGACATCAGCAGCTGCGTCGCGCCGTCGAGCAAGGAAAGATCGAAACCGCCGAGGCGGATGTCGAGGCGCTCGCGCAGCGACCCGAGCTCGCCCAGGCCCGGCGGCAGCTTGCGCGTGTCGGTCGCGCTGACCGCGACGCCGTGCTTCGCGAGATACCGCAGGCAGGAGACGCCGGTTTTGCCGAGACCCACGACGACGCTGCCCATCAACGTATCTTCAAGGTTGCAAGACCCGCCAACACGAGCACGAAGCTGATGATCCAAAAGCGCACGATCACCTTCGGTTCGGCCCAACCCTTCAGTTCGAAATGATGATGGATCGGCGCCATCCGGAAGATCCGTTTGCCGGTGAGCTTGAACGATGCGACCTGCAGCATCACCGAGACCGTTTCCAGAACGAATACGCCGCCCATCACGAACAAGACGATTTCCTGGCGCACGATCACGGCGATCGTGCCTAGCGAGGCGCCGATTGCGAGCGCGCCGACGTCGCCCATGAAAACCTGCGCCGGATAGGAGTTGAACCAGAGGAATCCCAGTCCCGCGCCCACGAGCGTCGCGCAGAAGATCAGCACCTCGCCGACGCCGGGGATATAAGGAATCTGCAGATAGCTCGCGAACTTGACGTTGCCGGTTGCGTAGGCGAACACGCCGAGCGCACCTGCAACCATGACCGCCGGCATGATCGCCAAGCCGTCGAGGCCGTCGGTGAGGTTGACCGCGTTGCTGGTCCCGACGATCACGAAGTAGGCGAAGCCGACGAACATTACGGTGCTCATCGGTATTGCGACGCTCTTGAAGAACGGCACGTACAGCGAGGTCTCGGCCGCGGACTGATGAAAATAATGCAACGCGAACGCGGCTCCCAAGCCGGCAATCGACTGTGCGAGATACTTGTAGCGCGCGGCGAGGCCCTTCGAATTGCCGACGACCAATTTCAGATAGTCGTCGTAGAAGCCGACCAGGCCGAAGCTCAAGGTGGTCAGCAGTAGGATCCAGATGAAGCGGCTCGACAGGTCCGCCCACAGCAAGGTGCCGAGCGCCATGCCGACGAGCATCAGACCGCCGCCCATCGTCGGCGTACCCGCTTTCGGCAGATGCGATTTCGGCCCATCGCTGCGCACGCGCTGGCCGATCTGGTAGCGGGTCAGCCAATCGATCATACGCGGCCCGACGACGAGCGCGATCGCGAGCGCGGTCATTGCCGCCAGGATCCCGCGCAGCGTGAGGTACTGGAACACATGGAAGCCCGAGTACCATCGCGCCAAATATTCCGTGAGGTAGAGCAGCATGGCGGCCTTCAGCTCGCAACCCGAGCGGGAAGCTCGAGCGCCCGGACGACGCGCTCGAGGCGATTGACGCGTGAACCCTTGATGAGAACCGTGGTCCCCGGCCGCAACTCCGCCTCGATGCGCCGCACCAGCAATTCGGCATCCGCGAACCATTCGGCGCCGCTGCCGAAGCTCTCGACGGTGCGCGGCGTCCAAGTGCCGATCGCGAACAGGCGTTCGACGCCGCATTGGCGCGCGTAGGTGCCGACCTCGGTATGGCTCGCCTCCGTATGGGCACCGAGTTCGCCCATATCGCCGAACACCAGCCATTTGGGACCGGGCACCGAGCGCAGCACCTCGAGGCCCGCGCGCACCGAACTCGGATTCGCGTTGTAGGAATCGTCGATGATCCAGCTTTCGTGGCGGCCGGCCTTGAGCTGCAAGCGGCCCGAAACCGCGCGGAAGCGCTCGAGGCCCGCGACGATCTGCGTGATCGAGGCGCCCGCGGCGCTCGCCGCGGCGGCCGCGCACAAGGCGTTGATGAGATTGTGTGCGCCGCCGGCATGGAGTGCGACCGGCGCCTCGCCGAGCGGCGAGATCAGGGTGAAACGCGTGACGAATTCGCCGCGCTCGATGCCCTCGGAGGCGTCGCGCGCGCGGAAATCGGCCGAACTCTCGATTCCGAAACTCAAGGTCGTGCGCGCACCCGCGAGGCCGCGCCAATAGTCTGCATAGGCGTCATCCGCGTTGATGACGGCGCTCGCATCGGCGTCGAGTCCCGCGATGGCCTCGCCCTCGCCCTCGGCGACACCGTCGAGATCGCCGAAGAACTCCAAATGTTCCGCGCCGGCATTGGTGATCAAGCCGACCGTCGGCCGCACGAGCCGCATCAAATCGCCGACCTCGCCGATTCGATTGGCGCCGATCTCGACGACCGCGCTCACGTGACCCGGCTCCAGGCGCAGCAGCGTCAAGGGCACGCCGATATGATTGTTGAGGTTGCCTTGCGTCGAGAGGCACGGTCCCATCTGCGCGAGGATCGCCGCGGTCATCTCCTTGGTCGTGGTCTTACCGTTGCTGCCGGCGACCGCGACGATGGGGATCCGAAACGCTGCGCGCCAGTGCAGGGCGAGCTGCTGAAGGGCGGCCAAGCTGTCTGGAACGATGATCAGCGGCAGCGTGGCCGCTGGTTGCGCGCCCACCGCCGCCTGCGGCGCGGGGCGATCGACGATCGCGCCGACCGCGCCCGCGGCCGCCGCGGCCGCGACGAACGCGTTCGCGTCGAATTTCGGCCCGCGCAGCGCGACGAACAGCGCGCCGCTCTTGAGGCTGCGCGTGTCGGTCGATACCGCGTTGTACCTGGCGTCCGCGCCGACCAGGCGGCCGCCGACTGCGGTGGCGGCATCGCGTAGCGTGCGCATCATGCGGCAACTCCCAGGTGGCGCAGCGCTTCGCTGCGATCGCTGAATGCACGCCGGCGATCGCCGTAAATCTGATAATCCTCGTGGCCCTTGCCGGCGATCAGCACGACATCGGCAGGCGCGGCGGACGCTAGCGCGGTCGCAATCGCTTCGCCGCGGTCGTGGATCACGCGAAACGGGTGCACCGTAATGCCGCTTGCGATCGCGGCCGTTATCGCAGCCGGGTCCTCGGAGCGCGGATTGTCATCGGTGATGATGATTGAATCGGCGAGGTCGTCGGCAATCGCGCCCATGACCGCGCGCTTGCCGGGATCCCGATCGCCGCCGCAGCCGAACACGCACCAGAGCGCGCCGCGGCAATGCTCACGTAGCGCGCCGAGCGCTTTGGCAAGCGCGTCGGGCGTATGTGCGTAATCGATGACTGCGAGAGGCTTCGCGGAATCGTTCGAGGCGACGGCCTCCATGCGCCCCGGCGCGGCCGCGCAAGCGCCGAGCGCCGCGGCAGCGTCGGACGCCGGAATGCCGTACGCGATCAAGCAGGCGAGCACGACGACGAGATTCTCCGCGTTGAAGCGGCCGATCAGTTTGGAATTGAGTTCAAGCGGGCCGAAGCTGCCGCCGATGCTCAAGGACAATCCATGGGTGTCGGCGCGCACCGCCGACACATTCAAATTGCGCTCGCCGAGCCACCCGTATTTGTCGGCACCGACCCAGACCACGGTCATCGGGACCGCTCCGGTATTGCGCTCGGCGAGGCGGCGACCGAACTGATCGCCGACGTTGAGCACGCAATGGCGCAATTCCGGAACCGCGAATAGGCGCTCCTTTGCGGCGCCATAGGCCTCCATCGAGCCGTGATAATCGAGATGGTCACGCGTGAGGTTCGTGAGCGCGGCGCAAAAGAAACGGACGCCGGCGACGCGGCCCTGGTCGAGCGCGTGCGAGGACACCTCGATCGCGATGTCGCGGACGCCCTGTGCGCGCAGCGCGGCCAGCGCGCGGTGTACGCTGATGACGTCGGGCGTCGTGTGCGTCGGCGCCTCGAACGCGCCGATGCGCCCAAGGCCCAGTGTTCCGATGTAGGCGCTAGGGAACCCGAGTCGCTCGAGGCTCTGCGCGAGCAAATAGGCGCAAGTGGTCTTGCCGTTGGTGCCGGTGATGCCGCAGATACGCAAGTACTGCGAGGGCCAATGGAAGAATCGATCGGCGATGCGGCCGAGCCGTTGCGATAGATTCGCGACCGGCGCACAGACCAGAGCCGGCGGCAGGTTCGCGGGAAGCGTCGGCGGCGCGGCGCCGCCGGTGCTCTCCCAGAGCACCGCGCTTGCGCCGTGCGCAGCCGCCTCGGGCGCAAATTCGAGACCGTGGTGCCGGTGGCCCGCGAGCGCGAAGAACAAGCTGCCGGCGCGCACGGCGCGGCTATCGAGCGTCAGGTCGGCAACCTGCACGGCCGCGCGGTCCGCACCCGGCGCCTCGTCGGGCGACACGATGCCGTCCAACAGCCAGGCAAGACTCACGGAACGCGCCGCGTAAGATGCTTGCGTCATTGGGTGTCGTTCGCCTGCACCAGCCTCGTCGCGGGCACGTTTTGCAAGTCGTCGGGCGGTATGTCCATGAGGCGTAGCGCGCCCGACAAAATATTCGAGAACACCGGCGCGGCGACGTCCGCAGCCATGAACAGCACGCCGCTCGGCTCGTCGATCACGATCACGGTCGCCAGCTTCGGATGGGTCGCGGGCACGAGACCGGCGAAGGTCGCCATGTACTTGTCGGTCGAGTAGCCGCCCTCGAACGACTTCCAGGCCGTGCCGGTCTTGCCGGCGACGCGATAGCCGACGACCGCCGCGCGCTTGCCGGTGCCGCCGGCCGCCACCACCTGCTCCATCATTTGCACCAAAGATCTCGCGACCTTCGGGTCCATGACGCGCTCGCCGGCAACCGGACCGGAGACCTTTTCGAAGGAAATCGGGCGCCGAATCCCGCCCGCACCGATCGTTGCATAGGCGTGCGCGAGCTGCAGCGGCGTCACCGAGATGCCGTAGCCGTGCGAGAGCGTCGCGATGCCGATCGGGCGCCAGTGCGAGTAATGACTCAGCATCCCGGCCGACTCGCCCGGATAGTCGCTACCCGTGACCTGGCCGAATCCCAGCGAGCTCAGCGTGTTCCAGATTTGTTCGGGCTTGAGCGAGAGCGCGACCTTGGCGGTGCCCACGTTGCTGGATTTCGCGAGCACCGTCGACAAATCGATGAGCCCAAGATTGTGCTCATCCTCGAACACCTTGATGCCGACCTTGATGAAGCCCGGCGAGGTGTCGACGACGCTGTCGGGGCGATACTGGCCCGAGGCGAGCGCGGCGGCGATGATGAACGGCTTGATGCTCGAGCCCGGCTCGAAGATATCGGTCGCCGCACGATTGCGATACAAGTCGGGTTTGAATTGCTCCCGATCATTGGGGTTGTACGACGGCTGATTGACCATTGCGAGAACTTCGCCGGTGTCGCAGTCGACCACGATGACCGAGCCTGCGCGCGCTTGGTATTCCTTCATCGCGGACTTCAGCTCCCGATACGCGAGATATTGGATGCGCAGATCGATGCTGGTCGCCAGATCCCCTCCCGGCCGGGGCGCCCGAATGCTCTCGACATTCTCGACCGAATGCCCATAGAGGTCCTGAAGCACGCGCTTCGCGCCGTCTTCACCATTGAGCAGCTGGTCGTAGCCGAGTTCCAGCCCTTCCTGTCCTTGATCGTCGATCGTCGTGAAGCCGACCACGTGGCCGCTGACTTCCCCGGCCGGATAGAAGCGCCGGTATTCGCGCAGCGAGTAGACGCCCGGGATGCCGAGCCCCTTGACGTAGGCGGCCTGCTCGGGCGGCATGTGGCGCACGAGATAGAGAAATTCACGGTCGAGATTGCTCGTGATGCGCCGCGCGAGCGATTGCGGATCCTGCTGCAGCGCTTTCGCGAGCTTCGGCAGCTGATCGATGTTGTCGTTGATCTCCTGGGGATTGACCCAGATGCTGTCGACCGGCGTGCTCATCGCGAGCGGCTCGCCGTTGCGGTCGGTGATCGCGCCGCGGTGCGCCGCAATCTTGACGACGCGCATCGAGCGATCATCGCCCTGCTTGGCGAGAAATCCGTGATCGAGCAGCTGCAGTTCGACCGCACGCGCCGCAAGACCCGCGGCGCCGAGCACGACGAGCGCGAACACCACGGTCGAGCGCCAGCGGTAGCTCTTGGCTTGTACGTCGTTGTCGGCGGCGCGCATCTTCACGGGCGCACGATCCGCACGTCGCGAGTTTGCGGAATGTTCATGCGCATCTTGGCGTTCGCGACGCGCTCGACGAACGCATCCGACGACCAGGCGCTCTGCTCGAGCTGCAGCCGGCCCCATTCCATGTCGAGGCGGTCGCGTTCCGAATTGAGTTTTTCCAGGCGTACGAACAGCTCGCGCGCCTGATGGCGTGCGTAGATCACGCCGACTGCGCTCGCGAGCACCGCAAGCCACAACAGCGGTAATGCGAGCATCCATAATCTGCGGGTAGTCATGCGGCCAACTCCTCTGCAATGCGTTCGGCGACGCGCAAACGGGCGCTGCGCGCGCGGGGATTGCGCGCGATCTCGGCCTCATCCGGCACGATCGGCTTGCCGACGAGGCGCAGCTTCGGCCGGGCATGCGGCGGAATGTGCGGCAGGCCCGCATAGACGGGATCGGCCAAGGAATGGCGCCGCAGGAAACGCTTGACGATGCGATCCTCGAGCGAATGAAAGCTGATGACCGCGAGCCTTCCTTCAGGCCTGAGCCTTGCGAGCGCGGCATCGAGTCCGAGTTCGAGTTCGCAGAGCTCGTCGTTGACGTGGATGCGCAGCGCCTGAAACACGCGGGTCGCCGGATGCTTGTTGCGTTCGCGGGTCGGCGCGACGCGCGCGATCATCTCCGCGAGTTGCAGCGTGCGCTCGAACGGCGCGGTTAGGCGGTCGGCGACGATTGCGCGCGCGATGCGCGGCGCATAGCGCTCCTCGCCGAAGTCGCGAAAGATGCGCACCAGATCGGATTCCGATGCGCCGTTGACGACGTCGGCGGCCGAGCGGCCCGCGCCGCCGCTCATGCGCATATCCAAGGGACCGTCCTGCATGAAGCTGAAGCCGCGCTCGGCATCGTCGAGCTGCGGCGAAGAGACACCGAGATCGAATAAAATGCCGTCGAATTCGAGTCCGGGGCGCACGCGATCGGCACATGCCGCGAGCGCCGAGAACGGACTCATAAAGATGCTGACGCGCGAGTCGGATCCGAATCGCGCGCGCGCATCGCGTACCGCGACGGAATCGCGGTCGAGGCAGAGCAAGCGGCCCTCAGTGATGAGCTTGTCCAAAATCGCCCCTGCATGTCCCCCACGGCCGAATGTGGCATCCAAATACACGCCGTTTGCCCTGACGTTCAGCGCTGCCACCGCCTCGACGAGCAGTACTGGCGCATGAATCTCTGCCGACTCCTGGCTGCTCACGAACGCTTACAGCGACAGTTTTTCAAGGTCGGCAGGCAAATCGGTGGCGGAATCCCCATTCGCGAGCCACTCGTCGCGGCGCTCGTTCCAACGAGCCTCATCCCACAACTCGAAGCGGTGCCCCTGGCCGATCAACATCGCATCGCGCGTGAGCAAGCCGAATTCGCGCAAATTCGGCGGCAGCAACAAACGCCCGTGCGCGTCGAGTTCCAAATCCGTCGCGTGCCCGACCATGAGGCGCTGCAAGCGCCGGGCCTGCGGATCGAAGCTCGGCAATCCCATCAACTTGCGCTCGATTTCCTCCCAGTCCGGCAGCGGGTAGATCAACAGGCACTGGTCTTTGTCGACCGTGATGACCAGCCGGCCCCCACAGCGCTCCTGCAGCCGGTCGCGATAGCGGGTCGGAATGACCATGCGGCCTTTGGAATCGAGCGTTAGTTTGTTGGCACCGCGAAACATCGTATGGATGGGTCATTGCAACCCATTTTCTCCCACTTTTTCCCACCTGCTGCCACTATAGGGATCAGGCTGCCGACGGTCAACGCCTTAAGTTAAAAAAACCCCGTAGCGACAGAGACTTAGGTCACATTTTCAAATCATGGCAGGTTGGACGCAGCCGAGTGCGTTTTGAATCAGTCTCTTAGGAGACATTGTTGATGCGTGACGCATCAACAAAAATTCGCGAACATCGGCGATCTTCGCCGAACGTCGCCTAATCAGACAAATGGAAAAAAGGGAGTCGGCCGTTAAGCCGGGTTCTGTCGTGGACAGTCATTCCTCTGGGATGCGCGTCGCCGCGCACCTCTAGCGACCTACCCGGAAGCCCATGGGGGCCACATGTCGCGGCGCTTGCGCGCCGCTCGCTTCCCTATTTGGTCTTGCTCCAGGTGGGGTTTGCCGTGCCGCTCGTGTTGCCACTCGCGCGGTGCGCTCTTACCGCACCATTTCACCCTTACCGTTGCCGCTTGCGCGGCACTTAGGCGGTATCTTTCTGTTGCACTTTCCGTGGGCTCACGCCCCCCAGGTGTTACCTGGCACCTTGCCCGATGGAGCCCGGACTTTCCTCCATGTGCTAATGCACACAGCGACTGCCTGGCCGACTCTTGGGACCGCACCATACGCAGGAATCCGCGCAAATGCGACAACAAACTAACCGGACTCCGGTTTGAGCTGCAGCGCACGCTTGTAGGCTTCGTTGTCGCGAACGCGCAGGATTTGCGCGGCGAGCTTCGCCGCCTGCTTGAGCGGCAGTTCGGCGAGCAGCAATTTCAAGACCCGATCCAGTTCGACGCTCAGCGCCTGATGTTCCGCGGCCGGTGCTCCATCGATCACGAGCACGATTTCGCCGCGCTCGAGATCCGCGTCACGCTGCGCGAGCGTGCAGAGCTCGGCGAGTGATCCGCGATAGAGGCTCTCATGCATCTTGGTCAATTCGCGCGCGACCACGGCGCGGCGCTCGAGGCCGAAGCAGTCACGGCAATCCTCTAGCGTATCCGCGACGCGGTGGGGCGATTCGTAGAAGACCAGCGTGCGCTGCTCGCTCTTGAGCGACTCGAGCCGCGTGCGCCGTGCCGCGCCGCGCGCCGGCAGAAATCCCTCGAAGCAAAATCGATCGGTCGGCAGCGCCGCGACCGACAACGCCGCAATCGCCGCGCAGGGACCGGGAATCGCAACGATTTCGATGCCGGCCGCCGCAGCCACGCCGACGAGTTCGTAGCCGGGATCGCTGATCGCCGGCGTGCCGGCGTCGCTGACGAGCGCGATCGACTCACCTGCCTGCATGCGCGCGACCAAATCCGGGGATCGCTGCCGCTCGTTGTGGTCGTGCAGCGAGATCAGCGGTATGCCGATGCCGAAATGGCGCAGCAGCGCGCCGGTGTGGCGCGTGTCCTCGGCGGCGATCAAGCCGCAGGTCCGCAAGCACTCGGCGGCGCGCGGCGAGAAGTCTCCCAAATTACCGATCGGAGTCGCGACCACGTATAGCCTACCGGCAGCGCTGTTTGCCACTATAATCCGCACCCTGTATTCGAGTTCAAGTGGGTTGCAGAGTATGGCAGCGATCTATCGACGTCTATGGTTCATGCTCTGCATCGCGCTCGGCGTTTCCTCGACGCAGCTCGCCTGCAGCCTGGTGCAATCGCCGGAGGCGCCGTCCGATACGCGCGCCCACGTCGAACACCTCGTGCAGCAGGGCAAGCATTCGGACGCGGCGCGCGGTTATGCGCAGCTCGCGCAGGCGCTGCCCGCGGACCACGACTACTATGAATTGCAGAGCGCCGACCAGTGGATAGCGGGCGGCGACCTGCCCGAGGCGCGGCACGCGCTCGACGCGGTGTCGCCCGATGCGCGCGCCAAGCTGCCGATATTGCGAGCGCTGATTGCGGCGGAATTGGCCTATGCCGAGAACGACGGCGCGCGGGCGATCCGCGAGCTCGATCAAATTCCCGTTCCGTCGCAGGCCGATGAGGCGCAGAGCTATTGGTGGATACGCGGCAAGGCCGCGTTTCTCGCCGGCCATCCGGTCGAAGGCACTCGCGCCTACCTCGAACGCGAGCACTGGCTCACCGACCCGGCGAGCATCCGCGCGAGCCGCCAGGAACTATTCGAGCGCGTGCGCCTCGCCGCCGAGCACGGCA
>Ga0187847_10004262_pt1 | contig 10600 bp, 8 predicted proteins | sample June2016WEW_4_10_FD_132458 | JGI IMG/M metagenome (GOLD analysis project Ga0187847, IMG submission 132458) | Peatland microbial communities from SPRUCE experiment site at the Marcell Experimental Forest, Minnesota, USA - June2016WEW_4_10 | ecosystem: Environmental > Terrestrial > Soil > Wetlands...
CTGCTCCGCCAGCGGACCCACCACCAGAATCTTCTTGACGCTCGCTGCCAGCGGAAGCACTCCATCATTCTTCAGCAGTACCATCGACTCGCGCGCCGTCTTCAACGCCAGCTCCCGGTGCTCTGCGCTGTCAATCTCAGAATCCGGGATCCGCGCGTATGCAACCATGCTGTCGGGATCGAACATTCCCAGCCGCATTCGGGCGGTAAACAGCCGCTTCAAAGAAATATCCAGATCCGCTTCCGTCAGCAGCCCTTGCTTTACAGCGTCGACGAACGGCCTGTAGTCGTGGTCGTCTTTCGTGATGGTGAAAAAGTCTGCGCACTCGTTGTCCATCCCGGTCTTGATCGCAGCAGCCGCAGCCGCCGCCTGGCTCGTAACGAACTTGTGCCCCTGGAAAATATCCACGATCGCGTCGCAGTCCGATACCACGTAGCCGTTGAACTTCCATGCCCCGCGCAACTGGTCCTGCAGCAGAAACGTGTTCGCACACGCCGGCTGCCCATTGACGCGGTTATAGGCACACATCACTGATTCCGCTTTACCCTCCGTCACCGCCGCGCGGAACGCCGGCAAATACGTGTCCTCCATATCGTGCTTCGATACCTGCACATCAATCGTGTGCCGCGACGGCTCCGGCCCGCTGTGCACCGCAAAATGCTTCGGCGTGGAAATGACCCGGAAATATTTCGGATCATCCCCCTGCAGCCCGGTCACGAATGCCACGCCCATGCGGCCGGTGAGAAACGGATCTTCGCCGTAAGTTTCCTGCCCGCGGCCCCAGCGCGGATCGCGAAAAATGTTGATGTTTGGCGACCAGAAGTCCAACCCCTCCATAATGTCGCGCCGCCCTGCTCGCACCGCCTGATTATGTTTGGCCCGGGCTTCCGTCCCAATCACGACAGCCATCTCGTGGATCAACGAATCATCAAACGTAGCCGCCAGTCCAATCGGCTCGGGAAAAACCGTCGCAGTTCCGGCATTCGCCACGCCATGCAGAGCTTCACTCCACCAATCGTAGCCCGGCACTTGCAACCTCGGGATCGCACGCGCCTGGTTCACCAGTTGCGTAGCTTTCTCTTCGAGAGTCATCTGCTTTACCAGGTCATCGACCCGCACGTCGATGGGCTGGGAAGGATCGAGATAGACGGTGCTCCCCGCCGTCTGCGCCGACGCTCGCACCAAAATTAGAGCCACGAAAAAAGCTAACTGCAAGGTCGTACGCCCACGAGTTTTCATGGAAAAATCCTCCGCAACCGCGCGATCAACCGGCTGGCGAACGCGCGGGTGGATTGATGACGATTGATATCCGAAAATCGATTTTGTCGATAGATGCCGCTCCGTAAACGATTACGGTCGACCGTCGCTTGTAGCACAGCCGAATTCATGTGGTCAAGACGATCTGTCCCCGAGGATGTATTCGCGGGAGTTGGACGACATTATCCCAGTCTGCGTGCGAACCTTCGGCGAAGGGATCCGACGCGGAAGGGATCTCGCGGAAAGAAGGGAACTGGCCTAAGAGGGTAACTAACGTGAAAAGAGCGGCGCTTCAGCGCCGCGTCAGGAGTTGTGGAGGAATGGGGCTTCAGCCCCTGCTGTGGTGTCGCGTAACCCTCTACGCCCGGCCTTTCTTGGCCGCGACCGCAGCACCTTTGCCCGCGACTTCCCATGGACGCTTCGGCCGATCCACGGCGGCTTTGTCCCGATCTTCGATGCGGTCGTAATGGTACGACTCGCTCACCGTTCCCAGCGACTCGTTGTAGAGACTCGGCAGACCAAGCCCCTCTTTCAGTTCTTCTGAAAACGACTGCAGCGCCTTCAGGTGATCAGCACTGGCCGGGATTTCTGTCTTCGAGGTCTTCAGGAACTGCTGGTATCCGCGGTTGACCAACTTCGAAATCTCGCTGCCAATCAGGTAGCCGGGATACGCGAAAATCTTCACCGTATCCTCCGGCGTCTTCTGGATGGCCGCGGACACGTTGTATTTCCGCAGGAAAACGCGCACGGTCGCGCCGGGGGCCTCGGTTACGTCGAACCCGTGATCGCGCAGCCAGGCTAGCGCTTCTTCATAGGTTCGTGCTTCAATAGTTTTCGACATTTGCGGTTTACTTCAACCTTTCCTTGGCCGGCCGATACTCGCTGGTTAGATGCGTACTATACAAGAACGACCGTAACTTTATACGAGTGCATCGCCGGGTGAAACTGATTCATCTAAACGCTCGTCTACATCGGTTCATGTAAACAAGGTACTACATACCTCGTTTCAGGCCATATAGCACATTACGTTGGTCACGGCATTTCGGTTCATCGATGGCATACGGAACTACGAGAACGGCGCCCATGTCTAGGCCCCTAGACGCTGACGAACCCCGGAAAGTGGCGTCAGGATTGGGCGAAACGCTCGGCCACAGCCTGGTTGAGCGCATCGGCAACACTCCCCTGCTGCGTCTGGACGCGCTGACCGCCGACCTGCCCGGCGTAGCACTTTTGGGTAAGGCCGAATGGTACAACCCCGGCGGATCGGTCAAAGATCGTGCCGCCTCCAACATCGTCGCCGAAGCCCGTCGCCGCGGCCAGCTTGGCCCCGGCCAGATTCTGCTCGACGCGACCAGCGGCAATACGGGCATCGCCTATGCGATGCTGGGCGCAGCCGAAAGTTTCCCCGTGACCCTGTGCATGCCGCAAAATGTTTCGCGTGAGCGCAAGCAAATCCTCCACGGCTACGGCGCCCACATCGTTTACACCGATCCCGCCGACGGTTCCGACGGCGCCATCCGCATGGCCCGCGAGCTCGCCGCCAAACATCCCGAAAAATACTTTTACGCCGACCAGTATTCCAACGAGGCCAACTGGAAAGCTCACTATCACGGCACCGCCAACGAAATCTGGCAGCAGACCCAGGGCCGGGTCACGCATTTTGTTTCCATGCTCGGCACCAGCGGAACTTTTGTCGGCACCACGCGCCGCCTCAAGGAACTGAATCCGTCGGTGCAATGCATCTCGCTGCAGCCCGACTCGTCCTTTCACGGAATCGAAGGCGCTAAGCACATGGCGAGCGCGATTGTGCCCAAAATCTACGACGCCACGCTCGCCGATCAGAACCTCGAAATTTCCACCGAAGACGCCTACGCCATGGCCCGCCGCCTCTCCCGCAACGCCGGATTGTTGGTTGGCATCTCCTCCGCCGCCGCCGTAGTAGGATGTCTCAAAATCGCGGGCGACCTGCCGTTTAACAAAAAAGATGAAGCCGTGATCGTAACCATCCTCTGCGACTCCGGCGACAAGTATTTGAGCGAAAGATTCTGGAACGAAGGCTAGATAAATTGCCGATTGTTGATTTTTGATTGCTGCTTGAAATGCGTCCAAACTAGTTTTTCAATCAGCAATCAACAATCAGAAATCAACAATTTCCCATGCTGAAAGTGTCCCGTAACGACTACGAATCCCTCCGCCAACACGGCGAAGAAACCTACCCACACGAATGCTGCGGCATCCTGCTCGGCAGCGTCGACGACGACGGCACCCGCACCGTGACCTCAACCGCCCGCGCCGGCAACACCCGCACCGACTCTGCCCACAACCGCTACAACATCGATCCCAAGGAACTCGTGCGCATCCAGCGCGAAGGCCGCGCCCGCGGCGAAGACATCATCGGCTTCTACCACTCCCACCCGGACCACCCCGCACAGTGGTCGAAGACCGACATAGCCGAAGCCCACTGGTTCGGCTGTTCCTACGTCATTACCAGCGTAGAAAAAGGCAAAGCCGCAGTCACCAACTCATTCGAACTCACCGGCATCGATGAGACCGACAAGCGTCTAGTGGACGAAAAAATAGAAGTCTTTTGAGAACTCCGAAACCGCCTGTACAACCGTGGAAGAGCAGCCCTTCAGGGCCGCGTAAGATTCCGTAGAAATCAACCTAGGGCTTCAGCCCTGGTGCCTATGGTTCGACGCCTAAGCTGGCCGCCTCCAACGGCCCTGAGATTACAAATCCCTTGCCAGGCAAGGGAATTGCGGGATATTCACAGGCGGCAAATGAGACTCTGGCCGCGGTCTCACATCGATCAGGATTGATGAAGTCGGCGAAAAGCCGCGTCTGGCATGGGCCCGCTCAAACCTGCGACGCGGGTTTGCACCAAATCCGGTCATAGCCTTGTGGACGGGCTGCACTCGATTGAAAATACGTGTACTTACAAACGCGTATTTTCGATTGACGAAAAAAATAGAAGGAGTACAACAAGATCGTTCTTTGACAGCTTCTTAAGTTTTTCCGGTTGGTGCGGCGTCCGGGGCTCGAGCGGAATCACTTTCCCGATCGCAAGATCGGGAAGGAGGGTGAGCAAGGGTCTATAGCAAAGCGCTGGTTGAGGAGAACGAAGAAGAAATGTTGAAGGCAAGATAGAGTTCCGAGGCGTAGGGTAGGTTTATCCGGTTGGCGGTGAGCCCGGAGCCCAAGCGAAGATCGCGCGGAGCGCCCGCAAGGGAAGCTCTGAAAGCAGGTCGAGCAAGGGTCAAACGCGAGCTACTGGCCGAGACGAATGGACCCCACACCACCTCGGAACTCTTATTTTTTCCTGCCGGATTCTCGTTAGCCCGCACGTCTGTCATGCTGAGCGCGCAGAAGTGCGGAGAGCAAACCGATCCTCACCGCGAAGTCGAAGCATCCCTGCCGTTACGCCGCACCCCTCATAGGTCCCGCACTTCGTCAAAGAAGTATCCGTGGAAATCCGCGCGAATCCGTGGCAAAGAAGTCTTCGTGCTCACTTCCCCCAATTCCCCGGCCCGCCCACCGCATAAATCCGTGGAATTCTCTGCTCCAGGGCCGGCAGTGCCGGAAACGCCGCATGCGGTTCACTCTGGTACCAATACGCGACCGAAAAATAATTATCCGACCGGTGGTTGGCGTGCCCATGCTCAATGGTCGCCCGCAACGATTTCGTAAACGGAATCGGCGAATCCAGATGAAACCGATACAGCGACCATCGCCCGCCTGCAACTTCCTGCCCCACCACCGGCGCCCCAAACAGTCCATACGAAAACGCCCGCCCGCCAAAATCCCACGCTCCCAGAAAATAATCCTCCGACCCAGTCCCGTTGATCGAAGGCAGCGTCTCTCCATCAACAAAAAACATGTCATCGCCCTCGCCCCACCACCCATCTTGATTCTCTAGCACTGACATGGTCACGCCCACAAAATGCCCGCGCCCAGTCGCTTCCATCCACACGTAGTTGCCTTCGCCGTTCAGATTCTTCTTATCGTTGACGATCGCATCACCATTCGAACGCCATTGATTCGTCCACCCACGAGCCGGCGCAGCCTGCCGATACTGCGCATGAAAGTAAAGCAGATCCCCAGCCAGAGGCTTGCTGTAAGCCCGATAGTCGATATTGAAATAAAACGCGTCGACCTTGCGTGCGCCTTCGTTCGTCACCGTAACCCGCGCGTGCCTCTGAAAAGGCACCGAAACAAAACTGTTCAGCGCCTTGTCCGCCCCAACCGACAAAGGCAGCGACTGAAACAGGTGATAGTCTCCCAGCCCCAACCCGAAGAAGTCGCCAATGGGCGTTTCCACGCTAGGCGCAGCTTCCCCATCCCAGTACATGCGCAGCACCAAAGCCTTCAAATGATTCGGATCATCGCTGGCAATTGTGACCCAAACATGGCTGATCAGCGCCGGTCCAGCCTCATCGAGCAGAGTAAGTGTCTCCCCCGCCGCAATCTGCCGCGCATCTGCATTCCCGCCGGTTCGGTCATAGCTCGAAGCCCGCTTCTGAACATAGTCCTTGGCCTGCGGGAGGTCTGCCAGCCAGGTAGTGGGATCCTGCGCATTCGCGACGACCGCGGCCATACAGAGAATCACCATCGCGCATGTTCGCTTCATCGTGTCTCCTTCGGAAACTGCGCAACAACTTTGCCCTGATCATCCAGAAATTGCATCGAGGGGTTGCCGTCGGCTGCAACTTTCAGCACGATTCGATCTCTGCCCTCCGTATCCCGTAACTGCAAGCTGGCCCCGCGATCCGGTTCTTTGCCCAGAAAGACTCGTGTCTGCTCTTTGTTCTTTCCGCTGAATATCTGCCGCATCCGGGCTCGCCGTTGATCTTCGGGCAATTTCAGCGCGTCCGTCACAAGATTCATGGGAACATCCGGCTGATCGACAAACTTGATTCCTGCATAGCGTTGGACGTCGCTCTCTCCGCCTTCGAGCACCATGATCTGGTCGCCCTGATATTGATCAAAGCTGAGATGTCCCCAGCTCTCAACCTTCCCGTCCTTGTCCTTCGATCCTCCGAAAATGAGGCCTCCGTTTTCCGTGCCCTCATCGTCGAAGAAAAGCATCCCCGCAGTCTGCCGATCATGCGGATACTCTTTTCCCTTCACGATCAATCCAGGGAAGTTCGCTCGATTGGAGATCACGAGCCGCAGTGTTCCGTCCGGCTCAAGCAGGTTGATCCGCTTGACATCAAGCTCGTCAAAACTGCCCTTCTTCGACTGGGACTGAAACGAAGAGCCACTCAGGAGCACTACGCACAGCACAATCGTAAGCGCTCCGGAATAGACCAGCAGGACACGCTGAGTCACCGCAGTTCGATCCATGGAATTCACCTCTGCGAGGAATTTCGTTACAAGGGAATGTTCCCATGCTTCTTCGGCGGATTCTTATCCCGCTTGGTCTCCAGCATAGCCAGGGCCTGGATCAACTTCTTCCGAGTCTCCCTCGGCTGGATCACCGCATCGACAAATCCCCGATCAGCCGCGACGTAAGGGTTGGCAAACCGGTCGCGAAACTCATCAATCTTCTCCCGCCGAAGTTGCTCGCGATTGGCCGCCGAATCCAGTTCGCGCTTATAGACAATGTCGACCGCCCCCTCCGGTCCCATCACGGCAATCTCCGCCGTCGGCCACGCATAATTCACGTCCGTGCGGATGTGCTTCGACGCCATCACGCAATAAGCCCCGCCGTAAGCCTTGCGCGTGATTACGGTGACCTTCGGCACCGTCGCCTCCGCGAACGCATACAGCAGCTTGGCGCCGTGCTTGATGATCCCGCCATATTCCTGCGCGGTCCCAGGCAGAAATCCCGGCACGTCTTCAAACGTCACCAGCGGAATGTTGAAGCAATCGCAGAAACGCACAAACCGCGCGCCTTTCACCGATGCATTAATGTCCAGCGTTCCCGCCAGCACCGACGGCTGATTGGCGACAATGCCGACCGGCCGTCCGTCAAGCCGCGCAAATCCCACGACGATATTCTTCGCGTAATGTTCCTGCACCTCGAAAAAGTAAGCGTCGTCTACTACCGCGTGGATCACATCCTTAATGTCATACGGCTGGTTCGACTGCGCCGGCACGATCGTGTCAAGCGAGGCGTCGGCGCGGTCCACCTGATCGCTACACACTTTTCGCGGAGGCTCATCCAGATTATTCGACGGCAAAAAGCTCAATAGCTCGCGCACCATCGACAGGCACTCCGCGTCGTCATGCGCCAGAAAGTGGGCCACGCCTGAGGTTTCATTGTGCGTCATCGCGCCGCCCAGCTGTTCTTTCGTCACCTCCTCCATCGTCACCGTTTTGATGACATCCGGCCCAGTGATAAACATGTACGAGGTCTTGTCGACCATCAGCACGAAATCAGTAATCGCCGGTGAGTAGACCGCTCCTCCCGCGCACGGCCCCATAATCGCCGAAATCTGCGGCACCACCCCGCTATACAGCGTGTTGCGTAGAAAAATATCCGCATAGCCCGCCAGCGACATCACGCCTTCCTGAATCCGCGCCCCGCCGGAATCGTTCAGTCCAATCACCGGCGCGCCCATTTTCGCCGCCAGGTCCATGATCTTCACGATCTTCGCGGCGTTCGTTTCCGAGAGCGACCCGCCAAACACCGTGAAGTCCTGGGCAAACACGTAGACGAGCCGCCCCTCGATGCGCCCGTAGCCAGTTATGAATCCATCGCCATAAATTTTCTGCTCGGCCATGCCGAAGTCATTGCAGCGATGAGTGACCAACTTGTCGGTCTCCTCGAACGTCCCCTCGTCGAGCAGAAACTCCACGCGCTCGCGGGCCGACATCTTGCCCTCTTTATGCTGGCGCTCGCGCCGCTTCGCGCCTCCGCCATCCTCGGCGAGCTGGTTCCGCTTCTTCAGTTCAGCCACTTTTTCTTCGAGATTCATAGCGGAAGAATTATAGCGGTGCCGCGCTACGGCGAGCGCGGCGACGCGCCAAAAGAAGACCCGCGACCGCGCGGCCCGTGGCGCGGACTGGTTATTTCTTGGAGGGATCCACGCTACCCGGCAGCGACAGCTTCTTTAGATCATCCATGAGCGCGCCCAGCCCTTGGTCGAAATTCTTGATCCACGTAGCTTTTCGGAACGCACCCTCCACCGGCTCACTCAAACTCCACAGGAGGAAATGCGTCTTGCCATCGAGGATTCTCAATCCAAACTGAGGTTCGTAGATCGGCATGTTCCCGTTGTAGTACATTGGCGCCGTAAAACTTAGTTCAAAAACCAGGTCGGCCTCGCCGGGCGTGGATACGATCTCGTATCTGCCCCAGGTCTGCATCGCCGAGTAGAAATGGTTATAGGCCTGATCGGGTTCTCCCGCACGTTTAAAAGTGGCCTGCGCAGCGACGTCGGCGCCGGCGTTGGAAATAAACACTTTTCGCGCAGCGACAATCTGCACGGGTACGGGAGCCGCCGTGGTTGCTTGCTGGCCGCTCATCGCGGGAACAACCGTCACGGCTGCCGCCATTGTGACCCAACGGATTCTTGATGCCACGGTATGAAACATAATGCATCCTCGCTCATTCACTCGACTGGATGCCGCGCTCAGGCACTGTACTCGATTGCAAACCCTCGCTCCGTAGAGAAGTTGTATCAGCCAACGGGTTGACCCGTCGAGGCCTCGCTCCCAACGAAACCTCGCCTTGTACCTTCTCGAATCCTCACGTTGCGGTACACTGCCGACAATGTCCTCCCTCGCCGATCAGATGGGTTTCAGCTTCCGCCCGCCGGAGCGCCGGGTCTGGAGAGTTCGCGACCTGGTCGCCTCGGTGCGTTCGCACATCGAACGCGAATATTCTGACGCATGGGTGGAAGGCGAAATCTCCAATTTCCGCGCGCCCGATTCCGGCCATCTCTACTTCACCCTCAAAGACGGCACGGTCAAAGATGGAAGCGCGCAGATTCGCGTAGTGATGTTCCGCTCTGCCGCGCGTCTGCTGCGCTTCCGTCCCGCCGACGGCTTGCAGGTCGTAGTGCGCGGTCGCGTGACCATCTACGAAGATCGCGGCGAACTGCAAATTTCCGCCGAATACATTGAGCCCAAGGGCGCTGGCTCGCTGCAGTTGGCCTTTGAGCAACTCAAAGCCAAACTTGAAACCGAAGGCCTGTTCGCGCCCGAGCGCAAGAAGCCGATCCCCTCGCTGCCCTCGCGCATTGGCGTCGTCACTTCGACCCAGGCTGCCGCGCTGCGCGATATTCTGAACGTGCTCCAGCGCCGCCACCATTCGGTGAATGTCCTGATCTTTCCGGCGCAGGTCCAGGGCGATGCGGCTTCGCGCGAAGTGGCCGCAGGCGTGCGGTTCTTCAACCAGCACGACAATGTGGATGTAATCATCATCGCGCGCGGCGGCGGCTCGGCCGAAGATCTGGCCGCGTTCAACGACGAAGCTCTAGCTCGCACGGTCGCGGCGTCCGAAATCCCCGTAATCTCCGCAGTCGGCCACGAAACCGATTTCACCATCATCGATTTCGTCGCCGACCTGCGCGCTCCCACGCCATCGGCGGCGGCGGAACTGGTCATTCGCTCCCGCCAGGAAGTGGAAGATCACGCCGCCGCTTTGCATGACCGCCTCAGCCGCGCCATGCGCTATCGCCTGCTGATAGGCCGCCAGACTCTTACCGAACTGGCGCAGCATGGCGCGTTCGCCCGCATGATGGAGCTTATTCACCAGCGCCAGCAGAGGCTCGACGATCTCACTCACCGCATGGAACTGGCCCAGCGCCAGTTGCTGGAACAGGCGCTCCGCCGCTGGGAAAGGATTTCGGCGGCCGTCCGCCATTACGATCTGCGCCTGGTGCTCTCCGGTGTGCGCAAGGAACTGGCGGGCGGCACTGCCGCGCTGGTCGCCGTGATGCGCAATGTTCTCCTCCAGCATCGCGTGCGCAGCGAGCGCCTCCAGACCGCTCTCGAATCGCTGTCTCCGCTGGCCATTCTGGGCCGCGGCTACGCCCTGGTCTTCGATTCCGAAGGCAAGCTGCTGAAAGACGCACGCCGCTTGAGCGTCGGCGACGAAATTTCCGCCCGCCTCGCCCACGGCGAAATCCACGCCGCAGTAACGAAGAAAAGAGTATGAAGCAGGCTGTGTGGGGAGGTGTGTGTTGGAAGCCGTGCGTGGGAAAGGTTTGTGTGGGGACGGGCGCCTTCGCCCGTCCCGCCAAGCGCAGCGACGCGAGCCGCTACCCCAGCTGCGGTCCGAGTCCCAGCCGCCGTCAGCATAGAAATTCGCTGCATTACAATGGATTTACAGCGTAGGAGTTGGTGGAAGGCCCAGCTTCAGCCGCGCCGCCGGTAAGTTACGATGCGGGCTTTA
>Ga0187847_10004266_pt1 | contig 10594 bp, 9 predicted proteins | sample June2016WEW_4_10_FD_132458 | JGI IMG/M metagenome (GOLD analysis project Ga0187847, IMG submission 132458) | Peatland microbial communities from SPRUCE experiment site at the Marcell Experimental Forest, Minnesota, USA - June2016WEW_4_10 | ecosystem: Environmental > Terrestrial > Soil > Wetlands...
GCCGAGCGCTGGATTGCCAAACCCATCACCGGCGAGGTCACACTTGAGTTGCGCCGCGGCAACGACTACTCCGTTCTCAACACTGAGTCGCCCAATCTTACTTTCCATCCCGAGCGCCTCAGTATGGAGAAGACGGAATCCACATTCTCGCCGCGCGACCGCATCGGCCAACTCACCATGCGCAATCTCGACATTACCGACACGCGGGAGAAGCTACTCACCTACGCCAAAACCGGCCTGCTCACGCTCAGCAAAGGCAGCGAAATGCCCCAGCTCAACAACGGTAAGGAGCTGGAATAGCATGGCCATTTGCAAACGCTGTGGACTAGAGATGAATGAGGCGAACGGCTGCGTTAAGACGCCTGTCAGAACAACTAATAGTGAACTCGACCCGATCCTCTTCGGCAACGAGACCAGCCATAGACCGCCACCCCCGGGCCGCCGGTGCCATGACTGCGGTGCGTTGCCAGGTTATTACCATCATGCATGGTGCGATTGGGAAGAGTGTCCATGTTGCCACGAACAGCTTCTCAGCTGCGATTGTGAACTGGAAGAGCTAGAAGAACGATCTGATCAAACTGTCAACTAAGGAAGCAGTAACAATCTAATGTCCAACGAGCAACAATCCGGGAAAATGTGGTCGGGCCGCTTTCGCGAGCCGCTCGACGCGGAGTTCGAGGCGTGGCAGCGGTCGATTGTCTTTGATTGGCTGCTTCTCGACCAGGAGATTGCCGCCAGCAAAGCGCACGCGTCTGCTCTTTCTGCAGCAGGAATTCTGACCGAAGCAGAAACAACGGAAATTCGCGAAGCGCTCGACTCGATTGGCTCGGAGTTTGCTTCCGAAGCCGGCAAAGCGCAGGTGCGCGACCACTCGTCGGCTGAAGACATTCATCACTTCGTCGAACTCAAGCTGGCGGACCGCATCGGCCCGCTCGGCCTCAAGCTCCACACCGGCCGCAGCCGCAACGAGCAGATCGCTACCGACCTGCGCCTCTACGTGCGCCAGCAGATCGCGCTTACGCTGGATGCGCTGATCGCGTGGGCCAATGCGCTGGTCAAGCAGGCTGAAGCCACCGGTGCCTCTGTGATGCCAAGCTATACACACCTGCAACGCGCCGAGCCGGTGCTGGTGGCGCATTGGCTGCTGGCCTATGTCGAGATGATTTTGCGCGATTTTTCACGCCTGAGGAGTTGCACCCAAAGGCTCAACCTTTGCCCGCTCGGTTCCGGCGCTGTTGCTGGCGCTACGCTTGCCCTCGACCGCACCATCGCTGCTAAGGAATTGGGCTTTGTAGGACCAACCAGCAATTCCATCGACGCCACCAGTGACCGCGACTTCATTCTCGAGTACTTGCAGGCGCTCACGTTTGTCGGCCTACACCTGAGCCGCTTTGCCGAAGAGATCACTCTCTTTGCCACCGCCGAGTTCGGATTTGTGAATCTGCCCGAAGCATTTTCCACCGGATCGAGCGCCATGCCGCAGAAGAAGAATCCCGATCTCACGGAGTTGCTTCGCGCCAAAGTCGCTCGCCTCAACGGCGCCGCGCAAACCGTGGCAATGCAGCTCAAAGGGCTGCCTTTGGCCTACAATAAAGACATGCAGGAGACGCAAGAGCCGGCCTTTGCCGCCGAATTTGTGCCACAAATGCTCAAGCTCGTTGCGCGTTTCACAGCGGCCCTCGAATTCAATCGCGAGCGCATGAGCCAAGCGGCGCAGTCGGGCTATCTGAATGCCATGGCCGCGGCCACTTACCTCGTCCACAAGGGCGTTCCCTTCCGCCTGGCGCACGAGAAAATCGGCCACGCGGTGCGCTTCGCCATTGAAAAAGGCGTGGAGTTGAACGATCTCACCCTGGCCGAACTGCGTCAGTTTGGCCAGGAGTTCGGCGATGACTTCTTCGCTGCCATCACGCTCGAGACCACACTCGATTGCCACGACGTGATCGGCGGCACCGCGCGCGAACGTGTGCGCACGAAACTGGCTTTCCTGCGGAGGCGCCTTGCGGCTTATCCCGCATTGAATAAGCAACAGGAGGCCGTTCATGCTGGTAAGTAAGGCCCTGCTGCACGACGCTTCAAACATCTACGATCTTGTCAACTCGCTCTCCGGCGACGGCACCCTTCTCAAGCGCCCCTTCGCAGAGATCTGCGAGAACATTCGCGATTTCACGGTCGCCGAGTCCGATGGCGGCGTTTTTCTCGGTTGCGGCGCGCTCCATTTATATGGCCCTCATCTTTGCGAGGTGCGCTCTATCGTGGTCAAGCCCGAAGCCAAAAGTAAAGGTGCGGGTGGAGCGATTCTGAAGGCGCTTATCGAAGAAGCCGAGATACACGGCATTCAGTCCGTGTGCCTCTTCACGCGCATTCCAGATTTCTTCTTCAAGTACGGTTTTCGCACCGTGGAAGACAAAGCGGAGCTGCCCGACAAGGTCTTCAAAGACTGCCAAAGCTGTCCGCGCCTGCACCGCTGCGACGAAGTGGCGATGGTACGTGGCCGCATTCCGCGCATGTCGATCCTCGGGCCAAAGGAAGAGGCGCAGGAATTGGTGCGAATCTCTGGGTGAGGCTGCTTGTAGCCTGCAACTCTTAGCTTTCGGCCTTTCGTTTTTTGAGAATTGCAGCGGCGACAACAATTTGGCCGTAACTCAACCCGCCATCGCCGGGACTCACATTCCGATGCTGGAACACCTGAAAATCATTTGCTTCAAGTCCCGCGCGAAGCAATTGCGCGAGACGGCGATTGTGCATGCACCCTCCGGAGAGAGCCACGGATTTAATACCCGTTGCCGAACGAGCAGAACATGCGGCCTGCACAAACGCGCTGGCGATGGCGCTGTGGAAGCGGGCCGCAATTTGCGGCTTGCTCACTCCGTTCCGCAGGTCTTCCAGAATTCCCTCCCAAAGCAACTTGAGATTGATGCGCGCGGGAATGTGCCGTTTGAGATCGGTGCCTGTGATCGGCACCGCGTAGGGGCTGGTCTCATACGGTTCGTCATTCGCGCAACCTTCGAGTTCAATCGCGGCCTGCGCCTCATAGTCGACTACGCCGCGGCCCAGCACCACGGCAGCAACCGCATCGAACAGCCGTCCGCAACTTGAAGTGAGCGGCGTATTCAACTCGCGCTCGATCATGCGCTTGAGCACGTGCGCGTCCTGCCTTTTAACGGTTAGCAGGTCAAGCACCTCCGGTGACTCCACGTCGAATCCCGCCGCGTGCAATGCCCCCAAGGCCATGCGCCACGGCTCGCGAATTGCAGCCTCGCCGCCTGGCATGGGAACGTAGTCGAGATGCGCATATCGCTCGAAACCATCCGGTCGCGCGATGAGCACTTCCCCGCCCCAGATCGTTCCGTCTGTGCCGTAGCCGGTACCGTCGAGGCTGAGTCCAATCGCCGCACCCTCGATGCCGTGCTCTGCCATGCAGGCCGCAATGTGCGCGTGATGATGTTGCACGGCAATCAGCGGCAATCCACGCTCCGCGGCCCACTCTTTGGCCCACGACGTGGATAAATAGCCGGGATGCAGATCGTGCGCTACAGCTTCAGGCTCGATCTCAAAGGTATACATCAAGTGCTCGAGCGCCTCGCAAAAGAAGTCGAGGCCGGTAATGTTTTCGAGATCGCCGAGATGCTGGCTCTGGTAGGCAAAGCGGCCGCGCGCGAGGGTGAAGACATTCTTTAAATGCCCGCCCACGGCGAGTAACGGCGGCGAATTGAATGGCAGCGGGACACCGAGCGGCACAAACCCGCGGGCGCGGCGGATCAACTGCGGTGCGCCATCGACCACGGCCATCACCGAATCGTCGCAGCGCTGCAATATCTCGCGATCGTGCATCAGGAAAGCGCCGGCGATGTGACGGAGCCTCGCGAGGGCTTCGTCATTGTCGATTGCGATGGGCTCCTCGCTGAGGTTAGCGCTGGTCATGACGAGCGCTTTTACGCGTTCATCGACAAACAACAGGTGCTGCAAGGGCGCGTAGGACAGAAAGACGCCCAGCCACGGAATTCCCGGCGCGACCGAGTCGGCAATGCCGCAACCCGTGCGACACCGAGCGAGAACAATCGGCCGCGCTGCTGTCTCAAGCAACGCTTCTTCCTCACCGGTCAGATTGCTGAACGCGCGTGCGGCATCGAGATCCCGAACCATCACCGCAAGAGGCTTGCCGTAGCGATGCTTGCGCTCGCGCAGGCGCATCACTGCGCCATCATTTGTTGCATCAACGGAGAGATGGAAGCCGCCGATGCCCTTAATGGCCAAGATCTCACCGGCCATTAGGCGGTCAATCGCCATAGTCACGGGATCTCTAGACGGAATCTCGGTCCCTTCGGCAGAAACCAGCCAAACGCGCGGTCCGCACGCCGGGCAGGCATTGGGCTGCGCATGAAAGCGCCGATTCATTGGATCGTCGTACTCCGCCTGACAGGCCGCGCACATTTTGAAGCTTGCCATTGAGGTCTGCGGCCGGTCGTAGGGAATGCGGCGCGTGATGGTGTAACGCGGTCCGCAGTTAGTACAGTTCAGAAATGGATAGCGGTAGCGGCGATCGTTGGGATCGAGCAATTCGCGCAGGCAGTCCGCGCAGGTGGCCGCGTCGGCAGGAATTCCCGTGCTGACTTGGCCGGCAGCATCGCTGGCAACAATCGAGAAACCTGCCTCCCCTGTGACCGGCACCTCGTGTACCGCCACCGAATCAATCCGAGCGAGCGGCGGCGCTTCGGCTTCAAGCCGGCGCCGAAACGCTTCCACACGCTCGGCCAGCCCTTCAACCTCAATCGTCACTCCTCCGGTGTCGTTGCCGATCGAACCTGCCAGACCTTCTTCGAGAGCGATTCGATAGACGAAAGGTCGGAAGCCCACCCCCTGCACCACTCCGCGCACTGCGAGCACTTCGCGCCGTGGCTCTTCATGCCGTTGCACTTCGTGCGGTTCTCGTTTTGGATGAGATTCGTGCATGGGCAATCTTCGCCAGCATAAACCGTTGGTGCATCGATTTCCTATCTCATCCATTTAGGTTGGTCGGCGTGGGCAACCTATGGGGATCGTGCCTGCTTCCAATCGGAAGCGGCAGGTGAGGCGCAGCGAAAAGCATAACTTATCACCGTTCCCGAACGTAGGCATGGCAGGTTCTTTAGTGCTGCGGTTTGACGATTCGAAGAAATTACAGAAGAAGAGGTGGAGATGATGAAGAAGATTTTTGTTGTTATTGCAATGATGGGTGTCGGCGCTATGTGTTGGGCCGACCAAACGAAGAGCGATGTGACCGACCGAATGCATCAAGCAGCTGACGTTCTGCACCAAGTCATGGCTACGCCCGACAAGGGCATTCCCGAGGAGGTGTTGGATCACGCCAAGTGCATCGCGGTGGTGCCGCACCTGGTGAAAGGCGGATTCATCTTCGGCGCGGAAGGCGGGCGCGGCGTAGCCACCTGCCGCACGGATCACGGCTGGAGCGCTCCGGCGTTCTTCGACGTGGAAGGCGGAAGCTGGGGATTGCAGATTGGAGTCGAGGGCATCGATCTGGTCATGATCATCCAGAACGATCACGGCATGCAGCAGTTGCTGGGCAGCAAGTTTCAGATTGGCGCAGACGCATCCGCGGCAGCCGGTCCGGTTGGGCGCCATGCCTCTGCCGATACCGACTGGAAAATGAATGCCGAGATCCTTACCTATTCGCGCGCCAAAGGCATCTTCGCCGGACTTACGTTGAACGGCGCGGCGGTGCATCGCGACGATGACGCCATGAAGGCCTTCTATGGACCCAGCGTCACGGTGCACGATGCTTTGACGGGCAGGGTTCCTCCTCCACGAGGCTCGCTGGCGTTCCTCGACGCAGTGCGATCGGCGCGGGAACAGGCCAAAGCGGCAGCAGCCGGCCAATAAATTAATTATTTACTTTCGCCGGCCGGGGCCGAGGGCGCGGATCGATCGTGAGAGAATTCGGAGCATGACGATCCGCGCTCGCAAGATAGCCTCTGTAATGGCATTAATCGTTGCGGTGGGCCTGCGGGCGAGCACGGCCACGGCGCAACAACCGGATCAGGCCGCGGTCATTCACCAGATCGATGCCGCCGTTGCGGGTCGCTTCGACAATGTTTTGGGATTCACCGATGTCGAGCACTATTCCGTCTACCGGGGTGAAGATGAAACCCATCCCGCGGCGGAGATGACGGTGCGCGACACCTATAAAAAGGGCGTCGGCAAGGAATATACCGTGCTTTCCGAGAGCGGCTCAGGCATTATCCTACGCTTCGGGTTGAAGCCGCTCATCGACAACGAAAAGACCATCAACTTGCCCGGCAACGTGGAAAAATCCTGGTTCACTTCTGCGAATTATGAGATGAAGCTGAAGCCCGGTGTCCCCACCGACATCGAGAAGCTCAACGGCCGAGACTGCTACGTTCTTGCTGTAAAGCCCAGGGAAGAGGCACCCAACCTGATCGTCGGAACTGTGTGGGCGGACGTCAATGGTGGCACTCTCGTCCAAATTGAAGGTGTCGCATCGAAGAGCCCGTCAGCCTTTGCGGGCACTACTCACATGATGCGCCAGTACTCGAACATAAGTGGCTTCTCCATGGCCATGCACGCCCGCGCCGAATCGGCCAGCATGCTGTTTGGCCGCACTGTGGTCACCATCGATTACAGCGACTATCGCCTTCAGCTTCGACAGAATAAATAGAAAATTTGGCAGTTCGTAGCCTGTTGCTGGTAGCTGCAAGCCTCTGGGTACAGGCAGGCCTCACACTCTTTTTCCGAGATCAGAACCGCCCCGTGATCTTCCGCACATTCTTTGCTGCAGCTTGCAGTGATTTTGTGCGCTTTGACACTTCCCTTGTGGATAAAAACCCTCCGATTTAGGGAATAGCCGAAATTCAACTCAGCAAGTGGGATAGCGACAAGGAATCGTGACTGCTGTCACGGATTGCACAACCCCTCGACTCGTAGAACAATGGTAGGCAGTCTTTGGAGTGCAGAAATTACCGCTCCGCAAAGAGAGCAGCCGTCCGGCTGCACGGGCCAAGGAGGAATCGTGTCCGCATTCACGCCACCGCCGCTACCCAGTGAAGACAAACGCTGGAAGATCGTGAACGGCACCATGCGCAAGAACGGTTTTGCCCGTCACGCGCTCATCGAAACACTGCACACCGTGCAGTCGTCGTTCGGGTTTCTCGACGACGACGCCATCCGCTTCGTGGCCACGACGCTGCGTGTGCCGCTGAGCCAAGCATACGGCGTGGCCACGTTTTATCACTACTTCACGCTCAAACCGCCGGGCAAACACACCATGACAATCTGCACCGGCACGGCCTGCTACATCAAGGGCACCGCCAAGCTATTGGCCGCGGCGGAAAAACATCTGTGCGTCTGCGAGGGGCAAACCACCCTGGACGGCAAGGTGAGCCTGATGACCGCGCGTTGCGTGGGTGCCTGCGGCCGCGCTCCCGTGGTGCTGACCGATGGCGAATTGAAGGGTCAGATGACCGATGAGCAGATGATCGAGCAGCTGGAAAGGTGGCAAGCCGAATGAATATTGAAGAGCTCGAGCAAATTGCCGATTCCGTCCGGCTGGAAAACCAGAAGTTCGATCACGAAATCAATGTGTGCATGGGCACCGGCTGCCTGAGCCAGCACTCCGACAAGCTGAAGGATGCGCTTACGGCCGCCGTTACCGCGGAGGGCAAAACGTGCCACGTGCGGCGCACGGGCTGCATGGGACTATGCGCAGCCGGGCCGCTGGTTCTAGTGGATCCCGGCGAAATTCTCTACCAGCACGTAAAGACAGAGGACGCAACGACGATCGCGAAAAGCCTCGGCGGCGAAGCGGTCGCCGAGCTGCAGTGCAACCTGCGCGAGCACTTCGAAGAGCAGGTGCACATCGTACTCGAGAACTCCGGGCACATCGATCCCGAGAAAATCGACGACTACATCGCGCGCGACGGCTACAAGGCCCTGATGAAGGCATTAACCGAGATGACCCGGAACGACGTGATCCAGCAGATCACCGAAAGCGGTCTGCGCGGGCGGGGCGGCGGCGGCTATCCCACGGGCCTGAAGTGGAGCACCGTCGCCAAGGCTGGCGGCGACCTGAAATACGTGATCTGCAACGGCGACGAAGGAGATCCCGGCGCGTTCATGGATCGCAGCGTGCTCGAAAGCGACCCACAGCGCGTACTCGAAGGCATGGCCATCGCAGCCTACGCCGTGGGCGCGAGCAAAGGCTACATCTACGTGCGCGCGGAGTATCCTCTGGCCGTGAACCGGCTCACGATCGCACTGCGCGATGCGCGCCGCCGCGGTCTGCTCGGCAATGGCATCTGCAATACGTCCTTCAACTTCGATGTGGAGATTCGCCTCGGCGCAGGCGCCTTTGTCTGCGGCGAGGAGACGGCTCTGATTGCCTCGATCGAAGGCAAGCGCGGCACGCCGCGGCCGCGGCCGCCGTATCCGGCTGTCAGCGGCTTGTGGGAGAAGCCCACGCTCATCAACAACGTGGAAACCTTCGCCAACATCGCGCCGATTGTCCGCAAAGGCGGCAAATGGTTTGCAGCCATCGGCTCGGAGCGCAGCAAGGGGACCAAGGTGTTCGCACTCACCGGCAAGATCACCAATACCGGCTTGGTGGAAGTGCCCATGGGGATTAGCCTGCGGCAGATCATCGAAGGCATCGGCGGCGGTGTTCCAGACGGGCACACCTTCAAAGCCGTGCAGACCGGCGGTCCTTCCGGTGGCTGTATTCCCGCGCACATGCTCGATATCGGCGTCAGCTACGACGCACTGGTAAAAATCGGATCGATCATGGGCTCGGGCGGCATGATCGTGATGGACGATACCTCGTGCATGGTCAACGTGGCCCGCTTCTTTATGGAGTTCTGTATGACCGAGTCGTGCGGGAAGTGCATTCCCTGCCGCGCGGGCACGGCGCAGATGTTTACCTTGCTCACGCGCATCTGTTCCGGCGTGGGCACTATGGAAGATCTCGAGCTGCTCGAGGAACTTTGTTCCACTGTCAAAGAGACGAGCCTCTGCGGACTGGGCCAGACGGCTCCAAACCCGGTTTTGAGTACCCTCAAGTATTTCCGTGAGGAGTATATCGATCACATCGTACACAAACGCTGCCAAGCTGGCGTGTGCAACATCCAGGCACAAATGGAGGTGGTCGCATGAGTCCGTCGGTCGACGTCAAAACTCTTGTCATCAATGAGCAGGAAGTCAGCGCCCGCGACGGCCAGACAATTCTCGAGGTGGCGCGGGAACATCAGATCGAAATTCCCACGCTCTGCCATCTCGATGGCCTGAGCGATGTGGGCGCATGCCGGCTGTGTGTGGTGGAGATCAAGGGCTCGAACAAGCTGCTACCCGCCTGCGTCACCACCGTGCAGGAAGGCATGGAGGTGAGCACCAACACAGAGCGCCTGCAGAAACACCGCCGCACGATTCTCGAACTACTTTTCGCGGAACGCAATCACGTCTGCTCGGTCTGCGTGGCCAATGGCCACTGCGAGCTGCAAACGCTGGGCCAGGAACATGGCCTGACGCACGTACGCGTGCCTTACCGCAACCCGGAACTTGGCGTCGATGCCTCACATGAGCGCTTCACCCTGGATCACAACCGCTGTATCCTCTGCACCCGCTGCGTCCGCATCTGCGCCGAAGTCGAAGGCGCGCACGTGTGGGACGTGATGGGCCGCGGCGCTACTTCTTTGATCATCTCCGACCTGCACGAGGAGTGGGGCAAGTCCACCTGCACCCGCTGCGGCAAGTGCGTACAGGTTTGCCCCACAGGAGCCCTCTTCGACAAAAGCAAGATCGGCTCCGATCATCCGAAGTACCCGGATTTTCTGCCTTATCTGAACCTGATGCGGGAGGCGCAATGAGCAAACTGAAGCTTGCCACCGTCTGGCTTGACGGATGTTCCGGCTGTCACATGTCGTTTCTCGACATGGACGAGCGGCTGCTCGAACTGGCAGAAGTGGTCGATGTGGTCTACAGCCCCCTCGTCGATACCAAAGAGTTTCCCGACGAAGTCGACATCGCGCTGGTCGAGGGAGCCGTGGCTTCGGTCGACGACGAGAAGAAGATCAAGAAGATTCGCGACCACTCGAAGATGCTGATTGCGATGGGCGACTGCGCCATCACCGGTAACGTGCCCGCGATGCGCAATCCCATCGGCCCCGAAGCAATTCTCGAGCGCGCCTACATCGAGAACGTCACTGCGCAGGCACAGATTCCTTGCGTCGTGGTGCCGAAGCTGCTTAAGGTGGTGCGTCCCATCCACGAGTTTGTGAAGGTGGACGTCTTCCTGCCCGGCTGTCCTCCTTCCGCCGATACTTTTCATACCGCGCTCACTGCGCTGGTCAACGGCGGCCCGCTGGACATTTCGGCGCTCACCCGCTTTGGAGCCTGATGCCGCGCCGGCCCGCTGCTTCACGGCGAGCACGAAGTGTCAGGGCACGACTTTAGTCGTGCCGAAAGAACGAGAAGAGAATCGGGGCTTTAGCCCCTGCTGCAAAGGTTGGAGCAAGCTTTATGAGCCAGACCATCACCATCGATCCGGTAACCCGCCTTGAAGGCCACGGCAAGATCACCATCGAGCTCA
>Ga0187847_10004269_pt1 | contig 10589 bp, 6 predicted proteins | sample June2016WEW_4_10_FD_132458 | JGI IMG/M metagenome (GOLD analysis project Ga0187847, IMG submission 132458) | Peatland microbial communities from SPRUCE experiment site at the Marcell Experimental Forest, Minnesota, USA - June2016WEW_4_10 | ecosystem: Environmental > Terrestrial > Soil > Wetlands...
CAGCGGGACCTCGAAGGCATCGTCGACTTCGGCCTGGTTGATGCGCAATTTGAAACCCGGCCTGACCCGGGCCAGCGTCGGCAGGATGCGAAATCCGAAGGCGGTGCCGTACAGGTCGATATAGCCGATCGGATCGACGAATTGGCGGGAAAGGCCGATCTCCTCCTCGGCCTCGCGCAGCGCGGTGTCGAGCGGGGAAGCATCCGTCGCGTCGATCTTGCCGCCGGGAAAGGAAATCTGGCCGGCGTGATCGTTGAGATGCGCGGAACGCTGGGTCAAGAGCACGGTCGGCTGCGGATGATCGACCACCGGGATCAACACCGCCGCCGGCCGGATCGGCTGTTCGCGCGCGACGATCTCCAGCATGCGGTCGGTGCCTTGATCCCCGCTCGGCGGAATCACGCCGGCATCGGTCAGGCCGGCCGGCACGTCGAAGTTCAGCCGCGCGCGGGTCCGATCGAAAAATTCCCCCGAACTGATCGCAGCCGGCATCGACTTTCGCATCGGCTCGTTCAAAGCGCGCCCCTCACCTGCTCCGCATCCGCCATCGCAAAGAATGCGCCTGACGATGCGACCCCGAACATTGCACGCCCATCGACCACTCGCTCCTCGCCGATGTCAACCAGATCGTAATAGAGCGCGCGGGTTACCTTGGCCCAAAGATCGGCGCGGACGTGAAGATAGGGCGTGAGGCCGCCATCGGCGGCCGCCTCGAAGCGCAACCGGTGCGCCTCGTCGCACGCGACCCAGTCGTCCACATTGGTCCGGAAACGCAACAGCGGGGCTTGGTTCGGGTTTTGGCTATTGCCTTCCTTGACCATCTCGACGGCAAGAAACGGCGCGTCGTCGACTCGGATGCCGACCTTCTCCACTGGAGTCACGAGAAAGTGCTTGCCGTCCTCGCGTTTGAGAATCGTCGAAAACAGCCGGACCAGCGCCGGCCGACCGATCGGCGTCCCCCCGTAAAACCACGTGCCGTCTGTAGCGATTCGCATATCGAGATCGCCGCAGAACGGCGGATTCCAAAGATGAACCGGAGGCAATGCCTTTTCGGTGGAACCGGCATGCGCGGCGTCCTTTGCAGCCTCCCTGGCGGCCGCGGCGATTCCTTCAAGGTTTTGATTGCCTTCGCGGCTTTGATCGCTGTTCCGCCCTTGCTTCGCCATTGTTTGCCCTGAGTCTGACGCCTCGATTTGGCACGATTGCTGCAAGTATTTCGCTGTGCGACCTGGACGAGACCCTCGCGTGACCTCTCGACCAAGTCGCCACATCGTGATGCCGTTCATACCCCGAAACGCCGATAATATGGGGATAGTTTAATTCAACGAATACATGGCCTTCACATACGTTTAGCATGGGGTTCATGGCATGACGACGCAATCGTAACCTTTCCCGCGTGACGTTTCCGGCAGAAGTGCGACCAAGGAGAACGAAATGGCGAGCGCAGACATGGCTGGCGCAAACAGTGTCGAGAAACTTGAAGACGTGATCGTCCGCTCGGCCGAACAGGTCGCCGGTCAGATCCGCGCCGCGAAGGAAGCGATCTCCACCGTCATCTTCGGCCAGGAACGGGTGGTTGAAAATACACTGGTGACAATCCTGTCGGGCGGCCACGCGCTCCTGATCGGCGTGCCCGGCCTCGCCAAGACCAAGCTGGTTGAAACTCTCGGCATTACGCTCGGGCTCGATGCCAAGCGCGTCCAATTCACGCCGGACCTGATGCCCTCAGATATTCTGGGCGCCGAGGTGCTGGACGAGAGTACTGCCGGCAAGCGGTCGTTCCGGTTCATCTCAGGCCCGATATTCGCGCAGCTCCTGATGGCCGACGAAATCAATCGCGCCAGCCCGCGCACACAGTCCGCTCTGTTGCAGGCCATGCAGGAACAGCACATCACGGTGGCGGGCGCGCGCCACGATCTGCCGAAGCCGTTTCACGTGCTGGCGACGCAAAATCCGCTGGAGCAGGAAGGCACCTACCCGCTGCCGGAAGCCCAGCTCGACCGCTTTCTGATGGAGATCGACGTCGACTATCCGGATCGTGACGCCGAGCGGCGCATCCTGTTCGAGACCACCGGCGCCGAAGAGACGCTGGCCAAGGCCGCCATGAACGCCGAGATCCTGATCACGGCGCAACGGCTGGTACGCCGCCTGCCGGTCGGCGACAGCGTCGTCGAGGCGATCCTCTCGCTGGTTCGCTCCGCGCGTCCCGGTCCGGAAGGCGGCGAGGCCGGCAAACTGATCGCCTGGGGGCCGGGTCCGCGCGCCAGCCAGTCGCTGATGCTCGCGGTTCGCGCCCGCGCGCTGCTCGACGGCCGTCTGGCGCCCTCGATCGACGACGTACTCGATCTGGCCGAGCCGGTTCTCAAGCACCGCATGGCGCTGACATTCTCGGCCCGGGCCGAAGGCCGCACCATTCCCGACGTTATCAGGCAATTGAAGACGCGGATTGGTTGATGGCCGCGGAGACCAAGCACGCAGGCCAGGAGATTACAGCAATCCGACGTGCCGACGGCGAAAGCCGAACGCTCGCCGCGTCGCTGCCGCGCCTCGTGCTTGAAGCCCGCCGCATCGCGGCCAATGTAATTCACGGCCTGCACGGACGGCGGCGCGCCGGTTCGGGCGAAAGTTTCTGGCAATATCGCCGTTTCGTGTCCGGCGAACCGTCGCAAAGCGTCGACTGGCGGCGCTCGGCGCGCGACGATCATCTTTATGTCCGCGAACAGGAATGGGAGGCCGCGCACACCGTGTGGCTGTGGCCGGACCGTTCGCCCTCGATGGCGTTCGCGTCGAAACAGGCGCGCGACAGCAAGCTGGAACGCACTTTGATCGTGACGTTTGCGCTGGCCGAATTGCTGGTCGCGGGCGGCGAACGCGTCGGCATTCCCGGCCTGATCAACCCGACCTCCAGCCGCAGCGTGATCGACAAGATGGCGCAGGCGATGCTGCATGACGACGCCGCGCGGCCGAGCCTGCCGCCGTCCTTTGTGCCCTCGGCGCTCGCCGAAATCGTGGTGCTGTCGGATTTCTGGTCGCCGATCGGCGACATCAGAAACATGCTGGCCGGATTGTCGGCGTCCGGGGCGCACGGCACGCTGATCCAGATCGTCGATCCGGCCGAGGAGAGTTTTCCTTATTCGGGCCGGGTCGAATTTGTCGAACCGGAAGGCGGCGAAATCATCACCGCCGGACGCGCCGAAAAATGGGCCGACGATTACGTCGCGCGCGTGGCGCGGCATCGTGACGAGATTCGCAACGAAACCAACAAGCTCGGCTGGCTGTTCTCGACCCACACCACCAGCCGCTCGGCGGCCGAACTGCTGCTGTTCCTGCATTCGGGCATGATGGTGAACAAGGGCACCGCGCGCGCGAGCACCGTCAAAGCGGGGCGAAGCGCATGATCGCCGGACTGCCGCTCTCTTTCGCCGAACCATTGCTGCTGCTGGGTCTGCTCAGTCTGCCGGTGCTGTGGTGGCTGTTGCGGGTGATGCCGCCGCGGCCGCGGCGCATCGAGTTTCCGCCGACACGGCTGTTGTTCGACATCGCGCCAAAAGAAGAGACCCCGTCACGAACGCCGTGGTGGCTGACGGCGTTGCGCCTGATGGCCGCCGCCCTCGTTATTCTGGCGGCCGCGGGGCCGATCTGGAATCCGCAAACCGGGCTTGCCGGCTCCAGCGCGCCGCTGGTGATCCTGATCGACGATGGCTGGAGTGCGGCCAATAGCTGGGATGCCCGGGTCAAGGCCGCGGACGAATTGATTGCGAATGCCGACAGCGACCGGCGCGGCGTGGCGCTGGTTCCACTGTCCGAGCCCGCGCGTGACATCACGATCATGCCGGGCGGCACCGCACGCGTGGCATTGCGCCAGCTCGCGCCAAAACCCTATTCGATCGAGCGGGTCGAAACCCTGCCCGCGATCGAGCGCTTCCTCAAAATAACCGGCGACTGCGAGATCGCCTGGCTGTCGGACGGCGTCGATACCGGCCGGGGAGTTGAGTTTCTCCAGGGCCTCGGCAAAACCGTGGGCGACCGGACCTTGACGATCTTTGAAGGCGGCAACCCGTCCGCGCAGGCGCTGGCCGCCGCCGAAAATGCCGCGGCGAAGATGACCGTGAAGGTATTGCGCACCGATGGCGGCATTGCCGCCGGGATCGTGCGCGCGCTCGACCAGAAGGGATCGCCGATCGGCGAAGCCCGCTACACGTTTGGACCGCAGGACCGCGAGACCGAAGCCTCGTTCGACCTTCCGGTCGAGTTGCGCAACGACATCGCGCGGCTTGAAATATCCGGTGAACGCTCCGCAGGCGCGGTGCAGCTGCTCGACAAAAGATGGCGCCGGCGCGCGATCGGCGTGGTCAGCGGATCGAGCACCGATACCGCGCAGCCTTTGCTGGCATCGGCATTCTATCTCACCCGCGCGCTGGCGCCGTTCGCCGATGTGCGGCTCGGCGATCGCGGCGCGCCGCAGCAGGCGATCACGCAATTCCTCGACCAGAAGCTGCCGATGATCGTGCTGGCCGATGTCGGCACCTTGTCGCCGGAAATCCGCGAACGCATCGCGGCGTGGATCGACCAGGGCGGCGTGCTGGTGCGCTTTGCCGGGCCGCGTCTGGCGCAGGCCGATGACGACCTCGTGCCGGTGAAGCTGCGCCGCGGTGGACGCAGCCTCGGCGGCAGCCTCACCTGGGAAAAGCCGCAGCACCTGGCATCGTTCGCGGCCGACGGACCGTTCGTCGGTCTGGCCGTGCCCAAGGACATCACCATCAACCGGCAAGTACTGGCCGAACCCGATGCGGTGCTGGCGACCAAAAGCTGGGCTTCGCTCGAGGACGGCACGCCGCTGGTCACCGGCGAGCGCCGCGGCAAGGGCCTGGTGAGCCTGTTTCATGTCAGCGCCGATATGCGCTGGTCTGATCTGCCGATGTCCGGCACTTTCGTCGAAATGCTGCGGCGGATCGTCGACATGTCCGGCTATACGGCCCGGCCGGGCGCCGGTGTCGCGGGCGAAACCAGTGCCGAAACCGTGGCGCCGCTGCGCACGCTGGATGGTTTTGGCGCATTCGGGCCGCCGCCCTCGACCGCCAAGCCGCTCTCCGCCGACTTCCGGGATCGCGCGACCTCGGATCATCCGCCCGGATTCTATGGCCCCGCCGACGGTCCTCTCGCGGTGAATACGCTGGCCGCAGCCGACCGCATCGCGCCGCTCGACACCTCGGCCTTGCGGGCACGCCGCGCCAGCTACACCAATTCCGAACCCAAGGACCTGCGCGGAATCCTGCTGTCGTCGGCGCTGGCGCTGTTTTTGATCGACGCCGTCATCGTCGCCGTGCTCGGCGCCGGCATCGCGGCACTGCTGAGGCGGCGCGCGGCGCCGGCGGCCTTGGCGCTCGCTTTGATCCTGTTACCCTTGATGGCTGCGCCGTCGCCGGTCCGCGCCGACAGCGCCGATGAATTCGCGCTCAAGGCCACGTCGCAAACCCGGCTCGCTTATGTCGTCACCGGCAATGCCGACGTCGATTCCATCGTCAAGGCGGGGCTGGCCGGACTGACCCTGTTTCTGGCGCAGCGCACGGCGCTGGAAGCCGGCGATCCCGTCGGCATCGACCCGGCGCATGACGAACTGGCGTTCTTCCCGCTGATTTACTGGCCGATCGTGCCCGGCGCTCCGAAGCCGCCGCAGGACGCCATCAACCGCATCGACGCCTACATGAAACAGGGCGGCACCGTGCTGTTCGATACCCGCGACGCCATCGAGGCGCCGCCGGGCGAAAGCGGCGCATCGCAGACGCCGGGCATGCTGACCTTGCGCGGCATCCTTTCCTCGCTTGACGTGCCCGAGCTTGAGCCGGTTCCGCGCGAACACGTGCTGACCAAGACCTTCTATCTGTTGCGCGACTTTCCCGGCCGGTTTGACTCAGGGCAAACCTGGGTCGAGACCTTGCCGCGCGATGAGGATGACGAAGCCGCGTCGCATCCGGCCCGTGGCGGCGACGGCGTCTCGCCGATCATCATCACCTCCAACGATCTCGCCGGTGCCTGGGCGATCCGGCCGGATGGCCAGCCGATGCTGCCGCTGACGCCGGGCGAACCCCGGCAGCGCGAATTCGCCTTCCGTGCCGGCGTCAACATCGTGATGTACACGCTGACCGGAAACTACAAGGCCGACCAGGTTCATGCGCCGGCGCTGATCGAACGGCTGGGCCAGTAGGAGCGCGGCATGCAATACGGCATCGCGTTTACGCCGCTGGTCCCGACCCTGGTGCTTTGGCTTGCGCTCGCCGCCATCGTTGCGATCGCCGGATTGCTGCTGCTGGGGCGGGCCCGGGGGGCCGCGGTGCGCGTCGCGGCGCTGGCGCTTATTCTGTTGGCGCTGGCCAATCCATCCTTCACCCGCGAGGACCGCGAACCCCTGTCGTCGGTGGCCGCGGTCGTGATCGACAAGAGCCCGAGCCAGAATTTCGGCGACCGAACCCGGGAAACCGAGAAGGCCAGGGAAGCGCTGGTCGACAGCCTCAAAAAGATCAACGGGCTCGAAGTACGGGTCGTCGAAGCCGGCCAGGCCGACGGCGAAACCGACGGCACAAGATTGTTCGGCGCGCTGTCATCGGCGCTGTCGGACGTTCCAGTCGATCGCGTCGCCGGCGCCTTCCTGATCACCGACGGGCGGGTGCATGACATTCCCGCCAATGCGACCGCGCTCGGATTCCAGGCGCCGGTGCATGCTTTGATCACCGGCCGCAAGGACGAGCGCGACCGCCGCGTTGCGATCTCCGCCGCACCGCGGTTTGGCATCGTCGGCCAGGTCCAGACCATCACCTACCGGCTCGACGATCAGGGCGTCAGCGGCGAGCGCGCGCGGGTTGTCGTGCGTTGCGACGGCGAGGTGATCAACGAGCGCACCGTGCTCAGCGGCCAGACCGTCAATGTCGAGATCGAGATCAAGCATGCCGGGCCCAACATCGTCGAGATCGAGGCATCGCCGCTCGACAATGAACTGACGCTGGTCAACAACCGCGCGGTGGTGGCGATCGACGGGGTGCGCGACAAATTGCGCGTGCTGCTGGTCTCGGGCGAGCCGCATTCAGGCGAGCGCACCTGGCGCAATTTGCTGAAATCCGACGCCAGCGTCGATCTCGTGCATTTCACGATTCTGCGGCCGCCCGAAAAGCAGGACGGCACACCGATCAACGAATTGTCGCTGATCGCGTTTCCGACCCGCGAACTGTTCCAGCAGAAGATCAACGAATTCCAGTTGATCATCTTCGATCGCTACGCCCGCCAGGGCGTGCTGCCGGTGGCTTACTTCGACAATATCGCGCGCTATGTGCGCGGCGGCGGCGCTGTGCTGGTGTCGGCCGGCCCCGACTACGCATCGACCACCAGTATCTGGCGCACGCCGCTGGATTCGGTGCTGCCGGCCGAGCCGGTCGGCGTCACCGAGAAGCCGTTCTACGCGCAGCTCAGCGACGCCGGCAAACGCCATCCGGTGACGCGCGGGCTGGAAGGCTCAGCCAGCGATCCGCCGCACTGGAGCCGGTTCTTTCGCGCGGTCGAGACCCGCAACGCCACCAGCCCGCCGGTCATGACGGGCGCCGACGGCAAGCCGCTGCTGCTGCTGTCGCGGTTCGGCGAGGGCCGCGTCGCGCTGCTATTGTCCGATCATATCTGGCTGTGGGCGCGCGGCTATGAGGGCGGCGGCCCGCATCTCGATCTGCTGCGGCGGATGTCGCATTGGCTGATGAAGCAGCCGGATCTGGACGAAGAAGCGCTGCGGCTGCAGGTCCAGGGCAAGGATCTGGTGGTGCTGCGCCAGACCATGGCGGACAGCGTCACGCCGGTGACGGTGACGTCGCCGTCAGGCACCACGCGCGAACTGACGCTCAGCGCCAGCGAACCCGGCACATGGCGTACCACAATCCCCGCCAGCGAACTCGGCCTGTGGCAGGCCACCGACGGCACGCTGAAAGCCCTGATCAATGTCGGCCCGACCAACCCGAAGGAATTTTCGGAAGTCACCTCCACCACCGACATGCTCAGACCGCTGACGCAGGCCAGCGGCGGCGACACACGCCGCGTCGTCGATGGCTCAAGCATCGATCTTCCACGCATTGTGGCGGTGCGCGCCTCCAGCGTGTTTCACGGTGACGGCTGGATGGGCGTTCGGATGCGCGACGCCAGTGTCGTCAGAGGCGTCGGCGTGCTGCCGGTGTTCGCCGGACTGATCGGGCTCTTGCTGCTGCTCGGCGGATTCGCGGCCACCTGGCTGCGCGAAGGACGCTGATCACAATTCAGGCAACGCCGTTGCGTGAATCACACAGGCCCTGAATTCTCGCCGGACGCGGATGGACTACGGTTGACACACTCCGCCCGTTCTTGCGATGTTACATTATAACGTCGGGGTGGCCGAGATACCCTCGCCTTCCGGCGCAAGGCCTATGGCATGAACTGGTTCCGCTCGAACATCAAACATGGCTCGCGTCTGGCGCTGTTGGCGTTGGCCGTTCAGTTTGTGCTGTCGTTCGGACATTTCCACGCCATCGCCGCGCAGGCGGCGCCCGCGATTCAAGCCGGCGCTGCCCAGTCTGATGTTGCTTACACCGGCAACCTCCCCGCGCTGGACGTCATCAGCAAGTCCACGCAGCAACCGGCATCCGATCACGATTCCGACCAGCACCCGAACGATGTCTGCGCGATCTGCGCCGTTGTCGCGATGGCGAACGCGGCATTGTTCGCGGCGCCCCCGGCGCTGCCGCTGCCGCAAGCCCTGGAATTCCGCTACCTGACCACCGATGCCGGGTTCGTTGATCCCGACTCCGCGCGCGTCGCGTTTCAGCCCCGCGCCCCTCCCGCCTCCTGATCTCGATTGTTAGCCCCCCGGGGGTTCGCCGCGCGACGTGCGGCAGATCCACGGAATGAATCGAAAATCAGTCCGTCGCATGTCGACGGCAGGCCCTTCCGGAATTCGCAGACGACGAATCCAGTCGAGGCTCTATCGGGATTGAGACCATGTCAGCGTTTTCGAAACCAATTTTGATGGCCTCTGGAGCAGCCTCGCTGCTGCTCGGCAGCCTCGGCGGTACCGCGCTATCACAAACGCCCGCGCCTGCGGGAAACGGCACCACGGCGCTTCCCGACATCGTGGTCGAGGCCCCAAAGCAAACCGCAGGAAAGCAGAAAGAGAGACCGAAGACGCCTGCCATTGCCCGGCACGTCGTCACTCCGCCGACGGCGCCGCCGAAATCGCTCTCGCCGGCCGAGCAACTGGCCGCCAAGGGCAGCGTCTTCGATCAGGCCCGCGGCAATATCTTTACGACCATCGGCACGGCCTCCAGCACCATCAGCCATGACACCATCCAGGATCTGCCGGGGGGCACCAACCAGACCGTGGAGCAAGTGCTGCTGCAGGCCCCCGGGGTCTCGCAGGATTCCGCGGCCAGCGGCTCACTTCATGTTCGCAACGATCACGCCAACCTTCAATACCGGATCAACGGGATACTGCTGCCCGATGGCGTCACCGGCTTCGGCAGCATCTTCGACACCAGCTTTATCGGCAGTATCGCACTCGTGACCGGCGCCCTGCCGGCCGAATACGGACTGCGCACGACGGGCCTCGTCGACATCACGACCCGCACCGATCTTTTCAACAACAGCGGCAGCGTCGGCATGTATGGCGGCAGCCATGGCACCGTCGCGCCGAGCATCGAATATGGCGGCACATTCGGCAGCACCTGCCCCACGACCACGACGACCACGCCGGGCTACGTCAAGGCGACACCGGCCTCCACCGATTGCTTCGCCGGCGTGCAGTATTACTTCACCGGCCGTTATCTGCAGAACACGGTAGGGATTGAAAATCCGACGTCCGCCTACAATGCGATCCACGATTTCACCCAGCAGGATAAAGGCTTCGCCTATATGTCCGCGTTCGTCGACCCGACCACCCGGGTCAGCCTGATCGCGGGGACTGCAACCAACAACTTTCAGATTCCAAATGTTCCCGGTGCGCCGATCGGACAGAGCGCAGTGCCGGTCACCAACGCATTCGGTGCGACCAGTTTCAACTCAGCGCAGCTCAACGAAAACCAGACCGAGTCCACCCAATTTGCCGTGCTGACGGTGCAGAAATCCTACGAGGGCTTCGACGGGCAATTGTCCTATTTCACCCGCTACAACAACCTGAAGTTCACGCCGGACCCGATCGGCGACCTCCTGATCAATGGCATCGCCTCGACCGTCACCCGCAACACCTATACCAATGGCATCCAGGGCGACGCCTCGTATCAGCTCAATTCGGCCCATACGCTTCGCACCGGCTTTACCGTCAGCGGCGAGCAATCATTCGTCGGCAATTCGTCGCTGGTCGAGCCCTGCACGCTGTGCGACGGCTCCGACAACGGCGCGCCGGAGACGATCACCAACAACGTTTCGAAACTGGGCGTGCTGATGGGGGTCTATGTTCAGGACGAGTGGAAACTCACCAACCAGTTGACCATGAACTATGGCTTGCGCTTCGACCAGATGTATCAATATGTCGATGCCAACCAGCTCAGCCCGCGCTTGAGCTTCACCTACAAGCCGTTCGACAACACCAC
>Ga0187847_10004273_pt1 | contig 10582 bp, 5 predicted proteins | sample June2016WEW_4_10_FD_132458 | JGI IMG/M metagenome (GOLD analysis project Ga0187847, IMG submission 132458) | Peatland microbial communities from SPRUCE experiment site at the Marcell Experimental Forest, Minnesota, USA - June2016WEW_4_10 | ecosystem: Environmental > Terrestrial > Soil > Wetlands...
GTTTTGCGGGCTATCCACTCGTCTCCCGTGGAGAGATCCTTGGAGTCTTAGCCACATTCAACCGCGAATGCCTCTGCCAGCAGGATTTTTCATGGCTCGAAATCTTTGCGAATCAGGTCGCGGTAGCAATTACAAATGCTCGTGCTTTTGAGCAAATCCGCCGGGGCGAGAACGAATTGCGCGAAAGTGAAACCAAGTATCGTTCCTTGGTGGATCTTTCTCCCGCCGCCATTTTGGTGCTGAGTAATGACGGGAAATTCGTCTCGGCCAATCCTGCTGGCCTCAGACTGCTGAAGTGCAATGCGTCGGAACTTGAGCAAATATCCATTCAGGACACGTACTCGAAGGAGGACCTGGCCCGCTATCCAACACCGCCCGAGAATATCGGAGGAGGTATCTTCCGGTTCGAGCGCACGTTTGTTGGCAAAGACGGAAGCCAAGTGCCAGTGGAGGTCTCCCTTTCGCCGACCTTCCCCGGGGGGCGCCAAGCTGTGGTACAGGACATCAGCGAACGCAAGCGCGCAGAAGAAGCCCTGCGGCAGCACGCGAAGGAGCTTCAGCAGGTGATTGATGTAGCTCCTTTGCACATGTTTCTTTGGGAAGCCGATGGGAGCGGGTCGTATGGCAATCTCACATCGTCTGACTACTTCGGCACGATCCCGCCGAAAGCTCCCATGGAGTTTCTCGACCTGGTCACCCATCCCGAGGACGTGGGACAACTGAAAGAAGGTATTCGCACCGCCATGGCCAGCGGCGAGTTCTTCTCGATGGAAGCGCGCATGCGTCGACACGATGGTGAATACCGATGGTTTGTATACGAGATTCGGCCGTTGCGGAATGAGGCTGGCCAGATTACGCGCTGGTGCGGCACCCGTATCGACATTGACGATCGCAAACGTAAGGGAGAAAGAGCCGAAAAAGAGAACCTGGTTCTACGCGAGGAAATTGACAAGGCCTCGATGTTCGAAGAGATCGTCGGCGCGTCGCCTGCACTGCAAGCTGTTTTGGCCCGCGTCTCAAAAGTGGCCAAAAGCGACACCACCGTACTAATCACCGGGGAGACGGGGACCGGCAAGGAGTTGATTGCCCGCGCGATTCATAAGCGTTCACCGCGTGCTTCGCGTGCGTTTGTAAGCGTGAATTGCGCGGCGATCCCCCGCGACCTGATCGCCTCGGAGTTGTTCGGGCATGAGAAGGGAGCCTTTACGGGAGCTTTGCAGCGACGTCTCGGCCGCTTTGAACTGGCGGAGGGAGGCACGATCTTCCTCGACGAAATTGGGGAGCTGAATGCCGAGACGCAAGTGACGCTTCTCAGAGTCTTGCAGGAGCGGGAGTTCGAGCGTGTAGGGGGCACAACGTTAGTCCGTGCCAATGTTCGCGTGATTGCCGCGACGCACCGAGATCTGCCCGCCTCGATTGCTGCCGGAACATTCCGCAGTGATTTGTATTATCGGATTAACGTATTCCCCATTGAAGTCCCCCCACTCAGAAAGAGAAGAGAAGATATCCGCTTACTGGTTGGGTACTTCATCGACCGTTACGCCAGCAGGTCTGGCAAGAAAATGATGAGGATCGATAAGCGGACAATGGAGAGCCTGCAGTCTTACCCCTGGCCGGGCAATATCCGTGAACTGCAGAACGTAATTGAGCGGTCAGTCATCGTAAGCGACACGGATGAGTTCGCCGTTGATGAAAGCTGGTTGTCTCATGAGCCAACCAGCCTACGGCCCCTCGCGGAGGATCTTGTGGACCAGGAGCGGGAACGGATCGAAGCCGCGCTGCGCCGATGTAAAGGCCGCGTATCGGGTCCCACAGGAGCGGCAGTCGCCTTGGGCATGCCGGCTTCGACCCTGGATTCAAAGATCAAGACACTTAAAATCGACAAACGCCGTTATCAAAGCATCTAAAGCAGGACCCCTCCGCGCATTGGGCGGCCTGCCCATCAGCACGTGGATTTCAGCGCTGATTCAAAGTCGATTCCTGGCTCGCCTTCTCGGCGTCAATCCATTCCCGGATATAGGCCGGATAATTTCGCAGTTGGGCTCCGTGAGCTTCGCAATCTGCCAGGAACCGCACAGCCTCCTGATCCACCAGCCGCACGTCCGTCAAATCGAGGATCAGGTTCTGAACAGCTGCCTCCGATCCAAACGCGTCTTCCAACTCGGCCAACTGATTCCCCTCCAACCGGCCGATTAGTTTTAGGACAATCCGTCCCCGATCCTCTATCCGTCTAACTTTCCACATGAGTGATTTCCACCGCCCGCCTTGTCGGTTCTCCAAAGCACCTTGCGGTTTGCAACTACGAGGCCAATTCCACACGGCGAAAACAAAGTAGTTCCGCGTTGCAGCGAACCCAAGTCCTGGCCCCCTCACGCTTCTTCGTGAAAACCTCGAATACTAACTCACGAGATCTCGGGAATTCGTGAACGAGCGCAGCTGAGAATCTGGCTAAGTCGTTGTCTGTGAGGAGTACAGCTTTGGCAACTGCGTTGCGTTGATTCATTCACGATGGGCCGGTCGATTGGCTCCACAAAATCCGAGAAAGGTTCAAAAAAATGAAATTATCTAACTTTGCATTCGCGGTGCTGCTCGGAGCGGCTTCGATCGGCGCTTCCGCAGCCGACAATTCAATCTCCGACCGGTTGGCCAGCTGGTCCTCGGCCAACCTCACAACCAAGATTCACGATGATTCCAATGTATTTCGAATCGTAAAACCCCGTCTTGGCGAGGGAGTCAGTGACACGACGACGGTGAAGGCCGTCCTCCGTGTCGGCGATGGTATTCTTCCTGAATCGCTGAGGGTCAAGCTAAATGGGAAAAATGTCACCTCGCACTTTCAGCGGGGAGAATGCGAGAAAAATACTTGTAAATGGACCGCCGAACTCACGAAAGCCACCCGCCTGCGGACCGGCCAGAATCAGCTCATCGCAATCGCCCGTAACTCGCGCCGCAACATTGAACTGGCGCGCGTGACGTTCAGTTACTCCCCAGGCGTGACCTCGGGCGCCAGTTATTACACGCCCGACGCCGTCGGGATCTCCCTCAACGCGGGCGGTGCTCAGCCGTGGGTTTCTCTGACAACGGGTACTCCCGCCAACCTGCAAGACAACCTCAATGTGGACGGCGTTCAATTCCCCTACCGCGACGCTACGTTTCCCACGGCCACAGACACACCATGCACCTCGCGCTATCAGGTCGTGGTGCTGAATCGCCAGACTCCGACCCAGGAAGATGGCTACATGTGTCCCGCAGACGCAGCTACGCTCAAGAGTGATCTCGCCGGCTTGACGAAAGGGACCGAGATCGTGCTGGTCGGCACCACGCAATACAACATCGCGGACGCTGGTCTGGATACGACGGCCATTGGAGGAACCAACTATTCCAGCTATTCGGCGAGCTGGCAGCCGCAGGGGTATGCGGCGATTGGCGTTCCGGGAGCCGCACCGGGTAGTGCCTACGAAAGCTACTACCTTGCGTCCGACGTGGGCAAGTCTTACCGACAAGACCCGTTCGCCCAAGGTCTCCTGTCCATAGACAGTAATTCCAACTACAACTTCCATGCCGCCAACAATCTTCAGTTCGAGGCCTACCCTAATAATCCAAATCTCAGCATGTCCACGTTCACGGTGAATTATTACGGCGCCTCGACCTTGCAGATGTTGCCACCGGTCGGCTCTACGAATGGCATGTGGCTTCTGATGCTCGATCGCGTGACGTTGCAACCGATCGATTACTCCGACCAGGGTCCTTGTAGTGGCGGCAGTTTCTTTTGCGGGCAGTTTTTTCCCACGGGCAGCACCGACTCGACCGTGGCTTCGCAAGCAATGACTAATCTGAACGAAGCGCTCAGCCAGCCGACTTCCCGTCAGCTGGTCGTATTAATGACGGTAGGGCAGCCGTTCCAGAGTGCATCTGTCGCAAGTGGCATGGTCGTCCCCATGAACTGGTATGGGGGAGCTGGCTATCGCATGGAAGCGCTAACCAGTCCCACCTCGACCTATACTCTGGTGTCTCCCGGACGCCATGACTGGACGGGCATCTGGCCGCCAGCACCCAAGTCGCCCTTCGCTACGGGCGTAGTCAATTCGTCGTCCGTGTTCAGTCTCGGCCAAGGGAATGAGAACCGGCAGACTGGCATTGTGCGAGGCGTTATGGCTCGCGACAATAACAGCCTATATTTCCCCACGGTCGTATCGCAGGAAGACGGGAAAGCCAATGGAGAGGGCGCGCAGAGCCTCAGCATCGATTACGACTTCTACTCGATCAGCACGCAAATGCCGGTCGACTGGCCGCTGACCGACACTCCTGGACACATCGCCGCCTATCACTATGTAAGCCAGAAATTCCTGGCCGACCATAACAACGAGACTGGGCCGAATGCTTACGATGTGCGCTACTTTTATCCGGGAAGTCCCGGGCTGGGGGCGTACAACACGAACTTTCTGTGTGCTCAATTCCCAACCGTTGCAAACTGCGTGTATCCCAGCGGTGATAACCCCGGTTTCACCGAGCAGGATCTGGCCGACGCCAATGCTGAGCTCTACCTCGAGTTGACGGCCCTCAACACGAGCAACTCCTATCTGGGAAACACCACAGACAGGAATGGACTCTACGGGTTGATGCTTGAAGGCAGTACTCCCGGTACTTCGGTGTCCGATCTGGTCATTGATGCAACTTACGAGGTGCTCAACGGACAGGTGGGCGCAGTACCCAGCACGAACGTGGGAGCCAATTCCTTCGATTGGATGAACCTGCTGGCCGGAATGACATCGATCGGCGCTGCCGCCCTGGGCCCGCTTGATGCGCCTCTGGCAGCGGCTGCGGTCGGTGTCACGAGCGGGGCCCTTTGGACCGGATCCGCCGTGGACCCATGGTGGCAGGGTGGCGAATACACCCCCCCGAGCTACGAAAATACGTTCGATACAACCCTCGGGACCCTGGAGCAGAGCGCGGCTGTATACGCGGCTAACATGGCAACTGGGTATGGCACTGCGCTCAACAACATCTACAGCGATTGGGGAAGGCTGCAGGCGACGGGAGCCAAAACATCCAACACGGCCACCGGGTGGTACTTCTCGAATCAATTGTCAGCTGAGGGCATAGCTGCGCCAATGGCAGCCGGCGTCCGGCGGTCGATGTATCTCCAACTGGTGCCGCAGTTTTTCTCGGCGGACACGTACACCCAGCAACCGGTGTCAGACCTCGACCAAATCGGTATGTTTGAATCGATACCCTTTGGCCAATACAAGAAACTCTTTAACAACAGTTGTTATAACTCCTACCAGACGAGCACAATCTCAAATCCGTTTGCGTTCAGCACCTTTGGTTCGCCCAGCGGCTCGGCCGAGTATGATCTCTTCGTGCTGGGTGGCGCGATCAACAGTCAGGGCACGCCGCACGTAAACGAAACGATGCCGTCCGATCTCTTGCTGAATACTTTGTTCGCAGCGCCGACCGGAACTGAGGCGCCCGGCACAGGTCCCCTGCACATTCCGCAGGAACTCGTGTACGGTACCGCCGTTTTGCTTGAGAGAGTAGGGCCGAACTTGGGCAACTACGATGGCATAACTCAATGCTACAAACCGGGGTGCTCCGACCAGACAACTGACCCGACAAAAAGCAGCTGTATCAACCCGTAGCCTGAAAACCGGCTCCGGTGCTTAACTTCGACGCTGAGCCAAAACCCTCCGGCGAACCTGCCGGAGGGCTTTTTCTTGTGATGACGGCTCTTCTTCGCGATTTATTGCTGCGTACTCACCGGCCGTGATCCTTGGTTGATCGCGATCCTTTTCGCGCAGAGTCACGCACCGGCTTCGGTAATTGAAAATTACGTGACGTATGCATTTCGTTTCTGCACATTTTACCTGTGGCAACGCGGTCGCGTGTCATCCATCGCGCCAGAAGGTCGAAACATTGCGCAAGCGAAATTGTCCTAGCTGTATTCGCGGGTGGATCGACGCCGAGCTGGCATCCACAGAATCCTTACCGGAGTGAGTCCTACGCATCGGTCCTTCTCCCAGCCTCTACTCTCTAGATTTCGTGAATCCCCGAGCTTTCGTGAGCTGACCATCCTCGCAAAGTAAATCAGATCAGCAAGTTAGCTTTGGCTCGTAGGTTGCATTCTCCGGATCGAGCGACAACGAAGTCATACAGGTCGCCGAAATAATTCAGGAGGATGTCATGAAAAAGAAACCAAATGCGGCGCTGAGCCTGGCTCTGATCACTCTGCTCTCGCTGACCCTTAACTACGGAGCTTTTGCAGATCAGCCGCCCGACAACGTGCAGGGCAACTGGACAATTTACTCGACCAGCATTCAGAACGGCGAGACGGTGGTGAAACACGTCCAAATTGCACAGTACGGCAACAGCCTCACCGGATACTTTGAAGGTCCTGACCAGTCGGGGCCGATTCAAGGCGAGATCAACGGACATAACATCAGATTTAATACGGTTACTCGCACTGTTCTCCATTTTCGGGGACAGGTCTTTGGCGACACCATGTCGGGCGATTATGGTATTCGCGGCAAGCACGCGCAGTGGCAAGCTACACGCCCAGCCACCGTCCCACCGCCTGCTCCGCCAAGTGACGGAGCGGTCTACCAGACTCAGCCGATCTTAGCGCCGCCCGTGACGACGGCCGTCTATCAATCTCCGACTCCCGTGCCCGCGCCGCTGTATGGCGCGCAGCAGGCGACGAACTATGACACGCAAAGCAGCTCAACTGGTTATGCCCAGCAGAGCAGCTCCGAGCCGTCGGCGCAAGGCAGTTCCGCGCCTGCGCCAGCCCCTCTTTCAACCGATCAGCTTGACTCTTTGGTTGCGCCCATCGCGCTTTACCCCGATGCACTGGTGGCACAGGTGCTGGCAGCCGCAACGAACCCAGATCAGTTGAGCTACGCGGACGACTGGCTCGGGCAGAATAGAAACCTGACGGGCTCAGCGCTCGCGCAGGCTGTTGATCAGCAAACCTGGGATCCCAGCATCAAGGCCTTGACACAGTTTCCTTCTGTGATGGACAACCTTGCGCATAACCTTTCGTGGACATCGAGCCTCGGGCAGGCATTCGCAAATCAGCAGTCCGATGTGATGGCAGCGGTGCAGGCGATGCGCGCGAAAGCGCAAGTAGCGGGGACGCTGCAATCAAACTCGCAGATCACGGTCACTCAGCCGACGTCCAGCACGATCGTGATTCAACCGGCGAACCCGCAGGTTGTGTATGTTCCCCAGTACAACCCGGCAGTGGTATTTGGCTCGCCCGTGGTGGTGCCGTACTACGTCGCCCCGCCGTTGCCCGTCGCTTCCTTCGGTCTCTACTTTGGGACGGGTATCACCATCGGAGCGTCGTTCGGCGGTGGTGGGTGGGTTGGTGGTGGATTCGGTTGGGGCTGGCATGCCTGGGGCCTGAACTGGGGTTGCTGCGGCGGGGGCGGTTCAACGACGATCATCTACAACCACAACACCTATATCAACAACCACGTTTGGAACAACAGGAATTACAACGGCTATCACCCCTGGGGAGGTGGAGCGGCCGGATCACAAAACCATGCCTGGTATGGCAATAACGGCACCTTTCATCCGGATGGCAACTATAAGCCCGGCGAAGACACACACTATGGTCCCAACGGCGCCTACCATCCGAACGGGTATTTCGGCCCTGACGGCGGCTGGCACCCTGACAAGAATGCCGGTCAGCAGATGCCCAATGGTGGCAACAACGGAAATCACGGCCTGATCGGTGGGAACGGCGGTGTGGAGCACGCGAATGTCGCTCCCAACAGCGGTGCGGTCGGATCGCAAAATCATGCATGGTATGGCAACAACGGTAGCTTTCACCCCGATGGTAACTACAAGCCGGGCCAAGACACACACTACGGCCCCAACGGCGGCTATCACCCGAATGGGTATTTCGGTCCTGACGGCGGCTGGCACCAGGACAAGAACGCCGGTCAGCAGCAACCCAACAGCGGCAACAACGGAAATCACGGCCTGATCGGCGGCAATCGCGGAGAACAGCACGCGACCAATAATGGCGGTGGCCAAACGTTCGAGCAGAACCGCTCCCGCTTCAGCGGAGACGGCGCTGCCAATCGTATGGAAAGCAATCGCGGGCGCGGAAGCATGGCGGGACGGCGCCCAGAGCAGCATATGGCAAGGGCGCATGCACCTGCTTATCACCGCTCAGGCGGAGGGGGCGGCCGCCGTCGCTAATAGGCCAGCAAGTTGCGGTCATTCAACAACAGACAACGAACATCAATACTTTCAAAAGGAGATTGAAAATGAAATCGAATGTGAATAAGACAACGAAGAAGTGGAAGCAGGTTGGGATCGGGTTGCTGGCCCTCTCACTGGTCGGCGCTCTGATTCTAAAACTGAAAACCGAAATCGCCGCGAAGGCCGGGGACGTCCAGGTTACGTTTCAGACTCCGGCCGAGGCCGGTGCAGTGCTGGCCGCGGCAGCAAAAAACAGCGATGAAACCGCGCTTGAAAAAATTCTGGGAGTTAGCACAAAGGCTCTCCTCAGTACGGGAGACAAAGATGCAGACAAGGCTGCGATCGACGCTTTTGCCGCGAAATACGCAAAGATGAATCGCTGGGTAGATATGACTGACGGAAGTCGTGTCCTCTACATCGGAGCGGACAACTTTGCTTTCCCGGTGCCGCTCGCGAAGAATTCGTCCGGTCAGTGGTACTTCGATGGAATCGCCGGCGCGGAAGAGGTTCGTACCCGTAACATGGGGCGCAATGAATTGCTGACGATCGACGCTTGCTCCGCCTTGGCAGCCGCGCAACAAATGTATTTTTCCTATGGTGGTGAATCGGGCGAATACGCGCAGCACATCGTTAGCACTTCAGGCACGCAGGACGGGCTGTATTGGCCCACATCAAAGGACCAAGCGTTGAGCCCGCTCGCGAGCCTGAACGAATTCGCCGAGTCTTCGCTCGCTTCGATTTCCCCGGGCCAACCGCTGGTCATCGACGGGTATACCCTGCGCATCCTGACTGCTCAGGGCGACGAAGCTTCCGGTGGCGCGATGAGCTACATCGTGAATGGAAAGATGACCGACGGGTTCGCCATCCTGGCAACGCCGGTTAAATATGCGGAAACCGGCATCATGACCTTCATGACCGGCAATGATGGAGTGATCTACGAACGGGATTTAGGCCCCGATACAGCCAAGATCGCGTCGTCCATTCAACAATTCAACCCGACCGACGATTGGTCGGAAGTGGAGTAAGTGAAGAACCCCGACGTTCAAAACAGGACAAGGAGATTAAAGATGAACTGCAAAAGGCTACGCTCGGGGTTCTTATCGCAGTACCGCATGGAAATCATCATGTGGGTTCTAGTCGTCGAGATGCTTGCCTCGCCGCTCGCAGATACTCATCCCCGCGCCGGGGTTTGGCTGGGACTCGCAGTGTTATGTATCGTAGTCTCCGGCATCCGCTATATGGCGGGCCGAGGCATCGTTCGCCGTATCGTGCTCCCCTTGGCGGGGATTTGGATGGTCGCACGAATCGGAGAGGCTTTCGGAAACCGCCGCGAACTGTACGCGAATCTCTCTCCGTTTGTGGGCTTGATGTTCTCGTGTTCGATCCTGTGGGCTATCTTCGAGCATTTTCATTCCCGGTCGCTCAATCCGCGGAGTGCGATTGCCGAAGCGTTTATCGGCTACCTTGTGATAGCCACAGCTTACTCACAGGTCTATTGGATTCTGAATCGCTTCGTCGACCATGCCTTCAACCAGGCAATTCCAGCCACGCAGAATGGAACGCTGTTGTATTTCAGTATGGTGACCCTGACGAGCGTAGGCTACGGAGGAATTGTGCCGATCGACCCTTACGTGCGAATGATTGCAGCGCTCGAAAGCATGTCGGGGATTTTTTTTGTGGCGGTGGTGGTGGCGCGTCTTGTCTCGAGCTATGGCCCAAAACCGACGCAGGAAGATCGTGCTCTCGCTGATGAGGTCAGATAGTTCCAAATGGCGTTTCCGCTCACCGCGCTCCTGCGACTTTCCTCTAGCTATCTAATAACGATTCCCTAACGCTTCTTACAAGGCTTTTCGAGGGCCATCCGTGTCTTGTAAGTAGGAATTCCTACTCCCTATGGGCTCATAACCTAATGCTCCCACGGATTCCCTGGAGTTTTCTGGGCATCCTTGATCGGTTTTCAGTCCAATTTCTTTCTTCCGGAGAAGGATTTCGGTTTTTCGTTCTCTTCTTGGTAGTGCGACCAGTATCGAGCCTTGGCAACTGTACAGGGGCGCACGATCGTTTTCGGAGGATCGTGGACACTCTAATTCCCAAAAGCGCGACCTTCCAAGCCTTCATTTGGTTGATGGCCAGGGATTGAAGATAGCGGGCCTAGGAGGAAAAATATCTGTGATGGGGGTCGGTGACAGGGCAGCGTTCTAACCAACTGAACTACGTCCCCTCTTGCTTTTCATACGGTTAGGGCCAAACCCGCATGTTTACTGTCTACTTGCTGTCAACCGTTTCGCCTGCTTCAATCCGTTCCACCGAATATAACCAGTTTCCGGTACGAAATGGACAGTAAATGGACAGTACGAAACACCGCCAAAAA
>Ga0187847_10004274_pt1 | contig 10582 bp, 8 predicted proteins | sample June2016WEW_4_10_FD_132458 | JGI IMG/M metagenome (GOLD analysis project Ga0187847, IMG submission 132458) | Peatland microbial communities from SPRUCE experiment site at the Marcell Experimental Forest, Minnesota, USA - June2016WEW_4_10 | ecosystem: Environmental > Terrestrial > Soil > Wetlands...
CGACTGAAGTCGGGCCCTTTCACGAAACCATTTACGAAACGCGGTCTAAGAGTTGTTTGGACCAGTGCCGACCTATTGGCGACTAGCAGCTTTCGTCACTCTTCGCCAATGTCTTCGTTCCATACATCAGGATGGGCTGCGATGTAGCCGGCGAGCAACTCCCGGCACTCGCGGCTGTCGAGATCGATCACTTCCACGCCATTCTCGCGCAACCAGTCGAGGCCGCCGGTGAAGTTCTGGCTTTCGCCCACCACCACCATGCCGATGCGGAACTGCCGCACCAGACCGCTGCAGTACCAACAGGGCGCGAGCGTGGTCGCCATCACCAGGTTGCGATAGCTATGCTGGCGGCCGGCGCGACGGAAGGCGTCGGTTTCGCCGTGGATGCTGGGGTCGCCGTCTTGTACACGGCGATTGTGGCCGCGGCTCACCAGTTCGCCCGCGCGCGTGAAGATTGCGGCGCCAATGGGAATGCCGCCCTCAGCCAGGCCCAGGCGGGCCTCGTCAAGGGCGACGGCAAGCATTTTCTCGTAGAGTTCCTTCACAGAAACACTCTAACTCAGCGGGGCTAATGTCCTGTAACTGGAGCTCGCGTCAAAACTACCCTGTCATCCTGGGTACGACAGCACCGCCTTGAACGAACTCCAGATTACGAAGATCATTTATCCGTGCACAGAACGTCGTAGTTGTAGTTGATCGACACCTTCTTGATGGCTGCGGAGAGCTTGGGCAGCTGTAAGGACTTCTCCATTGTGGTATCGCCGGTGATGTTTGCCGATCCGAGGTGGATCACCTTGCCGTCGGCGAGCTCAATATAGATGGGAACGAGCATTTTGAATGCCGGCGGCACGCCTGATTGCGTGAGCTTGATGTGCAGGTTCCATCCGTCACCGCTGGGCGTAGCGTCGCCCTCGAAGTGATAGGCGGGAAGATCGGTGCCGTAGACATACTCGCGGAAGAACCAATCCATTCTGTGATTGCCGTCGAGATCCATGTTGGGAGCCATGTGTTTTTCGACCATGGCCTTGAAGTCCTCGGTGGTCGCGGCCCTGAGGCTGTAGGTGCTCACGAAGTCCTGCATCGTGGCTTTAAAGCGCGCGTCGCCTTCCTGTGGCGTCCACATCATCATGCGGATCATATGCAGGATATAGGCGCCCTTGGGATAAACGAGGGACTGATAAACACTCCAGCCGGTCTTGGGCGAGCTGAGACGCACGCCCATAGTTACCGCGCCCACATCGATGGGCCGGAAACCAAACTGGTTCTTCTGCGTGATCAACTCGCGCTGCTCCTTCCAGAAGTGGAGATAATCGTCGGGCTTGGGCCGCGTCATCTGGAGAAAAATGGAAGCCGAAGTTTGCGCGAAGCCTTCGCTCATCCACTGGTCGCGATAGCCGCGGAAGCCGACGGTCTGGCCCCACCACTGGTGCGCCACTTCATGCGGCGTGACCACGTCCCAATACGTGGCCGCACTGAAGTCACTCAAACCTAGGAAATGCTGCTGAGTCTTATCGAGGAAACCGCAGATGGGCAGGTAGACGAGCATGGGCCAGCTTTGGCCGTAGTCGCAGGCGGACTGCTGCGTGAGAGCGATGTGCGGGAAGGGAAGCGGGCCGAAGTATTGGGTGTAGATTTGCGCGGCTACCTGTCCCTGGCTCAGCTCGTTGGCCAGCATGGGCGTGGTGTCGAGCGAACCGAGGCTCACGTTGGCTGCGTCCAGTTGCTGTGCCAGAGCGGTGAACATGTCCGGCCGTTCTTTGTTGGCGTAAGCGTCGATCGTCAGCTGTCCGCCCAGAGGAGTTCCGATCTTAGTTTCCTTAGTTGCGAATTCGCCCAGGCTGAATCCGACCACGGGAAGCGGCGTCTCCGTCTTCCATTCCGAGGTGGTGATTCTTCCCTCGCTTTTTTCACTCAGCTTGGTTCCCGTGGCGACAATCTGCAGATCCTTGGGCACATGAAAGAGCATGTGGTAGGAAACGTAGTCGCCAAGGCCTTGGCTGGAGTTGGGAAACCAGTTTTCGCGCGCCTCGCCGATGGGATAGTAGTTTTGCCCGCCTTCGTTCAGGATCACATCTTTGCCGCCGTAGGCAATTTTGACGGTGGTAGTTTTGCCTTTTTTGAGCGGCGCGGCGAGGATGACGCCGAAGTTGGGGTCGAGATCCTTGCTTTCCTGCACCCAGTCCAGGGCGTCGCCTTTATCGGTGGTCACTTGGCTGACGCGCAACGTCGGATAGAGGTCGAGTGGAATCACGGTGACGCCATCCTGCTCCGCCTCTACCTCGACGGTGGCCAGGCTGCTAAGGAAACCGTTTTTTTCAATGGAAACGTCGAGGTCCTGGTGGAGAATCTTGTAGGCCGCGTTGTGCTCATTGCCGCTGGCAGTTCTGTTTGCGTACTCTGCCGCGCGATGGAAGGCCAGAGGGATGGTTTCGACTTCGTCTGTCGCGTCCCACCGGAGCAGCGCAACTTCTTCCGGAGCCACCTCATCGATGCCTTGCGGGTCGAAGATGAAATAGAGGTGAGAATCCTTGCTACCATGGATCGCCGCAAAGAAGTACTGGCCCGGAGCCGGACTCAGCACGTCTTCGAGCAAGCGCAGGTCGAGGTTTCCGTAAAGCTTCCTATAGTAGATAGAGCGGCCCTCCTCATTGAAAGACCCTTCGGCGTGATGCCGCAGGAAGTTCTGGAGTTCCTGAGTAGCTTTCGCATACGTTGCGTCTGGCTGGCACGGACCGGTTGAGGCCTTGTGCAGTTCCTCGGCCGTTGAGTCGGTAAAGCGCAGCACCACCTCATCAAAGTCCTCGTCAAACTCTTCGCTCTGCGCGAGGATGGAAAGATTGTGCCGCTCCTCGGCCGTGGGCGGCGTGATGTGCAGGTGGCCTTCGCCTTTGAAAATTGCGCCCGTGACTTTGCCGTTCACCTGGCCGTAGAACGCGAAACTGCCGCTGTGGAAGGTAAAGATGGCGGCGTCGCGCTTGAGCACGAAGTCTTTGACGCTGACGCCCTCGCCGCCCGGAAGCAAACCGCGCAGTTGCTGATAGTACGCGTTCGCGTTGGGCGCGCGTTGCGCGAAAAGTGGATAAATGCAAACCGTGGCAACCAGAAGGGCGGCCAAAAAAGACAGACGGACGCGAAAGTTCATAGAGACTCCGCTTGAGGAGTTTTGCTGTGCAACCACTATAGTCGAGAAGCTTGGATGGAGCGATGAAAAACTCGAAAGGAGGGTCAGGACGCGCGACTCAGTTTGAGCAAGAGCCTTTCTCAGGGGTTCTTGATGGCCGCATTTCTCGTGTCCCAAACCCGAGCAATCTGCATCGTTATGGGGTAGCTCCATGCTGCAGCAGTACTTGCGCGGTGGCTGCCTGATGGGCATCGTATGCGCCGCGCAAAGGTGTACAGCCTAAGCGCGTCCTCGCTTTCAAATCCGCGCCGTGGGCGATCAGCAGTTCGGTCATCTCCACGTGCCCCCTTGCGGCGGCCCAGTGCAGCGGTGTGTTGTCATCCTTGTCTTTGGGATCTAACTCAGCTCCATGCGCGAGCAGGAATCTCGCGGCATCCATCCTGTTATCATTTGCAGCCCAGTGCAGCGGCGTATCTCCGGCATCCGTGCGCGCGTTGATCTCCGCCCCGTGTGCGAGAAGAACCTCGGCGACCTCCGTCCGATCGTGATCGGCCGCGGAGTGCAAAGGCGTAAACCCGTGCACGTTGCCAGCGTTGACCTTGGCTCCGTGCTCCAGGAGCAGCGTCGCAACCTCAACCCACCCATCGGCAGCAGCTCCATGCAACGGAGTCGAGCCGTCCTTGGCGCGGGTGTTGACGTTGGCGTTGTGAGCAAGCAGAAGCGCAACCACATCGGTTTTCCCGGCCCACGCTGCCGTATTCAAAGGCGAGTATCCATCGTGGTCTCGGGCCTCGATATTCGCGCCGTGCTCAAGCAGGAAACGCACGACATCGGTGTCACCCTTGAATGCCGCGCTGTACAGCGGCGTGGTTCCATCCTGGTCGGGTGTGTCTACGGCCGCGCCGTGTGCGACGAGGGCCTGAAGGGTCCCGGTCTGCCCATTGAACGCCGCGTAGTACAGGGGTGTCCAGCCGCGCGAGTCGCGACATTTGACCAGGCCAGGCTGAGTTTCGAGAATTGATTCCGCATCGGAGACTTGACCGCTCGCTGCCGCTTGCTGCAGCGCGTCGCAGGGGCCACTGGCTGCGCTTGCGCTCCCGGATTGGGCATCTCGCGGAACATCCGGTGAGTTTCGCGCCGTAGAACTGGGCTGTTCGAGCGGGAGGCTCCACGGAATCCGGTTCCACGGGCTGCCGGGGTCATTCAGCAGTTTCTGGTAGATTGCCCGCATCTGCTGGCCATCGATCCTGGTTTGGCTCAAAGACCAGAAATCACGGCCAACAAGATAGTTCTCTCCGAATTCTCTCCATGAAGAGAATGTCTGCTGAAGAATCTGCGCTGCGTGCATCACGCGCGGCCAGGCTTCTTCTTCAGATATGTATCCGGAGGAGACGCCCCAGCGACACAGATTGATGTAACGGGCGTAGTCCCATCCCGTGAGACTCTGCGCACCGTATTTCTCGTAATAACGGTGTGCCATCGTAACGCTGTTTGCGTCCTCTGCGTTAAGGTGCTGGACTGCGCTCGACAATTCGTCCGGTGACAGGTTCGCGGTGCGCGCTCCAAGTGTAGAGAACAACTGCCGGTGGCCGCCCTCGTCAATCCATTGAAGCGCCTGCAGAAATTCGTCGCGGTTCCCAATGTCCCACCAATTCTGCAGCATATTTCTTACTCCTAAGGCGCTGTCATTGGAAGAGAGGGTGTCGAGAGGCTCGCGATCGAAGGTTGCAAGGATGGCGGAAGCTGCAATCGCCCAGCGCTGTTGCGCGCGCGACGGCGTTCCATTGTTCGAGGATTGGTAAACCGGGGTGGACACCTCTGCCCCTGGCCCGCCTGCGGCCGTGTTGGAGGCACTCTGCCGGTCGAGCCCATCGCAGCGAACGTAGCCGAGTTTCTCTGCGCTGTCAACGCTCGCAACCTTGCACCACGCCCCGCCGGAATTTGTCACCGAGAACGTAATTTGCACCGATTCGCCGGGCGCAAGTGTTCTGACGACATCGCTGTCTGCTGACGTCTCCGCATATACGGTGAGAGGGGCCGATTTCACAGTGCCCCGTTCTCCCTGAGCCCATAGCAAATTCGGAGCCACGGCAAAGAGTACACCTGAGAGAACCAGAAATGCGGATGCGTACGAACGCCGATACGCAGTCATTGGGACCTCTCTAAAGAATTCGGAGCAATGGGATCGATTTCCCGTTCATATTAACCTATCTCCCGGTCCGTGGTTGAAGTATTGTGGTGGCCGAGGGAGCGTCCTAAGCACAAACGACTTCCGCAAGTGGGGCGCGTGATGCGACAATTCTCCCGACGGGGCCATGCCGTTTGATCTGGCCTGTGAACCGGGGCTCTCTCCCAATTTCTCTGCAAGGGCATGGAACAAAGAGTGGAGTACGGGCGAAGGATTTCGGCAACGGATCAACAAATAAGGCTCTGCCCGGAGGAGAAGCATCGCATGAAACGCGTTTTGATCTGTACCGGTTTACTCTTTGCCGCAACCACGCTCTTTGCCCAAATGAAGCCGCCTTCTGGCCCGCCCAAGAGTCCGCCGGCCACTGCATCGGCAAGCATCGGCGGCAAAACCGTCACCGTTACCTATAGCTCGCCCCGCGTGAAAGGCCGAGAGGGCAAGATCTTTACCAAAGACGGACTGATCGGCCACGATCCGCATTACCCGGTATGGCGCGCGGGCGCGAACGCGGCTACCACGCTCAAAACCGATGGCGACATCATGATCGGCGACCTGCACGTTCCCGCAGGCACGTACACACTGTTCGTCGACATCTCCGACCCGGCGCAATGGGTGCTGATCGTGAGCAAAGCGACCGGCGAATGGGGACTGTCCTACGATCCCGCGCAGGACCTGGGCAAAACGCCAATGCAAATGTCGAAGCCGGCGGCAATGGTGGAGGACCTCACCTACACCCTGACCGACGCTGGCGGCGGCATGGGTACCTTGACGCTGGCGTGGGAAGACATGAGCGCGTCGGTGCAGATCATGGCGCACTGAGGGCTTTATACCAAGGGCGGGTTCATTTCGGGATCTCCAACATCCAAAGAGAAGGCGGCATTTGCTGAAAGTTTGCCGCCTTCTCGTTAAAATGAATGAAGTGGAAGATCTCCCGCCGGAAAGGTAAAGAAACTTGCCCCTATATCCCTATCTCTGCACGCAATGTGGCCATCGCTTTGAGAAAATTCAGAAATTCGGCGCTGAGCCGGAAATGGCCTGCCCCAAGTGCGGCGGCACGCTGGAGCGCACGCTCACCGCGCCAGGCCTCAACTTCAAGGGCGCGGGATGGTATGTGAACGACTACGCCCCCAAGAGCGCCAGTTCCAGCGCAAGCTCGGGCGGCGGTACTTCCTCAGATTCCTCACCGACCGAAAAGAAAGCTTCACCCGAGACCAAGATTGCATCCGCGAGCGGCGGCAACAGTGACTCGGTAGCATCTCCCGCTGCTTCCATGCCGGCTACGGTTTCGGGCACGACAAAAAACTAAACCCGAGCGGTACAGGCGTTACTGCGTCTTTGCGTTGGGCGGCCTCGCCCGCTCCGTTTCAATTGCCGTATGCGCTCGCTGCCGAAGAGCAAGAGCAGAATCGGACTGCCGCGGCCGTTTCTATAATCGACATATGCCTCAACACATCGGAATCGTCGCGTGCTCTGCCGAAGGCGCGGCGCTTTGTTATCGCACCATCTGCGCGGAAGGCGCGGAGATTCTTGGGCCCCACGCGCATCCTGAAGTCACAATGCATACGCCTTCCTTTGCCCGCTACATGGAACTGATCGAGCGCGGCAATTGGCAGGGCGTGGGTGAAATCATGCTTGCGTCGGCGCGGATACTGGCGGGGGCCGGCGCCGATTTTCTCATCTGCCCCGACAACACGATCCATCAAGCGCTGCCTCTGATCGAAGCGCGGTCGCCGCGCTCCTGGCTGCACATTGCAGAGGTGGTTGCAGCGACGGCGTCCGAGCGCGGATTCCGTCGGATGGGAATTACGGGAACGCGGTGGCTAGTCGAGAGCGAGGTCTATCCGGAAAAGCTTGCGGCGTGCGGCATCGCATCGCTGCGCCCCAACGCCGAAGACCGCGAAGAGATCAACCGCATCATCATGGACGAGCTGACCTACGGCATCTTCAAGCCTGAAGCGATTGCGGCGTTTCAGCACATTATTGGACGCATGAAGGCGGAGGGTTGCGACGCGGTGGTTCTGGGTTGCACGGAGATTCCGCTGCTTATGAACGACACAAACTCGCCGCTGCCAACGCTCGACTCCACGCGCCTGCTGGCACGGGCCGCGCTGCGCAGGGCCACGCAGGGCGCAATAACGCGGTGATTGCATCGCAATCGCCCCGGAACGCTACCATAGTTGCTGATGCTTCTCGATCCCATTCCGTCGCCCCTAGAGCACGCCGATTTCGCCGCTCTCGAGTGGGAGCCACTGCTGGCTCTGGTGGCCGCGTCCGCCGCGTCGCCTGTAGGCCGCGAGGCGATTCTCGCACTGCAGCCGTCGACCGATAAAGAGTGGCTGGGCCGGCAGCATCTATTGGTGACCGAGGTGCGGTTGCTGCTCGAGGAGCAGGTATCGATTCCTCTCGGCGGCCTGTTCGATCCCACGCAACTGGCCGCCAAGGCGCAGATTGAAGGCGCAGCGCTGGAAGCGGCAGAGCTGCAGAGTGTAGCGCGGCTTGCCAACGACGTTGCATCCTGGCAAGCGCTGCTGCGCGAGCCGCCCATGCGGCTGGTCGGTAAGCTGCCGGGATTGTCGGAGCTATCGGCAGCGCTCACCACCAGTCTGCGGCCGCTCGCCGAATCGATTGAGCGCAAGATTCAGCCTGATGGATCGCTCGCCGACGATGCTTCGTCGGAGCTCAACCGCATTCGTCGCGAGCAGGAACGCCAGCAGCGCTTGATTGAGGAAAGTCTGCGATCGGCGCTACGCAAACTCACAGGCGAAGGCTCCACGCAGGAAGATCTGATCACCATTCGCGGCGAGCGCTTCGTGATTCCCGTGCGCGCTGAGCTAAAGCGGCGCGTGACGGGCGTGATTCACGGAGCCAGCTCCTCGGGGCAGACGGTGTATGTAGAACCGCTCGAGACCATTGAGCAGAACAACGAACTGGTGCGGCTCATCGAGGAGGAGCAGGAAGAGATTCATCGCATCTTTGTCGCGCTCACGCGGCAGGTCGGCGGTTATGCGCACAGCCTGGTCGAGGGCGCGCGAGTCTTGGCGCTCGTAGATAGCCTGCTGGCCCGCGCCCGCTTCGCACGCCAGTTTGACTGCGTGGGGCCGACTTTTGGAGCAGAGTTGTTGTCTGTCAAGGAAGGCCGCCATCCGCTCCTTGAGAAGCGGCTGCGGGCGACGGGCGGTCAGGTCGTTCCGCTGGACCTGGAGCTGACGGCCGATGAGCGGCAGCTGATCATCAGTGGGCCCAACACGGGCGGCAAATCGGTGGCGTTGAAGACCGTGGCGCTGCTGGCGATGATGGCGCAGGCGGGGATTCCGGTTCCCGCCGCGGCCGCGAGTTTTCCGGTGTTCGCCGCGTTCCTCGCCGACATCGGCGATGCGCAGTCGATCGAAGCGGCGCTGTCGACATTCTCCGCGCACATCACGAATCTCGACCGGTTGTCGCGGATTGCGGACGAGCGTTCGCTGGTGCTGCTCGATGAATTGGGATCGGCTACAGATCCCGAAGAGAGCGCGGCACTTGCAGTTGCCGTGGCCGCGCATTTTCTTAGATGCCGAGCGTGGACGCTGATCTCGACGCATCACACTTCGCTCAAGGTCTACGCGGCGAACACGCCGGGTGTGCGGAACGCAGCCGCCGGAGTGGACGAAAAGACGCTGGTTCCGAATTACCATTTTCGCCTCGGCGTGCCGGGCGCGTCTGCGGGCATCCAGACGGCGGAACGGCTGGGGCTCAACGCGGCGATCATCGCCGCCGCGCGTGAGCGCCTCGGGTCGCAGCAGGCCGATATCGCGCGCTTCCTCGACAAATTGCATAATGAATTAGCGCAGCTCGAAGTGGAGCGGAAGGCGGCACGTGAGCAACAGTACGAGCTCAATCAGGAGCGAAAGAAGCTGGAGCGCAAGGGCGACGTGGAGGTGCGCAACCGCGTGCGCGAGCTCGAGGGCAAGCTCGCCTCGCTGATGAAGGAGTTCGAATTTCAGATGCGCGAGAATGTGCAGGCCATCGAAGACCGCGCGGCGCAACAGAAATTGTCGAAAGAAGCCGAGCGGCGCATCCAGAGACTGCGGCACGAGTTCCAGGAGAGTTTCAATCAAACCGTCGTCGCGCATCGCACCGGCGCAGATCAAGGCGATGCCAATGCGCAACCGCACGTTTTGCGGCATATCGCTCCCGGAGATCGCGTGCTCATCAAATCGATGGGTAAAGTCGGTGAGGTACAGCGCGAAATTGAGAAGGATCTCTTCGAAGTGGCGTTGGGGCCAATCAAAATGCGCGTAAAGCGCGATGAGTGCTCTGCGCCCTCAGGTCTCGGAGATTTCGGGCAAGGGAAGCCCGGGCAGACAAGAATTGACCCACTCGCCGCGGTACGCCGTCAAAAGGGCGTGCATGTTACCGTGACCAGCGCCAACACCGACGACATGCGTACGGAGATTAATCTGATTGGCCGCACGGTAGACGAGGCGACCGACGAGCTTGAAAAGTATCTCGACCGTGCATTTCTCGCTGGCTTGCCGAAGGTGCGCGTGATTCACGGCCACGGCGCCGGGATTCTGCGCCGCGGCGTGCGCGAGTTTCTGAAGGGCCATCCACATGTAGCGGGAATCGAAGAGGCTCCACAGAACGAGGGCGGGCAGGGGGCTACGCTGGTGGAGTTGAGGCAGTAATTACGAGCTGTGCTCTTAGCCCTCAGTCGAGTCAATTCGTCTTAGCTATCCAGGCACGATGATTCCGCGTTTGCGCAGGAATTCAAACGCCTCTTTAACGTTCCGTTCGACGTCCACAACACATCGGCTCCTTACACCCTCGAAAACTTGTTCTCCAATGTCCCCAAGCCCGAGAAGAATCGAGAACACAATATGGTTGGAGACCTTCAACAACTCGAGATACTTCGTCAGATATTCGACATAGAGCGGCAAGAGGTCGTGGTCGCCGGTACAGGTCAGGACATTGATAAATGCTCCGACAAAGTGTGGATCGGAATTGCGGGAAAGTGCCTGCAAAGCTGCTTCCCGAAGCTCATTTCGTTCAGAAAGGCTGACCTCTTCACGGTCGATTTCCTCGAATCCGCTGTGGAAGCCAGAAGAATCAGCCTTGCGGATTAGATCGCTGGTCATCCAGATCCAGTCCTTGATGTCGTCGATGTCCTTCGAATCGCGAATCTTTTGCACTATGCGTGAGGTTAATTCGCCCATGCGAGGATTGTCGCTCATCCCTAGGCACGATGCCAACCAAGAAAAAACAGGCTCTACTGATGGCGCCGGGGCGCGAAGCGC
>Ga0187847_10004276_pt1 | contig 10578 bp, 5 predicted proteins | sample June2016WEW_4_10_FD_132458 | JGI IMG/M metagenome (GOLD analysis project Ga0187847, IMG submission 132458) | Peatland microbial communities from SPRUCE experiment site at the Marcell Experimental Forest, Minnesota, USA - June2016WEW_4_10 | ecosystem: Environmental > Terrestrial > Soil > Wetlands...
ATAGAAGCCGCGGGGCGCGCGGATTTGCAGCGTAATCTAGCCGCGCTCGGTGCCGAATGCGCCGTCTATTTGCCCAAGGGCTCGATCAAGGCCTGCATCGCGAAGATGGCGGCGGACAAACCCAAGGGTGGCACGATCGACGGTGCGCGGGCCCAGCTGATCATTCTCAAGAATTTCGTCGCCGATCATCAGATCGCCTCGATACCGAGCACCGAGGATGCGCTCGTCGCCGAAGCGCCGCCCTACAATCGCGGCAATTTCGCGTTCATTCAAGTGCCGGGTCCGTATGACCACGGCGTTGCCTCCGTCTACAATATTGCGCCGCCCGATCCGAAGTGGAACAAGGCCGAGCAAGCGGCGTACCTGCCGGGAAAGGCGGTATTGATGTTCACCTCGGCGCACGAAGTCTGGCCGGGACATTTTTTGCAGTTCCTGCATTCGAACCATAACCCCTCGAAGCTCGAAGGCCTGTGGGTGGGCTACGCGTTCGCCGAGGGCTGGGCGCATTACTGCGAACAGATGATGATCGAGAGCGGCTTCGGGAACGGCGATCCGGAAATGCATATCGGCCAGATTTCGGAGGCGCTGCTGCGCGATGTGCGGCTGCTGTCGGCGATCGGCATGCACACGCACGGCATGAGCCAGGCGGAATCGGAAAAGATGTTTCGTGAGCAGGCCTATCAGGATCCGGGCAACGCGCGCCAGCAGGCGGCACGCGGCACCTACGATCCGGCCTATCTCAATTACACGCTTGGCAAGTTGATGATCCGGAAATTGCGCGAGGATTGGGTCACGCAGCAGTTGGCGAAGAATTTTGCGACTGCGCCGAGTGACGCGGACCGGCAGGCGCTCTGGCATGACTTCCACGACAAGTTCCTCTCCTATGGCGGCCCGGCGATTCCGCAACTGCGCAAGGAGATGCTGGGCGAGCTTGGAGACGTGCTTTGAGTCCGGGTTGATCGCGGCGATCGGTTCTTGGCAGCAAATCGCTACACTTCGACCCGTGCCACCTATTGCCATTTATTTGCGCGGCCTCGCGGTCGTAACGGTAGCCGGGCTGTTGACCTGGGGCTTGAGTGTCGTGAAGCGCAATGTCGCGATCGTCGACGGCGTTTGGGCGCTGCTTTTCATCCTCGCGGCGCTCACATACGCGCAAAGCGCGCCGCAATTGAGCACGCGTGCGCTGCTTACGATCGTCTTGGTGAGCATTTGGGGACTGAGGCTTGCGATCCACCTCACGTGGCGAAATTGGGGGCATGACGAAGATCGCCGTTACCAGGCGATTCGCGCCCGCAACGAGCCCCACTTCGCGCTGAAGAGCGTGTATCTCGTCTTCCTGCTCCAGGCAGCGCTCGCGTGGATTATTTCCTTACCGTTGCTCGGAGCGATCCTGAGCGCTCGCGGGTTCGGCGTTTTCGACGTCGCGGGCTTGGGACTCTGGATGGTGGGCTTCACATTCGAGGCCGCAGGCGATTGGCAGTTGAGCCGCTTCAAAGCCGATCCGAGAAATCGCGGCAAGGTCATGGATCGCGGCTTGTGGCGTATCACTCGACATCCGAATTATTTTGGAGATTTCTGCATATGGTGGGGATTCTATGCATTCGCTCTTTCGGCCGGCGCCTGGTGGAGCATCGCGGGCCCGCTGCTGATGTCACTGCTGTTGATGAAGATCTCTGGCGTCACGCTGCTCGAGCGCGATATCGCTGAGCGGCGACCGGAGTATGCGGATTATGCCCGTCGCACGAACGCGTTTTTCCCCTGGAAGCGTAATGCGTGAGCGCAGTTGGCATCTCGCGCGAGCATGCCTGCGACGCTATGCTAATGCGCTGATGGTCGGAAACTCCGCCACCGTGGTTCAGGACACCCTGCCAGCCGACTGCGCGGGCCAATCGCCCGAGAGATCGGAGAAGCGGCCGTGAAAACGGGAAGAAACGAGCCGTGCCCCTGTGGAAGTGGGAAAAAATACAAGCAGTGTTGCGGTGCTGCGCGAAGCGCGATGACCGGCACACCTGCCGAGGCGCAAAGAGATTCCTCGGGGCCGCGAATCGCGGTGCGGCAAGCGTTGGCGCCACCGCAGGGCGAGTTGAATCAGCTCGTCGCTCACATGCGCGCGCAACGCTACCGGGAGGTGGAGCTACGGACACATGAACTCCTGGTCCAATATCCGGAATCGGGAATCATCTGGAAGTTTCTGGGCGTCTCGCTGGGCCTGCAAGGCAAGCAGGCTTTGGACGCGCTCGATCAGGCGGCAAGGCTTTTGCCGCAGGACGCGGAGGCGCACCTCAATTTGGGCAATGCGATGCGGGTCGCGGGACGCCTGGATGATGCGGCGGCGAGCTACCGCCGAGCCCTTGATTTGAAGCCCGACAATGCGGGAGCCAGCAACAGCCTCGGTGCCGCGTTGCTGAAACTCGGGCACGTTCAAGAGGCGCTGACGTTCTTTCGTCGGGCGCTCGCGATCGATCCAGCATTCGCGCTCGCACACGGCAATTTGGGCTATGCCTTGCAGCGTCTTGGGCGACCCGACGAGGCGCTGGTGAGCCTTCAACGCGCCGTGGGACTCGCGCCCGATTTCGCGGCTGGCCACACCAATTTGGGCAATGCATTGCGAGACCTCGGGCGGCTCGACGAAGCCCTGGCTAGCCATCGCCTGGCGCTGAAGCTGAAGCCCGAATTCACCGAAGCCGGCATCAACTTAGGGAACGTGCTCCGCGACCTGGGCCAGTCCGAGGCCGCGGTGGAAGTTTTCCGCCGCGTGCTCGGCAGCGACGCCAATTCCGCGGCGGCGCACGGCAATTTGGCGTGCGCCCTGCGAGACCTCGGCAGGACCGGCGAGGCCGAGGCGAGCTTTCGAGCAGCATTGAGGATTGATCCGCAGTACGCGGATGCGCACCGCAATCTGGGGGTCGTGTTGCGGCACCAGAATCGCATCGTGGAAGCCGAGGCAAGTTGTCTCAAGGCGCTGGAAATTGATCCGGACCTGCCGGCGGCACTATTGCTGATCGCGGAATTGCGCGCCGACAAAGGGCGGTTTGCCGAAGCCGAGGCGCTGTTCAAGCGAGTCAGCGCGATTGACCCCAATTGCGCCGAAGCCTGGGCGGGCATTTCGGGCCTGCGAAAAATGACGGTGGGTGACGCCGACTGGTTGGCCCAGGTGCTGCGAATGGTGGGCCAAAAGCTGCCGGCCCGTGAAGAGATCCCGCTGCGATACGCGATCGGCAAATACTACGATGACGTCCGCGATTACGCACAGGCATTCGCGAATTACCGTCGCGCCAACGAGCTGACCAAGCAGTGCATCCCAAAACACGACCGGCGGCAGCTGACCGAGACCGTCAACGCGTATATTCGACAGTTTGACTCTGCATGGATCGGCGCGGCACGGGGCGGTGCTGGTGCATCGCCGTGTCCGGTATTGATCGTCGGCATGCCGCGCTCCGGCACGTCGCTCGCCGAGCAAATTCTGGCATCGCACCCCGCGGTATCCGGCGCCGGTGAACTGCCGTACTGGACGATGGCTGCCGAGAGCTATGGAGCGGCGCCAATCGATCGCGCGGCCCGCGATGGGCTGATCGGCAGGCTTGGCCAGGACTATGTTCAGCTGTTGGCGCGTTTGTCGCCGGGCGCGGTACGCGTCGTGGACAAGATGCCATCCAATTTTTTGTTCTTGGGGCTGATCCACGCCGCTTTGCCGAATGCCCGCATCCTCCACATGCGTCGCAACCCGATCGACACCTGTCTATCCATTTATTTCCAGAATTTTGACGTGGCTCATTCCTATGCGAACGATTTGGAGGATTTGGCGCATTATTTCGGCGAGTATTCGCGGCTCATGCAGCACTGGGGTTCATCGTTGCCCAAGCATGCGATGATGGAAGTTCCGTATGAGGGATTGGTCGACGACCAAGAAGCGTGGAGTCGCAAAATGCTGGAATTCATCGGTCTGCCGTGGGATGACCGCTGCATCGATTTTCGCGGGACGGAGCGTTCGATCGTTACTCGAAGCCGATGGCAGGTGCGGCAAGCGATCAATCGATCGTCCGTCGGCCGCTGGAGAAATTATCGGGAGTTCATCGCGCCGCTGCTGACGCTCCAGGATCTCGATCGATGAGCGCAGCCGGGTCCTGCGAATCGATGATCGCCGCAGCGCAGCTGCTCGAGCTCCAGGGGCGCCTGCCCGAGGCAATCGCCGCCTATGAACGCCTGTTGGAAAGCTGGCCCGGGCTGCCGACCTGTTGGTACAACCTCGGCCGTTTGCAGCGTCTGAGCGGGGATTTCAGGGCAGCGCTGAAATCCTACGCGGAGGCGCTCGAGCGTGATGTCCGGCAGCCGGAGGAGGTACATCTGAATCGCGGAGTCATCTTCAGCGACGGCTTGCGCCAGTTCGCGGAGGCAGAACGCGAACTGAACAAAGCGCTCGCGCTGAACCCCACGTATATTCCGGCGCTCATCAATTTGGCGAACCTGCATGAAGACCTGGGGCGTCGAGAGCTCGCGGCCACAGTCTACGAACGCCTGCTTGAGCTTGCCCCGGAGGAACCCGAGCTCCTCGCTCGCTATGCCGGGCTCAAGGTATTTTCGAATCCCGAAGATCCACTGATCGCGCGGCTGCGCGCTGCGCTCGCCAATCCGGGACTCAACGCCGCAAATCGCGCGAGCGTGGAATTCGCGCTCGGCCGGGCGCTTGACGGCTGCAACGCCTATGACGCCGCCTTCGAGGCTTACCGCGCGGCCAACCGGCATAGCCGGGAAAGCGCGGGACCTTCGTTTCGGGACTACGACTTGAAGCTCGCGGAGCAGATGATTGACCAATTGATCGCGGCTTTCCCGGCACCTACGGCGGCGCAGCGCCCGCACCTGGGGGTTCCGCAGGCCACCCGGCCTCGCCCGATTTTCGTGTGCGGGATGTTTCGTTCTGGATCCACGCTCGCCGAACAACTCCTCGCGGGTCATCCAAAGGTGATGGCGGCGGGCGAGCTCGATTTCCTGCCGCGCAGCGTCGCAACCCAGCTCGCACCGTTTCCGGAATCGATCGCTTCGGTGCCGCCCGAACGTTTGCGGGCACTCGCCGTCGAATATTTGGACCTGCTCCATGGTCTGTATCCAGGCGCTGCGTTCGTCACCGACAAGCGGCCCGACAATTTCCTATATATCGGGCTGATCAAGCGATTATTCCCGGATGCGAAGATCGTCCACACGACGCGCAACGCGCTCGACAATTGCCTATCGATCTATTTTTTGCATCTCGACCAGCGCATGGCCTATGCGCTCGACTTGATGGACATCGGACATTATTACCTTCAATACCAGCGCCTGATGGCGCACTGGAAATCACTGTTCGGCGCAGATATTTTCGACTTGAGCTACGATCGGCTGGTCGAGGAACCCAAATCCGAAATCGCCCAATTGCTCGCATTCCTGGGACTCGAATGGGACGAGCGATGCCTGTCGGTGCCGCCCACCGGACAAGGCATCAGGACGGCCAGTGTGTGGCAGGTTCGCGAGCCGCTTTACCAAAGCTCATCGGGACGGGCGCGGCACTATGAGCGGCAGCTGCAAGCGCTGCGTGCCTATCTCGAGCGCGTGCGCGCATGAATTCGACCTCCGCACTGATTGTGGCCTAATAGCAACAGTTGCTACTTCGCGCAATTCGACCGTTTGCACGGCTCGCTCGCACCACGAGCCGCGGCCTGTGTCACGCGCGAAACGGCAGTCGCAGCAGCGCGCGGCTCAGCAGTCACGGCGCCGCGCGCCACGCTCGCACCCGCTCGATCGAATCGCCGCAAATCAGGCGAATATCGCGAAAATACTGTTACGACGCGCGATTCCTTGCGTCAATCCCGGTGTCTAACCCGTCGACCGAAATTGCATCGCGCGGCGGGTGCCGACCGCGGATTTTGGTTCGGCACACGATGTCTTCAGTGTGGACCGGCGATCCGTTCCTCGGTGGATTGCGCGCGATTCGACCGGTCGCGACGCCCCATGCCGGTGAGGCGTCTTGGCAACTGCGGATTTGCGTGTTGTAATCGACGTATATGCCTGATTGGTTGTTTGGGAAACGTCGCGGCAATGCCGCGCGAGCCAATCGGACTGCATGGACTAAATAACGCTTAACGTTAGGGAGAAAGAAATGGGGAATAATCGTCAATTGCGGCTAGCCGTGCGCGCTGCGCTCGCGCTGGCAGCTTCTGCGGCGGTACCGCAGCTGCTTCAAGCCCAGACCGTTGCGGCATCCACTGCCAGCGATGCGTCTTCGAACGAGAGCTTGCAAGAAGTCGTGGTAACCGGGTCGCGCATCAAGACAACCAACCTGGTGTCAATCAGCCCGGTGACATCGGTAACTGCGGCCGACATTCAAATGACGGGTCTGACACGCGTCGAGGATATTCTTAATAATCTCCCGCAGGTGTTTGCCGGTCAGGGAGCGAATTTGTCGAACGGCGCCGACGGCACCGCGACGGTCGACTTGCACGATTTGGGTCCGCAACGCACGCTGGTATTGGTCAACGGCCGGCGCTTGGGTCCCGGCGATTCTGCCGGCGGCAATGCCTCGGACATCAACCAGATTCCTGCGCAACTCATTGAAAAAGTAGAAGTGCTGACCGGTGGCGCCTCCGCTACCTACGGTGCGGACGCGGTGTCGGGCGTCGTCAACTTCATCCTGAATACGCATTTCGAAGGCGTGAAGATCGATGCGAACTATGGGATGTACGAACACAACAACCACAATACCTACGACCAGAGCATCGTGAACGCGGCCGGCGACGGACCGCTATCGGGCACGGTCGACAGTGGCTTCAACAAGGACTTGGCGGTCCTGATCGGTTCGAATTTCGCCGATGGCCGGGGCAACGCGACCGGGTACATGACCTACACGAACCAGGCGGCGGTGCTACAGCGGCCGTTCGACTACAGCGCCTGTACGCTGGCGGGCTCCAAGAACGCATCCGGTGGTACGAACCTCTCCTGCGGCGGATCTTACACCGACCGTGGCGGCTCGTTTCTCGGCTATAACGCCAATTACACCGCCAACACGGTGTATAACACCGTCGATCCGAAGACCGGCATTTTCAGGCCGATCAACACCGCGACCGACCTGTTCAATTACGGCGCAATCAACTACTACACGCGGCCGAACGAGCGTTGGACTGCCGGATCCTTCATCAATTTTGACGTGAACGATCACGTCAATGTGTACTCCGAAATCATGTTCATGCGGAACAACTCGACGGCGCAGCTCGCGCCGGGCGGCGACTTCGGTACGGCGAACCCGACCATCAATTGCGGACCTTCGGGAGTTGGTCTGCCGGGCAACCCGCTATTGACGCAACAGGAACTCAGCGTCATTTGTACGCCGGCGAACATCGCCGCGCAGCCGTCGAACGTACCCGCAAATTCGGTCTACATTAACTACCTCCTGCGCCGCAACGTCGAGGGCGGCGGGCGCCAGACGCTGTTCACCAACGAATCGATCCGCACCTTACTCGGCGTCAAGGGCGACATTTCCGATGCCTGGAAATTCGACGTCTACGCGCAGTACAGCAACGTCGAGACGGTTCAGAACAATCTGAACTACTTCTCGACGACAGCGATGCAAAATGCGCTCAACGTCGTCACGGGTCCCAACGGCAAACCGACCTGCGTCGCCGCTCTGCCGGGCGGCAGTGCGCCGAACTGCGTGCCGTGGAATGTATGGGTGCCCGGCGGTGTGACCCCGGCAGCGCTTGCTTACTTGAGCATTCCCGACGAAACCAACGGTGTCGTCTCGGAATATGTGGCCCACGCCGATGTCAGCGGCGATCTCGGAAAATATGGAGTTCAGCTCCCGTCCGCGAAGAACCCCATGCAGCTCAACGCCGGCGTCGAGTGGCGTCAAGATGGATCGTCGACCAATCCGGACTATGTCGCCCAGCAAGGACTTGCCTCGGGCGGCTCTGGGCCGACACCGCCGATATCGGGCCAAATTCGTGCGGCAGAAGCGTTCACGGAATTCAACCTGCCGCTCATCGACGGTGCACCGTTTGCCGACCAGATGGCTTTCGAAGGCGGCTATCGATATTCGAGTTATAGCCTCGGATTCAACACCAACACGTTCAAGTTGGGCCTCGAGTGGGCACCGGTCAGCGACATCCGCTTCCGCGGCGGCTTCAACCGGGCCGTGCGTGTGCCCAATGTCAGCGAGCTGTACACGGTCCAGTCGGTGGGTCCGGGCGGCACGATCGATCCGTGCTGGGGTAAGGCGCCTCTGTTGACGGCGGCCGAGTGCGCAAATACTGGCCTCAATCCCGCAATTTACGGGACTCTGAGCGTCAACTCGGCGTCGCAGATCAACACGCAGTCGGGAGGCAATCCCAATTTGACTCCCGAAGTGGCGAATACGACCTCGTTCGGCGTCGTATTGCAGCCGCAGTTCCTGCGCGGTTTCACGGCATCGATCGACTACTATGACATCAAGATCACGAACGCGATCATCAGCTCGACGGGTACTGCGACCGCAATCATCACGGACTGCGCGCTCACCGACTCCGCCTCGGCCTGCGCGCTCGTGCATCGCCCCGCGAGCGGATCGTTGTGGTTGAGTTCGGCGGGTTATGTGGCCACGCCCTCGGCAAACGTCGGTGTCGTGTCGACCCAGGATGTCGACATCAAGGCTGATTACACCTTCGATCTGAATGGTGCCGGCAAGCTGGGCCTCGATTTGCAAGGCACGTATGTGATCAACAACATCACGACGCCGATCCCCGGGGCGCCATCCTATGACTGCGCCGGCTACTGGGGCCCGACTTGCGGCAATCCCTTGCCGAAGTGGCGTCATGTGTTCACGACCGATTGGATGACCCCGTGGAAGGGCCTCGATGTCAGTTTGCGGTGGCGCTACTTTGGGCCGTCGAATGTCGAGACGAGCAGCTCGAGTCCCGATCTGTACTACCCCACGACCGATTACCCGGGGTACAACCGTATCGCGAGCTATACCTATATCGACATGTCCGCGGCAATGGCAGTCGGTGGTGGGGTTACGCTGCGGGTCGGCGTCAACAATCTGTTGGACCGGGATCCGCCGACCGTGCTGTCGGGGAATTGCGCGGCAGGCCCTTGCAACGGCAATACCTTCTCACAGACGTATGACGTCTTGGGACGGTATCTGTTCGCGCATGCGACTGTGAAGTTCTAGTCGATTCGGGACATTGCAGTAAGTTAAAGACGGCGGGCTTCGGCCCGCCGTTTTTTTTTCAGCGCCCCGGCTGAGCGGGACGCGGAATCAATGCAAACGCTTGGCGTGATAGGTGCGTCGCGATGGCGTCGTCAGCAGAAATGAACCCAGGGCGCCGCGTTGGATCGTCACCGCGTCGCCGACCGCGAGCAATGGGTCGGCGCTGTCGAGTTCCCAGGATTGTCCATTGTCGAGGATCACCAGCATGCGGCCGATCGGCGATGTTCCGATTCGCGCCACCGATGCGCTGATCGATGCGATCGGTTTCTGATCCGGCTGATTTTTCTGCAGTTGCGCCGGGCTCAATCCAAAGTCCTCCTTTGCCGGAGCCGGAGCCGCAGCGGGAACGGGAGCGGGCGCAGCTTGCGGCACGATCGAGGCTGAGGCGCCTGGTGAGGCTGCCGGCGACGGCGGCTTTGAGGCCGCCGGTGCACTCGGAACGGCCATACGGGTTTGGGCGGCTGCAAGTGCGTCGTAGCAGCCGAGCCGATCATTACCTGCGACGATCGTGGCACAGTGCGCGAGCCCCTGCTGCAGCGACGCCGCAGAATCACCGGCGGCGGCGCAGCCGACGGCGTAGGCGCTCAGCATGGCGCCTGTGAGGGCGGCGCGCTTCGCCGGACCCAACAAGCTCACGTAAATCCCTCGGCCGGCAGCTGATAGTAGGTGCCGACGACCTCGGTCGCCGCACGCACCAAATCCCGCTCGGCCTCGCTCAAGAAGGGGTTCCAGATATCGAAAATGAGGATCGCGCGGGGCATGTCGGATTTGTTCCAGGCTTCATGGTCGATGGTGTCGTCGAACACCCAGGCCTTTCCCGCCACGACTTCGCGGGTCGTGCCGCCGACGCGAAAGCCGCAATCCGGCGGAACGATCAACGGCAAATGTACCGTGAGACGCGTATTCGTCACGCCGGTATGGGCCGGAATCGTGGTTGCCGCATCGAGAATCGAAAAAAAGGCTGTCGGCGCGCGCTCCGCGACGTCGCAGCGCGGTGTACGTTCGAGCGCGGCTGCGGTTCGCGGACAGCGCGCGATGTGGGATGGCTGCGGCGCACCCTGGTTCCAAAGAAAGTACGCACTCCACCGCCGCGAGCGGTTGAGTTCCTTCCACTGGTCGACTGGTAAGCCGTCTGCATAGTCGATATAGGGCTGCAGCCCGGCGCGGTCGGCGATCATGACATCCGTGAGTTCGGCGCGGATCTCGTCGGTCGCGGCCTCGATGGCGTCGAGCCACGGAAAATCGCCGCGCTCGAAGAACTCGATGGCCGGCATTTCCGGAAAGTACAAGAACGTCGGCCGCGGAAAATACGCGGTTCGCCGTCCCGTCAACATTTCCAGGCACTGATCGACGCGCCGTTGTGTCCG
>Ga0187847_10004280_pt1 | contig 10571 bp, 5 predicted proteins | sample June2016WEW_4_10_FD_132458 | JGI IMG/M metagenome (GOLD analysis project Ga0187847, IMG submission 132458) | Peatland microbial communities from SPRUCE experiment site at the Marcell Experimental Forest, Minnesota, USA - June2016WEW_4_10 | ecosystem: Environmental > Terrestrial > Soil > Wetlands...
GTCCCCAGAAGTCCGGCTCCCAGCTTGCCTGACCGGAGAGGATCAAGTCGTTGTAGTTGGTGAGGGTCGCATTTGAACTGAGGGGCCGGTGTGCCGAATTCTTGTCATGCGTGACGGAGGGCCCGGCTGAGAGCGTGGGATACAGCGCCGATCGCGCCGCTTTGACCTGGTCTTCTGCGGCGCGATAGGTTTCCAGCGCCTGCCGCAATCCCTGGTTCACGGCGGCGATTCGCTCTTCAAGCGCATTCAACTGCGGGTCCTGATAGACCTCCCACCATTTCCCTTTCAGCATTCCATCTGATGGGTTAGCGGGCTGCCAGGTTCCACCGGTCGGGTTAGGCGGAGGGACCAATACCGTGGATGCGCCGGATTCCTTGTAGACATTTGGTGCAGTGAAGACGGGACGCGAGTAGTTGGGGCCGACTGGCTTGCAACCGGAAAGCAGCGCAAGTCCAAGCAGCGCGGAAGCCCACGCAATCGGTTTTATCGGAGCTTCGGGAGCACCCATTGCTACTTGCCTCCGGGACTGGCTTGATTGTTGGCACCTTCGAGGTACACTTTTTCGCCCTCGATGAGCGAGTCGGGCGGATCTTGGATCACCTTATCTCCAGCGCCGATCCCGTTCACAATTTGCACGGTGGCACCGTCGTCTTCACCAATGATGACCGGGACCAGATGCGCAACGTTGCCATTAACCACCGTGCCCACGCGCAAGCCCTCCCTGCGGAAGATGAGTGCCGAAGCAGGGACGATGAAGGTGGGGCCGGCGGGTGGCGTCTTGAAGTGGACTTGTGCAAGGGAGCCTGGCAATAGTTGCCCGGCGCGGTTATCGACGTCAATCTCGACAAGCAGCGTGCGGCTGACCGGATCGATTGCGTCCGCAGTGCGTACCAGCGTGCCTTGAAAGATCCTTCCAGCGTATTCGGCAAACGTGAGGTCGATCTTGGACCCGCGTTTTACGCTTTGCGAGTAGACCTGGGGCACATTGGCGTAGACGCGCAGCGTTTGAATTGCCTGCATGTGAAACAGCTCGTTGGCTGCGCCCTGGTTAATCAATTGCCCCGTATCGACGCCACGCGCCGTTACAATGCCATCGAAGGGTGCGTAGACTTTTTCGAACGATTGCAGTTCCTTCAGGCGCTGCACATTGGACTCAGCGGACTTGACGGCGGATGAAGTGGTGGCAGCCTGAGTGGTGAATGTTTCAGTATCCTGGCGTGACACAGCATCTGATTTCACAAGGCCTGCGTATCGATCGGCTTGAATCTTGGCGTTGCCCGCGCTGGCTCGAGCGGTGTTCAGGTCGGCCTCGGCCTGGGCAAGTTGCTGGTCCAATTCCGGCGTGGCAATTTCCGCGAGCAGATCGCCCTTTTTCACCCTGGCACCGATGTCGAAGTACCAGTGCGTGAGGTAACCGGAGGTGCGGGCAAAGATGGGCGAATCTGTGTACGCGGTTACGTTGCCGGGCAGCACATAGTTGTCCACGGGAGTGCCGGGCTTGGGGATCTCGGCAATCACCGAGGGCGCGGCCAGATCATGGGTCCGCTGAGCCAGCACTGCATCGGCAGACCTGCGGCTCATGATGCCGAGAACTCCGAGCAGTACCGCTACGACGAGCACCAAGGCAACTCCCAGCAGAGCCTTCTGCGACGAGATGGGCTTCTGTTCGGGCGCATGGTCGTGGTGATGCGCGGGTTGCGATTGCTGGTGCGGATTGGGTGTGCGTTCGTTGGTCATAACAAAGTTACTCCGAGAACTGGTCAAACTCGTCAATGATTCCGGCTTGCGTTGGGCCGTGTGCCGCCTTGCTGCGTCTCTCCAACCAGCCGTGGATGACCGAGAAGGATGCGGGCACAAAGAACAATGTGGCAACGGTGGCCAGCAGCAGTCCACCAATAACGGCACGGCCCAGAGGGGCGTTCTGTTCGCCGCCGTCGCCCAGGCCCAGCGCCATGGGTATCATGCCGATGATCATGGCCAGGGCCGTCATCACCACGGGGCGAAGACGGACAAAGCCGGCGTTCAGAGCGGCTTTGCGCGCATCACCCACCAGGATCTCCAACTGCTCACGGGCAAACGTTACTACCAGAATCGAATTGGACGTGGCGACACCCATGCACATGATGGCGCCAGTAAGCGCAGGCACACTCAGCCGCGTATGGGTCAGGAAGAGGAACCATACGATGCCTGCCAGCGCCGCGGGCAATGCGGCGATGATGAGGAACGGATCGAGCCAGGACTGGAAGTTGACCACAATCAGCAGGTACACCAGTAAAATCGAGAACGCCAGTCCAGTGAGCAGGCCGAAGTAGGACGCGCGCATGGTTTCACTTTGTCCGCGAAGGATGAAGTGCGAACCGCGCGGAAGATCGTGCTGGTGTTGATCGATAATGCTCTGCACCTTGCGGGTTACGCTGCCGAGGTCAGTGCCATCGACGTTGGCGTAAATATCAAGCACCGGCTGCACATTGTAGTGGCTCACGGTGCCCAGTTCCGTGCCGGGCACGATGGATGCCAGGTTACCAAGCACATTCACCGGCACCGGAACGCCGGGGACCGCGGTGGGCTGCATGCCGTTTTGCGCAGCGGCTGCAGCGGACTGCAATGAAGCGCTGCTATTGACGGGAAGGCTTTCCAGTGCGGCCAGCGAGTCCAAGCGATATTGCGGAGCCTGGATGGCGACGTTGTAGGTGACACCGGTTTTTGGGTCGAGATAAAAGTTCGGCGTCGTCTGAAAGCTGCCGCTCAGCGATACGAGTATGCTTTGCGCGACGTTCGCCTGGGTGAGGCCGATGGTTTGTGCGCGCGTCCGGTCCACGTCCACCGTCATGTTCGGATAGTCGAATGGCTGCTGAATTCGTGCGTCGGCCGCGCCTGGCACATAGCGGACCTCGTTGAGCATCTTTTCTGCCAGGGTCCGGTTGCCGTATAGATCGGGACCTACGATTTGGACGTCGATTGGCGCCGAGAGACCGAAGTTGAGGATCTGCGTCACGATGTCGACCGGCAGCACGTAAAACGTCACGCCGGGATACTGGCGGTTGAGCACAGTGCGCAGGTCTTCGACGTAGGCTCCCGTGGGATGGTGATCTTCAGAGAGCTGGACCTGGATGTCGGCGTCGGCCGGCCCGATTGGTGCGGAGGTGGAGTAGGAGAGATTCAAGCCCGAGTAGGGGAGCCCGATGTTATCGACAATCGAGACGACTTCCTTCGCGGGTATATGTTCGCGAATGGTCGAATCGATGTGGTCGCAAAGCAGGGCTGTCTCTTCAATGCGTGTGCCAGTGCGCGCGCGCACGTGGATCTTGAACTGTCCGGCATCGACCGAGGGAAAGAAGTCCTGCCCGAGCGACGGCAACAGAAGACCCACTGAACCTACGGCAAAGAGCGTGAACAGGATCAGAAACACGGCCGCATAGTCGACGCAGACTGTCAGCAGCCGTAGGTAGCCGTTGCGCATTTTTGCAAATCCAGATTCGAAGCCAAGCTGAAAGCGGACGAAGGGGTTACGGCTGGTTTGTTTCCTGGCATGCTCCTCGTCGTCGTGCTCCTTGAGCAGGTACTTGGCCATGGTGGGCACAACGGTTCGGGAGAGCAGGTAGCTGGCCAGCATGGCGAACACCACCGCCTCAGCAAGCGGCACAAACAGGTAGCGCGCTACACCGCTGAGCAGAAACATGGGCACAAAGACGATGCAGATGGCGAGAGTCGAAACCAGGGCGGGAGTGGCGATTTGCGCGGCACCGTCCAGAATGGCCTGCTCGATTTCCTTGCCCGATTCAAGGTTACGATTGATGTTTTCGATTTCGACCGTCGCATCGTCCACCAGGATGCCCACGGCGAGTGCGAGCCCGCCCAGTGTCATGATGTTGATGGTCTCGTGGAGCATGTAAAGCACGATCAGCGAGCACAGGATCGAGAGCGGGATCGACACCGCAATAATCACAGTGGAGCGGAAGCTGCCCAGGAAGATCAGGATCATGATGGCGGTGAGGCAGGCCGCGATGAGCGCCTCGCGAATCACCCCGTTGATGGCGCTGCGCACAAAAATCGACTGATCGGAAAGCGCATTGATCTGCAACTCGGGCGGCAACTGCCCCTTGATATTCGCCAGTACGCCCCGCACGCCCTTGATGATGTCCAGGGTGGACGATGAGCCGGTCTTGAGCACATTCATGAGCACGCCGCGGCTGCCGTTCACGCGCACAATATTTGTCTGCGGGGGGTAGCCGTCGCGCACATGGGCGACGTCGCGGATGTAAATCACCGCCCCGTTCACCGCTTTGATGGGCAGGTTGTTCAGCTCATCGACCACCGAGGGTGCGGAATTGGTCTCTACCGCATATTCGAAGCGGTCGATCTTCATGGTGCCGGAAGGCGCGATGATGTTCTGCGCGTTTACAGCGTTCACCACATCAACCGGTGAAAGCCCCTTGGACTGCAGCGCGTGCAGGTCCAGATCAACCTGGATCTGGCGCTGCTTGCCGCCATAGGGAAACGGAGTCTGTGCTCCCTCAATTGTGGCCAGTTGGGTACGGATGGTGTTCTGTCCCAGATCGTTCAGCCGCTGCTCGTTCAGTCCCTGGCCGGAAAGTCCCAATTGCAACACCGGCACGCTGGAAGCGTTGTATTGAATGATGAACGGCGGCGTGGTTCCTGGCGGCAAGCTGCGCAACTGCACCTGGCTGATGGAGGTGACCTGTGCTACGGCGCTGCCGATATTTACATGGGGCTGAAAAAAGATCTTGATGATCGCGATGCCGTTGAGCGATTGCGACTCGATGTGCTCAATGTCATTGACCGTGGTGGTCATGCCGCGCTCGCTGTTGAATACGATGCGAGTGGACATTTCCTGAGCGGAGAGGCCGGTGTACTGCCAGACAACCGTGACGACGGGAATGTCGATATTGGGAAAGATATCCGTCGGCATCGACTCGATGCTGAAGACGCCAAGGATAAGGATCAACAGCGCAAAGACGGCAAAGGTGTAAGGCCGCCGCAGCGCGAGCCGGACAATCCACATCATAGGGCTGGTACTCGCTCCTGAGCCGGGTAGCTCTTGAAGATGTCTACCGTGACCAGGTGGCCCGCAACTCTGACAACGAGAGAAATGGCCAGAAGGAACTTGGTCCGGCGTCTACCGGCTCACCGGTTTCTCCGGGCCGGAAGGCAAAGCCCCCTGGCCCGATTCAACATCCGCTTGAAATTACAATGTTATTCGATTGCGCAGACGAATTGCGCAAGGGCGAACAATATGGGTTCTCTGCACACTTTTAGGACGAGCGAAAGACACTAAAAGATGCAATTTGAGGGAGTGCGAATCCCGGGATATGAGTTGCCTGCGGCCGCCTCTTTATAAGCCGCAGGCAACCATTTGAGCCGGTCTCGCATCTGGGGAGAATAGTCACCTCACAACGAAGCCTTCCGTCCTACCGATTCAGTCGGCGAATGCCGCTTCTTCGACCCTGGCGCGCTCAAGCAGCTTTACGGGATAGTAGGCATTCCGGCTGTACTGCTTCACCATTCGGTTGGTATTGAAATAGGAGCCGTTGAAGGCCAGCGTGGTGCACATCAAGCGAGCCCATCTCTCTGGCGCCCCCAGGTAAAGTGGAACGACGGCCGTTTCCAGCTTTCTGTAAAGCGAAGCTGCCTCTTCGGCATCGCTCGCGCCGTCTTCGATTGCCCAGCCAGTGACACCCTCGATGCAGCCCTCGATCCACCAGCCATCCAGAATCGACAAGCTGGGCACGCCGTTGAGTGCGGCCTTCATGCCGCTGGTACCTGAGGCTTCATAGGGCCGCCGGGGAGTGTTCACCCAAACATCGACTCCCGCAGTGAGCATCGCGCCAAGTTCCCAGTCATAGTTTTCCAGGTAAACAATGCGCAGAACATCGTTCGAGAGCTTTGCGGCGTCTTCGAATACCTCCTGGATCAGGGCCTTGCCCGGCTCATCCTGGGGATGGGCCTTGCCGGCAATCAGAATCTGCAAGCCGCCGGCTGCGGTGGCAATCTCAACCAGTCGCTTGGGGTCAGTGAAGAGCAAGGTCGCGCGCTTGTAGGTCGCCACGCGGCGGGCGAACCCCAGCGTGAGCACATTGGGATTGAGCACCAGGCCGGTGCGCGCAGCAACTTCTCCGAGCAAGTTTCCTTTGGCGCTGGTATGCGCCGCAAGAATGTCCTTCTCCGGCAGGTCTATCGCGTTGCGCAAATACAAATTATCCCGCCGCCAGGATGCGACATTCTCATCCAGCAACCGCTGAATCGGCTCGGAGACCCAAGTAGGCGCGTGAACGCCGTTGGTGATGGAATCGATTGCAAATTGCGGGAACATCTTCCGTGAGACTTTGGCGTGCTGCATGGCTACGCCGTTGGCATAGCGTGAGAATTTGAGCGCCAGCAACGTCATGTTCAACATGCCGTCCTGGTAACAGCCCAGCTTTTCAAGGCGTGCTGTTCTGTCGCCCCCGAGAATGCGAATTGTCTGCTCGGTTGAAAAGCGGTCGTGTCCCGCAGGAACCGGCGTGTGCGTGGTAAAGACGCACTTCAGGCGTACTTGCTCAATGTCGGTTTCCGTGGGCGCACCGAGCGGGCCGCCGCCCATCTGGCTCTCAAGCAGTGCCAGTGTCAGCAGGGCCGCGTGGCCTTCATTCATGTGGTAGACGTTTACCTTATGACCCAATGCAGCGGCCATGCGCGCACCACCCATGCCCAGCACAATCTCCTGCTGCAGACGGTAGTTAGTGTCGCCGCCGTAAAGGTGATCGGTCAAGCCGCGGTCCCACCCGGAATTCCCATCCAGATCCGTGTCCAGAAGGTAAATCGGAACGACGTGTCCGTATCTGCCTATCAGGTCGTAGCGCCAGGCGCGCATGGTTACAATGCGGTCTTCGACGGAAACCGTAACCCGCGCCGTCTCCTCTGTGCAGAACTCGGAAGGATCCCATAGCTGGACCTCCTCGCTCTGCGCGCCGCTGCCGTCCAGACGCTGCTGGAAGTATCCTTTGCGGTGCAGCAGCGAGAAAGCGACCAACGGAACGCCCAGGTCGGCGGCGGAGCGCAATGTATCCCCGGCAAGAACTCCGAGGCCGCCGGAGTAGGTGGGCATGGCGGGGTTGATGGCGATCTCCATTGAAAAATACGCCACCTGGCCAGAAGACGGGAGTGGTTCATACGAAAACGGCTTGGATGAGGTTGCTTGCATAATCTTTGATTCTCCTCAACGCTTCCGGACAGGCAAGCGCCGGTCAAACAACTGAAATCCTGGCCTGCCGGAAGGCATGAAAAATGCCACTGGTCGGACCTCAGGACAAACTTTTTCGATTTTACCAAGGGATGAGCATGAAACCCCTTGCACCTTCGAGTCATTGCGCCGTTAAAAGGTCACGTGGTGGGCATTACGAGCGGGTTCTCGTGGAACCATTTTCAACCGGCGTAACCTGGGTTCAGTCGAATTCTGTGCTGTTAAAGAAAAACGTCCCCAAGCGGGGTTCTCCTTTTCTATCCAAGTTGAACGGTGATCGCCTTGAGGAGTTTCCCAGAACCAGCTACGCGATTTGATGCGCGCCTCCGGACGCATGGCAGATGTGAATCTGTGGAACAATGCCGATTTGCTCGGCATAACCGCCAGCCAAGGCTTCCGCAAAGGCCTGGGCCTGGCTCTGATCCACCAGGTTGATGGTGCAACCGCCAAAACCCCCGCCGGTTAGACGCGCGCCGATGAGGCCCGGCAAATCCTGTGCAAGATTCACCATAGCGTCGGCCTCCAGGCAACTAGCTTCGAAGTCGCGGCTATAACTCAAGTGCGCCTCGGCCATGAGCTGGCCGAGCTCAGCCAGATTGCCTTTGACCAATGCGTCGGCGGCTGCAACAGTACGCAGATTCTCGGTAATCACGTGGCGAGCTCGCTTGAGGGAGTTGGGGGTCATCTCGTGGCCCCATTTCTCAAGATCTTCCACGGTCGCATCCCGCAGGAATCGCACCTCAGGCCGATGGCTTGCAATCACGGCGCAGGCTGCCTCCACCTCTGCACGGCGGGTGGTGTATTCATCTCCCACCACAGCGTGTTTGACCATGGTATTGGCAATTACCAGCGCCACATTGGCCGGAATGGGCGCCAGCGTGAAGCTCAGGCTGCGGCAGTCCAGAAGCAGGGCATGGTCTTTGGCGCCGTTGGCCGAGATGAACTGATCCATGATGCCGCAACTTGCGCCCACGAACTCGTTTTCCGCGCGCTGGCAAAGGCGAGCCAACACGGGACCGGGGTAGTTGGCGTCGATGAGCGAAAGCACTGCCAGTGCGGTTGCAACCTCAACGGAGGCGGAGCTTGAAAGGCCGGAACCGAGGGGGATGTCGCCCCACAAGCTCAAACTGAAGCCGGGAATTGCATGGCCCTGTCCGGCGAGAATTGAAACCACACCGAGCGGATAGTCGCTCCAATGATGGTTCGCCGCAGTGGGCAGCGCGGATGCCTCGAAGACTCGCTCCTGTCCGTAGTTTTCTGAATAGAGGATGATCTTGTCATCCGTGCGCGGCGTGATCCCGGCCAGGGTAGCAAAGTCAATGGCCGCGGGCATCACGAAACCTTCGGCGTAATCGGTATGTTCGCCAATGAGATTTACACGGCCCGGCGCAATGAAAATTGCGGGCTCTGACTTGAAGTGTTTACGGTGCATCGAACCAAGTTTTGCGGAATCATGCATGTCAGGTCACACCCTAAGTGGATTCAAATCTACTGCCCAGTCGGGAGAAGCCCAGTTCGGAGAACTTAGCCCTGTGAGAAGTCAGGGTTGAAATGAGAACGTTTACTTCTTGGCTCCGAATTGTCCGCACCTCAACCATTGATCTCATTTTCCAAGTACCGCGGTGTAGCCTGCGCAAAACCGTTCCCAGATTCTGTCGAGCCACGCCTCGTGTGCGGGTTTCATCAATACGGAACGCAGGCAGGTCACGGTTCCCTTTTCAACGGGGCCCGCCAGAGCAGGCTCCGTTGCCGGACGAAACCAGGCCAGCGGCAATTCTACAAGGGCCAGGTGCAGATCGCGTGTGGCGCACGCCGTAAAAACGCTTTGCGCTAACTGCGAGGACTCTTCCTGAGAATTCGCTTTCAGCTTCCACACTACGATATCCAGTTCCGGAGATCCGGGCGCCAGTGACTCAAAGCGCGCAGCAGCGTCGATGCGCAGTCTCTGGTCGAGCTCCAGAGCCGCTGCACGGCCCTTAGCGAGACCGCGGGCAAACTCACCTCCGGGCACAAGCGGCAGAAGCTTTTGCGTGGCCCAAAGTGCCACCGCAGACGCGCCGGCGCGCGAGCATTCCAGGCTGATTTCGCCCAGATGCAACTCCTTTGAAGTGAAATAGGTATAGGGCGAATCGTGTTTGTAAAGGCGGCCCACTGACGGGTCGCGGAAGAGTACGCAGCCACAACCATACGGCTGCAAGCCATGCTTATGAGGGTCGATCACGATGGAGTCAGCCTCAGTTATTCCCGCATAGGCTCTCCGGGCTGGCACGCCTAAAGCCTCGGGAATCAGCTTGAAGTACCCGCCATAGGCGGCGTCCACGTGAACACGGAAGTTGTATCTCTTTTTGAGCGCGAGCACCTCATCCAGAGGATCCACCGCGCCAATCGCGGTGGTACCCAGCGTGACGACTACTGTGCTCACATCGCCTTTGCGCAGCTCGGTCCCAAGCGCGTCCATATTCATGCGGCCTCGGGTGTCTGTAGGGACGCTGGTGAACTCCAGCTTGAGCACCGCGGAGATGCGTCTATGGGTGTAGTGGGCCTGTTCAGACCCGACAATGCGGCGTCCAGGCGCCAATTGTCCTGCAATCCAGAGCGCCTCGAGATTGGCCATTGTGCCGCTTGAGGTTAGGTGGCCCAGAAATTCAGACCAACCGAACATTGCGGCGATCTGGCGAACTGCTTCGATCTCCATCTCAGAGCTGGCTCGGCCGCCGTCGCGGGCGTGGTTGTTCGGGTTCACGGTCATGGCCAGCGCATAGGCGGCCCGCGCCACAGGGTGAGGCGGTTTGAGCATTTGTCCCGCGTAGAGAGGATGGAAGTACGGGTAATTGTCCGCGAGGCGGTGCGCTGTCTCTTCCAAAACGTTGGTGATGGCCGCCTGGTCTGGGGCTGGCAAACCAGGCGTCTCAATGGACGGCAGTGCGCTGAACTCGACTTCCAGCACTTCTGTGGCGCGGGAAAGGAGACTGGGAACTGGATCAAGGGGCATGGCGACCTCCCACAGTAACACAATCGTGGTTACGTTTCTAAGTCCCTATTAAGTCATAAGGTTTCGGAGAAGGAAAACGATGAAATGAGATGAAAGGGAAGAAATCACTCACTCTTTTTTCGACCGGGATGGTACACTGTGGTCAGCGTTAGAGCCGAACCGGGCGTGAGCAGTACTCGCCCAACCAAGCAAGATTCTGCCAGTGGTCGCTCCGATTCATCCAGCGCAATTCAATCCAGGAAACACGATCAAAATGGAACAAGGTACTGTGAAGTGGTTCAATGACGCGAAAGGCTTCGGCTTTATCTCGCGTCAGAACGGCGAAGATGTGTTCGTGCA
>Ga0187847_10004281_pt1 | contig 10568 bp, 8 predicted proteins | sample June2016WEW_4_10_FD_132458 | JGI IMG/M metagenome (GOLD analysis project Ga0187847, IMG submission 132458) | Peatland microbial communities from SPRUCE experiment site at the Marcell Experimental Forest, Minnesota, USA - June2016WEW_4_10 | ecosystem: Environmental > Terrestrial > Soil > Wetlands...
GCGGTAATTGGAGGTTTGGGAGTCGGGCTGCTGGCGCCCACCTGGTCTTTGGCAGTGGAAGAGCAATTTTATTTGACGATACCGTTTCTAGTCCGGCATTTGCGTGCGCGCACACTGGCGATCGTTCTGGTCGCCACCGTTGTCGTTGTTCCGGTGGTCAGAATTCTGTTCTTTCACTACGATCCTCAGGCATTGACCGCATGTTACGTACTTATGCCGTGTCGCGCGGACGCATTGAGCCTCGGCGTGCTCGCGGCGATGCTGGTGCGGAATCCGAAGACGTGGGCGGCATTCGCAGGCCAATACAAAAAGGTCTTGCCGCTCAACCTGGTTCTTTTCGCCGGAGTCATAGGTTTCACATGTGCGGGACCGCTCACTGGTGCGTGGATATCCATACGCTACTCAGTTCTTGCTATCTTTTACGCATGCTTTTTAGTCTCAGTCATGGCATGGCCTGATCGATGGGCAGCCCGGCTTTTGAAGGCTCCCTGGTTGATGAAGCTTGGGACGATTTCCTACTTTGCGTATCTCTACCACATCCCCATCATCGAGTTGGCGCGCCGAGCCGTCACGCATGCCGCCTTGGGCTTGACTGAAAATGCCTCGGACCTTTTCGCCTTCTTCCTCGGCGCCATGGTCACGCTTGCGTTGGCTGCATTTTCCTGGAAATTCTTTGAGAGTCCCCTTGTTAGGTGGGGCAAGTCATTCGAGTACTAGACAGCACAAACGCTGGCGTAGTCTTTTCATCGGCCGATAAGGACCTGATTAAAACGCGCGTGAATGGGTCTTCCCGATTGAAATTCTATCCGTTGAAGCCAGCAGTCTGCATGGAGTTGCGGGAGCCATCGCTGCTCGACGAAATGCCCGCCATGCGCAGCTTGAAGTCGTCGGCATTGGATGCGTTTTCGAGAGCGGTTTCGTAGGCGACCAGGCCAGCCTGGAACAAATCCCACAAAGACTGGTCGAAGGTCTGCATGCCGTACTGCGAAGTTCCGGCGGAGATGGCGTCGCGCACGGCGCGGGTTTTTTCCGGCACGAGGATACATTCGCGAATGTAAGCCGTATTGATCATGACTTCGACTGCGGGGACACGGCCGTCGCCGTCGCAGCGGCGAACAAGGCGCTGGCTGACCACGGCGCGAAGCACGGCGGCGAGCTGCAAGCGAATCTGTTTCTGCTCGGGCGGCGGAAAGACGGAGATGATGCGGTTGATGGTTTCGACCGCGTCCAGCGTGTGCAAGGTCGAGAACACCATGTGCCCGGTTTCGGCGGCATGCAGCGCAGTGCCGATGGTTTCGACGTCACGCATTTCGCCGACGAGGATGACGTCGGGATCCTGACGAAGAGAGGCGCGGAGCGCAGTCGAGAACGTGGGCGTGTCCACTTCGACTTCGCGTTGGTTGACGTAACCTTTCTTGTCGCGATGCAAGAATTCGATCGGATCTTCGATCGTAATAATGTGCTCGGAGCGGGTGGAGTTGATGCGGTCCACCATGGCGGCAAGCGTGGTGGATTTACCGGAGCCGGTGACGCCGGTGACCAGAATCAGGCCGCGGGGCATATCGCAAATCTGCTCGACGATTTTCGGCAGATAGAGTTCGTCGAGAGCGCGGATTTTGGTGGGAATGACGCGAAGCACCAGGCCCACGTTGCCGCGCTGCTGGAAAACGTTGACACGGAAGCGGCCCAGTCCGGCGACGCCGTAGGCCATATCGATTTCCGTGGATTCCTTGAATTTTTGTTTCTGGCGCGCGGACATCATGCTGAAGGCCATGGTCAACATGTCTTCGGCGCTGATGCGCGGCTGGTCGGTCAGCGGAGCGAGTTCGCCATCAATGCGCAAATGCGGGTAGTTGCCGACTTTCAAGTGCAAATCGGAGGCCCGGCGTTCCATGGCGATGCGCAGCAGATCATCAATATTCATGCGAGTCTTTCCCCTCTGACGATGCCCATATGATGACCTGAAATGTTACGTAACCCAAGATGACGTAAGTAATTGGACTATTGGGAGGCGGGATTTTCGCTTTCTCCTCTTGAGGTCTGAGTCACTGCTGCAATTTTTCCGCGGCTTGTGGCGTGGGCGGCATTCTCGTGCGGCTCAGCGGACTCTAAAGGTTTGGACTGCCATTTGCGGCCGAGAGCGTCGAGCTCCCGAATTACATTCTCCATATCTCTCATGCGATCGGTGATGCCGTAAGTCACTGCGGGCGGAATGGTCGGCTCGTATTTACGAAAGACGAGACCCTGCGCTTCGAGCGTCCGGAGGCGTTCGGTGAGGACGCGCGCGGAGATGCCGTCAATGGCGCGGCGAAGAACGCCGAAGCGCATGGGGCCGCCATGGCTGAGCGTCCAGAGAATGTGCATGACCCAGGGCCGGGCAAGAAGCTCCAACAGGCTGTGAATGGCGCAAGGGTTCGTTTTTTTCAGTTTGCGCGGCATGACTGTCCGTTACTTGGTTACTATATCGTACCTGCACTCTAAAAAGCTATTAGTTATTTAATGTAACCAAAGAGGATAAGGATTCATCAAAAGGCACGTGGTCACAGAACGTGGCCCAGGGAGATTTCGTATGAAACTGTTACGCATTGATTCGAGTGCCCGGAAACAATCGGTTTCGCGGCGGCTGACAACAGAATTTGTGGACGCATGGAAAAAACGGAACCCGGAAGGCGTGGTGATCGAGCGTGATTTGACGGCGACGCCATTGCCGTTAGTCAACGACGGATGGGTAGCGGCGGCACACACCGGGGCCGCACAGCGCACCGAAGAGCACAAACAGGCGCTGGCGCTCTCCGACGAACTGATAGCGGAGCTCACCGAGGCGGATGTCATCGTAATGGGCGTGCCCATGTACAACTTTGCAATTCCCGCCAACCTCAAAGCATGGATTGATCAGATTGTGCGTATGGGGGTGACGTTCGCCTACGGCGCGACGGGACCGAAGGGACTGCTTCCGAGCAAGAAAGTTTTTGTTCTGACTTCGCGCGGCGGAGCCTATGAGCCCGGCAGCATGACCGAGAAATTTGATTTTCAGGCGCCCTATCTGAAGCATATCCTGGGCTTTATTGGCATCACGGATGTGACATTCATTCACGCTGAGAACCAGTCGAAAGAAACGGCGACTGCATCGTTGGCCGCGGCGGCGAAACAAATTCAACAAGCCGCGACGCTGTAAGATGACATCTATTTTCTAAGGAGAAAATTCTATGGCAAGCAATCCCACGCCAGTCGCAAGTTCCGGCAGTCCATTTCTGATCGTGCTGGGGAGAATCTTTTTCGCCGCGATCTTCATATTGGCGGGTTCGAGGCACTTTATGAGTCAAACCATCGCGTATGCCGCTTCGCAAGGTGTACCGATGGCTTCGATCTTGGTTCCATTTTCAGGAGCCCTGGCAGTGCTCGGAGGGCTTTCGATTTTGCTCGGCTACCGGGCCAAAATCGGAGCATGGCTCATTGTGTTGTTTCTGGTCTGCATCACGCCGAAGATGCATGCGTTTTGGGCGGTGACCGATCCTATGATGTACCAAATGCAATTGGCGCATTTTATGAAAAATGTGTCCATGCTGGGTGCAGCCCTGTGGATTACGCAATGGGGTTCGGGCCCGCTGAGCCTGGACAGGCGTGGTTGAAGTAAGTTGACTTAGTCCACGGACTTAGTCTAGTCTGAATGGCATGGAAGTCAACATCCACGAGGCGAAAACCCATCTTTCGCGCTTGCTCCAGCGAGTCGCGGGCGGCGAAGAGGTCACCATTGCGCGAGCCGGAGTGCCGGTGGCGCGACTGGTCGCGGTCGAGACGAAAAAGAAGAAGCGTCCGCTCGGCATGGACCGAGGGAGGGTATGGGTTGCCGACGACTTCGACGCGCCTCTTCCCGACGATATACTAAGGGAGTTTTACGGCGGAGAGCTACCAGAGCTTGAGCAAGCAAAGCCGAAGCAGAAGAAGCGCAAGTGAAGTACTTGCTCGATACGATGGTTTGGCTGTGGAGCGTTGGGCCGACGGAGAAGATCGGCCGGTCCGGGTTGGACATTCTGTCGAACGGAGAAGAAGAGCTCTATCTCTCAGCCGCGAGTTCTTGGGAGATTGCAACCAAAGCGCGTATCGGCAAGTTCGATCTTCCAGAAATCCCGATGCAATACGTTGCCAGCAGAGTTATAGCCCAGGGTATACATCCGCTCTCGATCACGCAGTCCCATGCGCTCCGAGTTTTCGATTTGCCGCTGCATCATAAAGATCCCTTTGACCGTTTGCTCATCTCGCAGGCCATTGCGGAAGGAATGACCATCCTTACCGCCGACAGAGCATTCCGGAAATACCCTGTCGAGTTGGTCTGGTGCGGGAAATAGACGCGGGCGTTTCCAACCACGTCCGAGAGCTTTATGAAGACGCCAAGGTGTAGCCACGCGGGCGAGGTCGCCGCGCCACACGAATCTAGACAGCGACGGGTTGCTTAACCGGAACAGGCGTCAACCATCGGAAGCGATCGGGCTTCTGTCCCTGCACGATGGCGAAGAACTCATTCATAATTTTCTTGGTCACCGGTCCGGCGACGCCGTTGCCGACGCTAATCTTGTCCACGGAGCGAATCGGAGTAATCTCCGCCGCAGTGCCGGTGAAGAAAGCTTCGTCGGCGATATAGAGCATTTCGCGCGGAATGCCCTGCTCCACAATCGGTATACCGAGATCGCGAGCGATGGTCAGCGCGGAATCGCGAGTGATTCCCGGTAGCACTGAGTTGCCCAGCGGCGCGGTTTGTAGAATGCCGTTGCGTACGACGAACACATTCTCCCCTGAGCCTTCGCTCACATAGCCGTTCGCGTCGAGCGCAATGCCTTCGACGTAGCCATTGAGAATCGCTTCCATCTTAATGAGCTGCGAGTTCATATAATTCGCGCCAGCCTTGGCCATGGCGGGTAGAGTGTTGGGCGCGAGGCGCGTCCATGACGATACACAGACATCCACACCCTGCTCCGGATCGGAGCCCAGATATTTTCCCCAAGGATAATTGCAGATATAGACCTCGGTCGGGGAGTTGAAAGGATTGACGCCGGCTTCACCGTATCCGCGGAGCACGATGGGCCGCAAATAGCAGGGCCATACGCGATTGTGCGCGAGTAATTCGGTCATGGCGCCGAGGAGTTCAGCGGCAGTGTAATCCACATCAATGCGGTAGATCTTGGCCGAATCGAGCAGGCGCTGAACGTGCTCTTTGGCGCGGAAAATAGATGGCCCCGAGGGCAGCGAATAGCAGCGCACGCCTTCAAAGACTGAGGAGCCGTAATTCACCACGTGGCTCATGACGTGAAGCTTCGCGTCGTCCCATGGGATGAGCTTGCCGTTGTGCCAAATTTTTTCCGTCTTCTGAATTGCCATGTGGGACTCCCGCGCCGCGAATTCTTGCTCCAGCAAAATTATAACCGAGGGTCGAACCCGAAGAAGAATGGAAAAAATTAATGGAGCAACCGAAAACGCCGGGCAAGCCGAAGACTCTGGTAGGCGCTCCAGGATTCGACCTTGAGGGGTTTTGCGGGCGTGAGCGCAACCGGGGCCCCATTGCGTCCGCTTTTCGCGTAAAGGGGTGGGAAGTGGGAGCCCGCAACCGAAATCCTGAGCGCAGCGAAGGACCTCTTCCGGCAATCGCTGGTAGGCGCGGCAGGAATCGAACCTGCAACCGCCGGATTAGAAATCCGATGCTCTATCCGTTTGAGCTACGCGCCCTCAAGCAAAATGTAGCACGAAGGCGGCTGCCGTCGTAAAGGGCCTCATTGCCGCTCATTCCCCCAAAATGGCAGTTTGCCAGCTGGGTCCGGGGAGTATGGAGGCACACGCCCGGCTGGAATAGTGGCTCGGATCATGGCGACAAGTCCGGCCGCCAAGAGCGTGAAACTTTACATAAATATACACATTTTCATAGAATTGCCCCTCTTGTCCTACCAACCTGCGTAGCTCCATGCAGAGCACAGACAAGACAGTCTTTTTGTTTTCAATCACATATACATTGTCTAGTTGTGGCATACACCGTGCATTGTCTAGACACAAAGAGGCCATAGCTCTGTGTGGCTGTGTTTGTTGGGTAGGGCTTTTTGCGGTTCAGGTTTGCCGTCTTGTGGGAAACCAGGTTCAGACCAACCAATTTTATGGAGATGAAAACAATGAAACTAAGAACTCTAGGCAAATGGGCGGCGTTATTGACGTCTCTCATGCTGCTCGCCGGCACTCTGCTGGCGCAAGAGACGACCGGTGGCTTGATCGGTACGGTAAAAGACCCGACTGGCGCAGTTGTACCCGGCGCAAAAGTCGTCGCGACCGCGCCCTCGCTCACCGGAAACAAAGAATTCACGACCGATGCGGGCGGTAACTACCGCTTTTCCAACCTTCCGCCAGACACTTACACGATAACGGTTACCGCGAAGGGTTTCGCCACCGTGAAGCGTGAAGGCGTGACCATCGAAGTCGGTCACTTGCCAACCCTGGACATCCCGATGCAAATCGGTGGAACCGACACAGTTGTCGAGGTCAGTGGACAGGCTCCGCTGATTGACACGACGACCAACACGACCCAGTCGAACATTACTGAAGACGTCATCACGGACGTTCCGCACGGACGCTCGTTCCAATCGGTCATTCAGTTCGCTCCTTCGGCGCGCAACGAACCTCTTGAAGGCAGCAACCGCGCCAGCAACGGCTCTGGCGGCGTTTCGCCGGGCAACGGCAGCAACGGCAACCCTTATGGTTTCTCGGTGGCCGGTGGTTCGGACTCAGAAAACTCCTACTTGGTTGAAGGACAGGAAACGGCCAATCTGATTGGCGGATATTCCCACACCAATGTGCCCTTCGATTTCATTGACGAAGTTCAGATTAAGAGCTCCGGCATCGAAGCGGAACACGGCGGCGCTCTTGGCGGCGTGGTTAACGTTGTCATGAAGAAAGGTACCAACCAGTACCACGGCTCGCTTTTCGCGCAATTCGAAAACGACAGCCTGGACGGCTCACCGACGGCCTATTCGCGGTACGATCCCTTGAGTTCCGGGACCGGGACATCGTGGGGTTTCATCGACCCGGATTACCAGAACTATCAGCCGGTTAAGCCGCACACCAGCGATTTCTTCCCCGGATTTACCTTCGGCGGGCCGATTCTTAAAGATAAGGTCTTCGGTTTCATCGGATTCAACCCGGAATGGAACAACGAAGAACGAAAAGTAAACTATGGACCGGGAGAGGGCGGGATCGTCCCCTTCAGCCGCAACACGCAAACTTACTACACAACGGCCCGAATCGACGCCAGCGTCTCGCAGAAGATTCGCGTGTTTGGTTCATGGTTATACCAATACCAGAAGCAATCGGGTGAAAACCTGCCCAATTCCGACTCGACCACAGGCTTTTACAACCTGAGCACGGGTTGCAACAGTCTGTCATCTACAACTTGCCCAAGCCCTGGTGGCGTGCCGCAATTTGCATATGCCCACAATCTTGGCTATTCAGCGCCAAATAGTACGACCAATGTCGGCGCAGACGCCACCATCACGCCGCACATCGTGTTCACGACTCGTTTCGGCTATTACTTCGAGAACTATCATGATTTCGGGTTCCCGACGACCGGCAATCTGTATTTCTGGGAGTCCAGTGGCATCGGCGCAGACGACGCGTTCGGAAACGCGCTCCCTTCGTCGTTGCAGCAGGCGAACGGGTACTTCAACGCGGCTCAGAACCAGAACGATACGCAGCGCAACGCCAGCAAAGCGATTCAGTACGATGCTGATTTGGCATGGTTTAAGAGCGGTTGGAAGGGTACGCACAACTTCAAATTTGGCTACCAACTCAACCGTCTCTCGAACGATATTTCACAGCACTGGAACGAACCAGCGACCTTGCTTTTCGTTGGCAATACGCCGGGTGTAAGCACTTACTCGGTTGCGGGTCCGGTCGGCATAGCCAATTGCGCTACACAAGCCGTAGTCCTCACCAGCCCGAATGCTGTATCTCCCACAAACCCCACAGGTATTACCGGCTGCCAAGGCCAGTATGGCTACGCCGAAGTGGAAGATTTCGGAACATTGGGTAAAGCGACCAGCTTCAACCACGGTCTGTTTGTCCAGGATGCCTGGACCATCGGGCGTGGCGTGACCATCAACGCAGGTATTCGATTCGACAAGGAATATCTGCCGGGTGAAGCGACAGAAGCCGGTACGATTTCCCATCCGATCAACTTCAGCTGGGGTGACAAAGTGGCTCCGCGTATCGGCGCTGCATGGGACGTCTTCCAAAACGGGAAGATGAAACTCTTCGGCAGCTATGGTGCCTTCTACGACCAGATGAAGCTCAATTTAGCCATCAGCTCCTTTGGCGGCCAGTACTGGCAGAACTGCTATTACGCTCTTAACACCTCCAATGTGAGCTCCATTGATCCGGCATTCAACTCGTCGGGACGATATTGCGGCGGTCCAGGAACTGATTCTGCGACGCAAGCTAATTTCGCCAATGGCACACCGGCTGGATTGAACTTCCTGGAAAATCAAAACTTCCGGGCATTCCCAACCACGTGCTCGACTTGTAACCCCTATCAGGAAGGCGTCGCGCCTGGTCTCAAGCCTTACAAGCAACATGAGAGCGTGTTTGGCGCTGACTACCAACTCGAAAAGAACCTTGCGTTTGAAGCGCGTTGGGACCGTCGCCGTCTTGATCACGTGATTGAAGACTCGGCCATTTACAACCCATCGGTTGGCGAAACGTTTGTAATCGTCAACCCCGGCCAAGGCACCAACAGGACGTTTAGCGACTTCTACAACTTCCTGTATCCGAACGCTGCGGCGGGTGGGCCACTCACTTGCTCCAGTGCCAGTCCTTGCCCACCGAACAATACCATCCCCGGCGCACGCAGCTATGACGGCGTAGAGTTCCGCCTGACCAAAGCAACTTCGAATCATTGGTTTGGCATGTTCTCCTACACTTACAGCAAACTGCGTGGTAACTACACCGGCTTGACCAGCACGGATCTCGCCGACGGCGGGTTAGGCGGACGTAACTCGCCGAATAACAGCCGTTCGTTTGACGAACCGTACTTCTCGTGGAATGCGAACGGTGGTTCCTCCAGCGGCTTGCTGCCGACGGACCGCCCAAACACGTTCAAGGGGTATGCCTACTACGAATTGGGCTGGATGAAGAAGTTCACGACCGATCTGGGTCTCTTCCAGTACCTCTACAGCGGCTCGCCGGTTACGAGCTATACGGATGTGGGCTACGGCGGAAGCGCATGGCCGGTGGATCTGTTTGATCGCGGCAAGTGGGCGAACATCACCCAGGATCCAACGACGGGCGCTATCACCGTGGGCAATCCTTCTACGTACCGCACACCGTGGTATATCCAGTCGGACTTCAACTTCACCCAGAACTATAAGATTTCCGAGCAGAAAGCCATCAGCTTCTCGGCGATCTTTGCCAACCTGTTCAACCAACACTCTGTGACTGCTTACAATGAACAGATTGACACGGGATTCGGCTTTATGGGAATTACGCCGACCGGAGTTGGCTGCGGTGGTCCCGGAGTTGCGGCACCTTGCTTCATCGCAAATGGTCCTAACTTCTACGCGGCTGCGATGAGCCCGTACAATGTCACGCAGGGTTTGAATTCGTCGTTGTTCACAGCTGGCCCTCAAACACTTAACAGCCAGTACGGCAAGCCGATTTACTATCAGCTTGCTCGTACCCTCCGCTTCGGGGTGAAGTTCACCTTCTAAGCGTAGGCAAGCAACCAACATGGGAGCCGGGTTTCCGGCTCCCAATTTTTTTGTCTGGCCCTGCTAGTTTCGGGGCGGGATATACTGCCTAGATTCAATTACAACGTTCGGGACGAACATAACCATGGCAACAAGCCAATCACTGCCGAGGCCGGCTTCGTCCTCGCGGCTGGGCTACATTGACTGGATGCGCGGCCTGGCCTGCATCTTGATGTTCCAGACACACTGCTATGACGCGTGGCTGGGTGGCGCGGCGCGGCAAGGGGCATTTCTAGTATGGTCGCAGAAGCTGGGGACGTTTCCAGCGCCATTGTTTCTGTTTCTCGCCGGCATTTCGCTGGCGATGGTTGTGGACAAGCTTCAGCAAAAGGAATGGACTGCGAACCGGATTGCGCGCAAGACGGTCTGGCGCGGGTTCGAAATCTTCGTGCTGGGAGTGCTGTTTCGCGTGCAGGAATACGTGATTGCTTGGGGATGGGCGCTGAAGAGCGATCTGTTTCGGGTGGACATTCTGAATACCATCGGTATTTCAATCATGCTGATGGGAGTCATGTGCTGGGTGGTGGGTCTAGTCTCACCCTTTCGCAAAGAACGCGAAGAAGATCGCGAAATGGCGGGGCAGCCGACACCCCATTCATCCCACCCTTTCACACGGAACCTGAAAGAGTGGGCCACCCTGAAATATGCGATTTGCGCGGCGGGAGTTACGATGGCGATTTCACTGCTCACTCCGCCTTTGTGGACCACATGGCAGCCCAAGTGGCTGCCGTGGCCGCTCGAGTCATACATCAATGGCGTGCACAATCTGGGAACACCACAGCCGTGGCTGTTTCC
>Ga0187847_10004284_pt1 | contig 10564 bp, 8 predicted proteins | sample June2016WEW_4_10_FD_132458 | JGI IMG/M metagenome (GOLD analysis project Ga0187847, IMG submission 132458) | Peatland microbial communities from SPRUCE experiment site at the Marcell Experimental Forest, Minnesota, USA - June2016WEW_4_10 | ecosystem: Environmental > Terrestrial > Soil > Wetlands...
GCCTCATAAGCGGCCGCGACGCCAGCCGTAAAGCTGCCCGCGCTGCCAATCTGGGTGTGCGCCCATGGCACGTTGTAAGGCGTGCAAAGATAAGAACTGTTCGCGACGTACATGCAGCCCGTCGGCCCCACTAGGATCGTGTTATCCCCCGCCGCCTTGCTCGTCATCCGATACTGGATGGACGGGCCACACCCGGCACACGTGCGATGGCCGGGCACGAAGGGTTCGGATGAAGGCAATTCAGGGTTATAGAAACGCGCCCCCTGATTCGGGTTGTTCAGAATCGGCAGCATCTGCCGCTGCACTTCGATTGTCGCCATATCGCTTCCTCCTGTTGGAGTGACGGCGCATCCCCCGTCCAGCCAGTGCTCCCGGCTCTCCACCAACTCTTTTATTCCTCGAATCCAACCCAATGGGTGCGCTTTTCGATCTTTCCGCGTCTTTGCGCTTCCAACATCTTTTCCGTCATCCAGTAAAATTCTTTCAGCACGATGGCCTCGCCGCCCATGCCAGCCATAAATGAAACAACGAGAGGACGCTTATCACTCTCGTAGAGAGCCGCGCAAGCATCGGCGTAGAGAACGCCCCCGCTGCTGGGACTGCCCAGCCCCATATTCGTTTCGATCACGCCAACGACTTTGAACTTGCTGAGAACATCCTTCACGCGCTCAGTCGGATAGGGCCGAATTGTTCTCAGCCGGACGAGACCAACTTTCAACCCGCGATCCCGCATATGTTGGATTGCGAAACGAGCCGTCACCGCGTGGCCTCCCTGCATGAAGAAAACCACTTCGGCATCGTCCGTCATGAACTCTTCGACCCACGGGTCATAGCGCCGGCCAAAAATCTTCGCGAACTCGTCATGCACTTCCTCGATCACAGCCATCGATTCTTCCATGGCGCGCGCCCGCTCCAATTGCAGCGGCGGACCCTGCTCCGGCATGATTTGCGGCCCGTGTGAAACTGGATGCCGCGGATCGAGCGGATAGGGATGCTTGTAGGGAGGCAGGAATTCCTTCACCTGGCCCGCATCGGGCAACTCGACGTCGCTCGTAATATGAGAGACGAAGAATCCGTCCTGGCAAACCATTTGCGGCAAAAGCACGCGGCGATCCTCGCCGATCCGGTAGCCGATCAGGTGATTGTCGAATGCTTCCTGCGCGTCGCACGCCCACCCCATCAGCCAACCCATGTCGCGCGTCGAAAGCGCGTCGGTATGCTCGGAACCGAAATCGCCCGGCGGATCAAGCGTTCTGTCGGCAATCATCATCTGCACCGGCATGCGGCTGCCCGAGATCGGCGAGTAAAGCTCGTACGCGAACTGCACACCGACACCAGAGCTGCCGGTGAACACGCGCGCCCCGCTCGATGAAGCTCCATGCGCGATGCTGAGTTGCGAATGCTCGCTATCCGCGACGATGTACTCGGCGTCCAGTTCTCCGTTCGCGACCATTTGCGCCAGCGCCATCATCGTCGCCGTGTAAGGCCGGATCGGGTAGGCCGCGATCACGTCGACGTCGGCATACTTGGCCGCTTGCGCCGACGCGACGCAGCCGTTGATTCGAACCGTTTTTTTCCTGGTAGCAGCAGTTGCCATGATTCACTCCGCTCTCTAAATATTCTTTGCCGGCCGCTCCGCCAGATTTCGCAGCTGTTCCGCCTGCCGTCCATGCAGCCCGGGCGAAATGGCAAATGCCGTATCCATTCTGACGACGCCCGTATCGAAATCCAGTTCCGGCACGCCTTCCAGGCATCCCGTGGGACATTCCTCGATGCATACGCGGCATCCTTTGCAGTAGTCGACAAGAATCTTGTACAAGCCGTTCGACCGCGCGGGCCGGGCGATGCAAGGTTCGGGACAGACCAGGTAGCAGTTGTCGCAGGCGTTGCACGTGCCGCAACTGAAGCAGCGATTCGCCTCCTCCACTGCCTGTTCTTCCGAGAATGGCTGAATCACTTCCTGCTGTGTTTTCTTCCGCGTCACGGGCGACAGCATCGGCTGTTGCACGCGCGGAAAGTGCGGGAAGTACGTCATGTTCATGCGGTTCAAATCCATGATGACGTCAATCGGAATCGTGCGCGGCTGCAATGGCTCTCCGCGCATTACCTTGTCCAGATTGAAGGCGACGCGCTTGCCGTCGCCCACCGCGTTCACCACCATGAGCGGTTGACCCATGCCAAGTTGCACGACGTCGCCGGCCGCAAAGAAATTCGTATCGCCCAGGCGCCCGAAGCGATCGATCCTGATCGTTCCGCGCTCGGTCTTGAATTCATCCGGCAACCACGCCAATGACGGGCGCTGTCCTACTGCGATGATGACGTTATCGACGGCGAATTGTTCGGGCGTAGCCTCGCGATTGACCAGAATCGGCGAAGCGTTAATAGCGCCCGAGAAGCGCGCCGGATGCAGTTGCAGGCTCTCGACCTTGCCGTTGCCATGTACGGCCGTCATCGCTCGCCCATGCCAAAGATCGACGCCTTCCTCGATCATGTCGTGTAAGTCTTCCGGCGAAGCCGGCATCTCATTGGAATTGGCTTCCACCGTGATCATCGTGACTTCCACGGCGCCTTGCCGGAGCGCTTCCCGCGCGCAGTCAATGGCCGTGTTGCCCCCGCCGATCACCGCGACGCGGGGCCCCAGCTTAACCTTTGAGGTGCCCATGCCGATGTCGCGCAGGAAGGGAAGGCCGTAGTGAACGCCTTCCTTGTTCTCGCCCTCGGCGCGCACACTGTTGGGCTCGGTGAGGCCGACCGCGAGTACGACCGCATCGTAGTCTCTCTTCAAGTCGTCCCAGGTGACGTCTTTGCCGACTTCCACATTCGTCTTGATCGTGATGCCCAGCTCCACCAGGCGCTCGATCTCGCGATCCAGCACGTCCTGCGGCAGAACCCAGTCGGGAATGCCTCCGCGATTCAGTCCCCCCGCCTTGGGCGACTTTTCGAGAACAGTAACTTTGTACCCGAGCCGAGCCAGTTGGTAGGCAGCGCTGTGGCCCGCAGGTCCCGAGCCAACGACCGCCACTTTCTTTCCATTCGGCTTCCCGGCCTGGACAACGTCCTTTTTCAATGCCTGCCCGAGATCGCCAAGAAAGCGCTCGACCGCCCGGATGGAAATGGCCTCGTCGTACTTGCCACGATTGCACGCTTGCTCGCATGGGTGGTAGCACACGCGGCCGGTAACGGAAGGGAAGGGCATGTCTTCTTTAATGAGCGCGTAGGCATCCAGATACTTGCCGCGCTTCACCAGATCGAGATAGCCCTGGATCTTCTCGTTGGTCCCGCAAGCGTTATTACACGGCGGCAGCTTGTCGCGATACACCGGTCTGATCGAACGCCAGTTGCCGGTGGGGAACAAGTCCTGTCCCTTTTCTTGTGTGGGCGCGGGCGTGATGCCGGCGAATGGGACATTAAGCCAATCAGGAATTTTTGTGCCTTTAGTCGACATGAAAACCGTCCTTACCTGGAGAAAAGATTTTTAGTACGGTGGCGGGCTCCGGCCCCGCGTTCATTAGCTTCTGCCACTAGCCGCCGGAGCCAGGTCCCGTCATAACAAAATTAAACCGCCACCGGATTCAGCTTCATCACCTGTAATTCCTGGAGCGCCATCTCAAACGCATTCTTGTTTGCAATCATGGGTTCGATCGTCTCCATCTTCACGATGCCGGTGGTCTTCACGACTGCGGCAATCAGCGGAGCGGCGATATCCGGCGCGATCGACTTGTTTCGCTCGGCAGCGCCTTCCGTCGAAAGCCGGTCGAGGCCGAGTTCGCCCAGCCGGTAATAAAGCCACTTGTGATGAGCCAGACGCGCGGCATCCACGCACACAAGTTGCGCGAGCCGTTCGGAGCCGGGAACAAAACGAATCATGTAGTCCGGCGTATAGTGCGTGTTGATCACCAGCGTTCCGCCCGGCGGCATCCCCCGCATGTAGTCCCACCCTTTGACCATCGTCCCTTCCACCAGCACGACGATGTTCGGTTGCTCGTTTTCGTAGGTGAGCTCGTTCTCCAGCACCTGATCGCTCACCCGGCAATACTTGCGCGTCGGAGCATTGGTGCGATCGGGATTATCGACATAGTTTTCCATCGCCTGCGCATATTTCCCTTCGATACGCGCTGAAGCCGAGATGGAGTTGACAATGTCGCGGCCCTCTTTGTCCATAATGATGCCGCGCGTCCAAACCGTGAGTTCTGTATAGCTCATAACCCATCCTCGTCTCGTGAGACCTCATGGCCTCACGGATCGTGTTATTATCCGCATCACTCAATTTGAATCGTCCCCAGCATTGTGGTCTTCGAAGCCCCCACGCTCCGTTCGAAGTCGATATCGCTTCTTCAAGAATTCTTCAGCACGATCTCTTCCACATCCTCGATGTGGCGCCGCATTGCCGCCTTCGCCGCTTCGGCATCGTGACGCTTGAGTGCCGCCAATATTCGCCGGTGCCCGGCCAGCGATTTTTGCGGACGCCCCTCCACCTGCAAAGACCGTTCTCGCGTGTCGCGCAGCAGGTCCATCAGAATGTCTAGCACCTTGAGCACGACACTATTACCCGACGCCAGCGCAATGCTGTAATGGAATTCCGCGTCCTCGGCCACCGCAGGCTCGCCGTGACTTTGCTTTTCCTGCTGACGCTGCAAAATCTCTTCCATCTCGGAGATTTCGTCCGCCGAAACCCGGGTCGCAGCGCGGGCGGCCAGAGGTGGTTCCAGCATCCGGCGAAAGTCAAGAAGCTCGGCGATCAGTTCTTCCTTGCGCTTGAGCGCATTGGCGAGCGGGTTCACCAACGAGTCCGACGAGATTTCGCGGACGATGGTGCCCGCGCCCTGCCGCGGTTCCACCATGCCCATCAGTTCCAGACTGCGAATCGCGTCCCGTATGGAACTGCGGCTTACGCCCAGCGTTTCGGCGAGATCGCGTTCCGAGGGCAGCTTGTCGCCCGGTTTCAGCTTCTTGAGGATCAACCGCTCGATTTGCCGCGCAACCTCTTCATACACCTTGTTGCGCTTCACGATCTCAAATTCGGGATTGAATGTTGACGGCATGGCTCTCAAGTGGTCCGATAAGTGGACCACCCGGAGTATACGCCCATCGGAATGGAACGGAAAATATTTTTTTGTGTCGAGTGAAAAGAAAGGTTCGGCTTGCCTAATGTATCGCCGGCATTATTTTGAGGCTTGCCGGGTCGAAACGCTGCGCTGCGCCAGCAGTCTGGCACAACTGTAAACCGTGCGAGTATACGCCATCGGGACGCCGACTTTCTCACCCAGCTCGACCATCGACCCGACCAGGGCTTCCAACTCCATGGGTCGGCCCGCCTCCAGATCCTGCAACATCGAGGTCTTGTGCTCGCCTACTTTTTCCGCGCCAGCCATGCGTTGCTCAATCGAAACCGGTAATTTCATACCCAGTTTTCGCGAGACCGCTTCCACTTCCTGCATAATATTGCGAATGACGTCCGCCACGCCCGGATCGCGCACCATCTGCGCCAGGGTGGAGCGGGTCAGTGCGCTGACCGGATTCAGGGAAGCGTTCCCCATAGCCTTGACCCAGATTTCCTGCCGTATATGGGTGGTAATCGGACAGCGCAATCCGGACGCGACCAGCGTCTCCGCAATTTGGCGACACCGCTCGGATCGTGTGCCGTCAGGCTCGCCCAGAGAAATGCGGCTCCCGTCCGTGTGCTGGATCACGCCCGGTTCCGTGATCTCCGTCGAGAAATAAACGATGGACCCAACCACTCGCCGCGCCTCAATCGCCCCCGAGATCACGCCCCCCGGGTCGATCCGTTCCAGACGCAGTCCATCCCACTCCCCGCCGAATCCCTGAAAGTACCACCACGGAATCCCATTCTGCGTGCTGACGACAGTTGTCTCCGGTCCCAGCACGGCATGCAGTTGCGGCACCAGCAGCGGAAGTCCGTGTGCCTTCACGCCCAGAAATACGACGTCCGCGGGTCCGGCTTCCTCAAGAGAGCCAACAATTCTGGGCCGAACTTCAAAATCTTCCTCGGCGCTCCTCACCCGCACGCCGTGTTCCTGCATGGCCTTCAAGTGCGGACCCCGCGCGAAGAGCGTGACGTCGAATCCGGCTCGCGCCATGCGTGCGCCGATGTATGCGCCAATGGCGCCTGCTCCCGCAATCAGAAACTTCATGCCTGAACGATCCTATTTATGTTGTATGGCGGCTCACCATGGCCAGTCATCTCCATCAATGCCGCACGACTGCGTGAATCAATCCGACGACTGGTCATTGAGAATAATTTCGGCAACCGCCCGCCGGCGGATTTTTCCAGTCGCCGTAGTGGGGATGCTCTCCACCAGATAAATTTTGCTCGGGCATTTGTATTCCGCCAGAAAATTCCGGCAGTGTTCTACTAGTTCGGCCTCGCTGGTGCTGCCCGCCTGGTGCAGAACCACGGCCGCGCCGACGACTTCACCGAGCGTCGGATGAGGGCACCCAAACGTTACCGCCGCTGCCACCGCGGGATGCCGAAGCAGAACTTCATCCACTTCGTGGGGCGCTATATTTTCGCCGCCCCGAATGATGATGTCCTTGATCCGCCCCGTCAAATGCAGATAGCAGTCTTCGTCGAGCAACCCCTCGTCGCCGGTGCGAAACCATCCCTGCACCAGCGCGCGGGCATTGGCCTCCGGATTATTTTCGTACCCGCGAAACACGCTCGCTCCCTGAATAACGATCTCCCCGCGCTGGTTGGTTCCCAGGTGATTCCCGTCCTTGTCCATCACGCTGATCCGTATGCCCGTGGCCACGCCGACCGAACCCGCCTTACGATGACGCGGGGGAAGAGGATTCGAACTCATCTGGTGGGCCGCTTCCGTCATTCCGTAGGCCTCCACAAAAGGCACTCCGAACAGTTCCTCGATTTTGTGGATCAGTTCCGCCGACAAGGGCGCGCTGCAGGACCTGATGAAACGCAGGGAGGTCGCTTCCTCCGGCTTTTGGTGTGTGCGCGCCAGCAGCAATTGGTGCATCGTCGGCACTCCCGAATACCAGGTCACGCGATACTTGCGCACCGTCCGCCAGAACGAGAGCGCGTTGAACTTGGCTGGAACCACCACCGTTCCGCCCGAAACCAGCGTCGACATGACGGAGGCGATCAACCCGTGAATGTGAAACAGCGGCATGATGCACAGCGAAACATCCGCCTCGGAAAGCGCGTAGGTATTGGCGATGTTCGCCGAAGAAACCGCCAGGTTGAAATGCCGCAGCGGTACCCGTTTCGGCCGGCCCGTGCTGCCGCTCGTGTGCAGCACAAGAGCGACGTCGTCGGCGGTCGGTTCAGTGGCTTTTGCTCCCGAGGGCGCGTCCAGCAAATGAACCACTCCCTTGTCCGTCATGCTCACCGACAGAATCGGAATCTTCAGATCTGCCGCTGCAGCGCGCGCGAACTCGGCGCCTACCGGCGGGCAAATAAGCAGGCGGGCGTCGGTGTCACGAAGGAAGAAAACAAACTCCTCATAGGGATAGGCCGGGTTCAAAGGCGCAGCCGTTCCCGCGATGGATGCCGCCAGAAAACACACAATCGCCGGCAATCCGTTGGGCAGAGCGATCGCAACCCGATCGCCACGGCGAATGCCGGCTGAAGCCAACGCGTCCGCCATTGCCAGAACCTGCTGCCGTAGCGACTCGTACGTGACCACCGCTTCCACTTCCGGGATCGCGATCGCCCCGTGGCTGTCGGCAAAATGTAATACGTCGAGGAGTGTATGGACGGACTTCAGAGTCATGGCCGGCCGCCTTTAACGCGGATCTTAGGATGATTAGAGACCAGTATTCGAGTTGTGGACGGAGCAACGCAGCAAGCTCTTCGCGTCTATCGTTTCTTCACGGCGTCTCCGCGTCTATCTTTGACTCTTGCAGGTTTGCCGATCTAGTTCTTGTATCCCTCGGCGCTCAGAGCCTCCTTGAAACTCCGCAGGAAGAATTGCAGGTTCTTCTCGGTAGCCAACGGTCCCATCAGCCCGATGCGGAAAATCTTCCCCGCGAGTGGACCGAAGCCGCCGGCAATTTCAATGCCTGGACCTTCCAACAGCCTCTTGCGTACTTTACCTTCGTCAACGCCCTTGGGGGCCAGCACGGTGTTCAGCGTCGGAATCCGGTGCGCCGCCGGTACGTGCATCCCCAGGCCCATGGCTTCAATCTCACGGACGAACAGTTTGTGGCACTGGCGATGCCGCTCCCACCGGTTCTCAATGCCTTCCTCCGCAATCACCAGCAATGCCTCTCGCAACGCGTAGAACATCGAGATGGGAGCAGTGTGATGGTAGCGGTGCGAGACCGTGGAGTAATCATGAATGAGCTTTAGGTCAAGATACCAACTCCGCACCGGCGTCGTCCGGGCGCGCAGCCAGTCCATCGCTCGCGCCGAAATGGCCAGCGGCGATAGCCCCGGCGGACAACTCAGCCCCTTTTGCGAGCAGCTGTATGCAATGTCCATCCCGGTCTTATCGAACTCCACTGGAACTCCGCCCAGTGACGTGACGCAATCTGCGACCACCAGCGCCCCGGCCTTGTGAGCCGCGGCGCAGATCGCGTCGCCCGACTGCAAGGCGCCCGTCGATGTTTCGGCGTGAACATAGCCCACCACCTGCGGCTTTTCCCGCTGAATAAACTCGGAGGCTTCTTCGTCCGAATACGTTTCGCCCCAAGCCTTCTCAAAGCGAACAACGTTCGCGTCCTGACGCCGGGCCATTTCCGTAAGGCGATCGGAGAAGTATCCGTTAGCGAACACCGCGAACTTCGCCCCCGGTTCCAGAAAATTCGCGACCGCGGCTTCCATGCCAGCGCTTCCCGTGCCGGAAATGACCAGCGTCGATGCATCCTTCGTCCCAAAAGGACTCTTGAGCAACTCCTGCACATCCTTCATGACCTGGATGAAAAATGGGTCGAGGTGGCCAACAATCGGCTTGGCCAGCGCCTGATAGACCCGTGGATCCACCATGGTCGGCCCCGGTCCGAATAGATAGCGGGTCGGCGGTTGCAGTGGAGCGTACGAATCCTGCGCTGGAATTTTTTGTTCGAGCGTGCTCATAAGCCTCATTTCTCTTCAGGAATTCAATTCGAGCTTCGTCCGAATCAAGACGAATCTCGACCCCGTCCTGGAGTAAACATCACGGCGTGGGATGAAGTCAAAGTAGTTTCTTGGGCAGATTCAATCAGTTTTTCTTATTGGAAGTAGGGCGCGGTGCCCCAGGTTTGCGCCCGTTTTCGGGCGATAACCTGGGGCGCTACCACAGATCCGCGCACGGAATCTACTTCGTTCGGCCCGCTTCCACCTTCAGTTTGTCGCTGGCTCCAGCCTGCGCCGCCGCCAGTCGCGCCGTCAGAACGCGGAACGGGGAACACGCAACGTAGTCCATTCCAACCTGGTGACAGAACTCGACCGACGAGGGCTCGCCTCCGTGTTCGCCGCAGATGCCGACCTCCAGCCCGGGCCGAGTCTTTCGTCCGCGTTCGATTCCGATCCGCACCAGTTCGCCTACGCCGTCCCGATCAATCACCGCGAACGGATCCTGCTTCAGAATCCCCTCCGCCAGATAGGTCGGGAGCACCTTGTTGATGTCGTCACGCGAGAAGCCGAAAGTGGTCTGCGTCAGGTCGTTCGTGCCGAAAGAGAAAAATTCCGCGACCTTGGCGATCTCATCCGCCACCAGCGCGGCGCGCGGCAATTCAATCATCGTGCCCACCAGGTAGTGAACCTTTTTCCCTTTTTCCTTGAATACTTCATCGGCCACGCGGCGCACAATTGCTGCCTGGTTCTCCATCTCCTTGAGCGTCGCAATCAGCGGAATCATAACTTCTGCGTGGGTTTTAATGCCCTTCTTCTCGACCTCCACCGCCGCTTCGAAAATTGCGCGCGCCTGCATCTCGGTAATCTCCGGATAGGTAATTCCCAACCGGCAACCGCGATGTCCCAGCATCGGATTGAACTCGTGCAACTCTTCCACTCGCCGCAGCAGCTCGGGCAGAAGCTTCTTCAGATCGCCCACTCCCTTTGCGCCATATTCGCCATATTCCTCGACCAGCGTCTTCTTCTGCTTGGCGTCGGCGTGGGGAAGCGTGGCGATGTCCACCATTAACTTCTCGCGCTTGGGCAGAAATTCGTGCAGCGGCGGGTCCAGCAGACGGATGGTGACCGGCAGCCCTTCCATCACTTTGAACAGGCCCTCGAAATCCTCGCGTTGATAGGGCAGCAACTTCTTGAGAGCTGCCCGCCGGTCTTTTTCATTGTTTGCGAGAATCATCGCGCGCATGTGAGAAATGCGCTTCGGCGCAAAGAACATGTGCTCCGTGCGGCAAAGCCCGATGCCTTCCGCCCCAAACGCTCGCGCCTGAATCGCATCTCGTGGAATGTCGGCATTCGCCCGCACCCCGATCTTGCGGAACGGCTCCGCCCAGCCCATGAGTTTCTTCAAGTCGGCATTCTCCGCCGACGCCGGCAGCGTGTTCAGTTTCCCTTTGATCACGCGCCCGGTGGTTCCATCGAGCGAGATCCAATCGCCCTCGTGGAACACCTGCCCTTTCACCCGCATCTCGCGAGTCC
>Ga0187847_10004285_pt1 | contig 10563 bp, 11 predicted proteins | sample June2016WEW_4_10_FD_132458 | JGI IMG/M metagenome (GOLD analysis project Ga0187847, IMG submission 132458) | Peatland microbial communities from SPRUCE experiment site at the Marcell Experimental Forest, Minnesota, USA - June2016WEW_4_10 | ecosystem: Environmental > Terrestrial > Soil >...
CGCCTTCCGGCTCGACAATGCGCGCCACAATTGATTCGCCGGTCGTGGTCAGCTCATCGATCCCATCGGTTCCATGCACCACAAAGGCGCGCTTCGCTCCCAGTTCGACCAGCGCGCGGCCCACCAGCAGCACGCGGCTCGGCGCAAGCACGCCGATGACCTGCGCCCGCGCGCCGGCCGGATTGGTCAGAGGGCCGCAGAGATTGAAGATCGTCCTGAAGCCCAGCGCTCGACGCAACGGCCCCATCGCCTTCATCGCCGGGTGATAGAGCGGCGCATAGAGGAACATGAATCCGGTTTCGCGCAGGCACTCGACGGCCAGTTCCGGCCTGAGTTCGATGGGCACGCCCAGCGCCTCCAGCACATCCGCCGCGCCGCACTGCGAGGTGACCGCGCGGTTGCCGTGCTTGGCGACTTTGGCTCCGGCGGCGGCCGCCACCAGCGCCGCGCCCGAGGAGATGTTGAAGGTCAGAGGGCCTCCGCCGCCGGTGCCGACAACGTCCACCAGTTCGTCGCGCTCGGCATCGGTCAGCGGCAGCGGCGTCACACGCTCGCGCATCACCTCGACAAAGCCGGCTAGTTCCGGCGCCTGTTCGCCGCGCGTCGCCAGCACCGTCAGCAGCGCCGCGGTCTCCACCTCCGGCACGGTGCCGGAGAGGATTTCTTCGAGCGCGACAGCCGCCTGCTCGCGCGTCAGCGCCGCGCCGTCTTCGGCCAGCGGCTTCAAAAGCTCCTTCAAAGAGGCCATATCATTCATCATAGCCGCGCGCCGCTGAAGGCTGCTGGCCCCACCACGCGGAGCGTTACTCTGAGCGACAAAGCCCATGCGAGCGAACAGCGAGCCGTTGGCCCCACCGCAGGTGGTTTGCCCCACCCTCGGCGGGCAAGATAGAATCACAATACCGCTGACACTCTCTCCCTGGCCCGGAAATCATCGAACCCGGCCCCGAATCCTCCAACAGCAGCGGACTGGGCGGTCTCTACCTACAATGAAGATTCACGAGTACCAAGCAAAAGAAATCCTGGCGAAATACGGCGTCGCCGTGCCTCGCGGCGAAGTGGCGAACACGCTGGAAGAGGCTTCAACCGTGGCCCGCAAGCTCTTTGCGGAGGGCGCAAGCGGCGTGGTCGTCAAGGCGCAAATCCACGCCGGAGGCCGCGGCAAGGGCGGCGGCGTCAAGGTGGCCCGCACCCGCGAGGACGCCGAGCTGCACGCCAAAAACATTTTGGGCATGACGCTGGTCACGCATCAGACCGGCCCGCTGGGCCAGAAGGTGCAGCGGCTGCTCATCGAAGAGACAGCGGATATCGACCGCGAGCTTTACCTGGGCATCGTGCTCGACCGGGCGGCGGGGAAGCTGGTCTTCATGGCCTCCAAGGCCGGCGGCATGGAGATTGAAGAGGTCGCCGCGAAGACTCCCGAGGCCATCTTCAAAGAGACCATTGACCCGGCGGTGGGCTTTGGCCAGTGGCAGGCGCGCAAGCTGGCCTTTGCCCTTGGCCTCAAGCCAACGCAGATCAACGCCGCGGTCGCCTTTTTCCAGAGTTTGTATAAGGCCTTCATCGAGACCGACGCTTCGCTGATCGAGATCAATCCGTTCATCACGACCAAGGACGACAAGCTCTTCGCGCTCGACGCCAAGATCACCTTCGACGACAATGCCATCTTCCGCCACGCGGATATCAAGGCGCTGCGCGACACCGCCGAAGAAGACCCGCTCGAGGTTGAAGCCAGCAAATACGCGCTAAACTACATCAAGCTCGACGGCTCCATCGCCTGCATGGTCAACGGCGCGGGCCTGGCCATGGCCACGATGGACATCATTCAGTATGCCGGCGGCAGCCCTGCCAATTTTCTTGATGTGGGCGGCGGCGCAACGCCGGAGCAGATCGAGCACGCTTTTGAGATCCTGCTCTCCGACGCGAACGTGAAGGCTATCTTCATCAATATCTTCGGCGGCATTTTGCGCGTGGACCGGCTAGCGACGGGCGTTGTGGCGGCGGCGCGCAAGCTAAATGTGCAGGTGCCGATTGTATTGCGGTTGGAAGGGACAAATGTTGAAGAGGGCCGAAAGATTCTTGCGGAGTCGGGGCTGAACTTCCGAGTGGGAGCAACGATGAAGGATGCGGCGGAATTAGTCGTGGCTGCGGCGAAGTAGGTCGATAGCTATCAGCTTTCAGCCGTCAGCTATCAGCCGTAGAAGCCGGACCCGAAAGAAGGAACGTAATATGCCGCAGGATTTTCATGATCTGACGGTCTGGCAACGAGCCATCGATCTGACGGTTTGCATCTATAAACTAACCCGTGGATTTCCCAAGGAAGAACTCTACGGGCTGGTCTCGCAATTGCGCCGGGCTTCTGTATCTGTGGCCAGCAACATCGCGGAAGGGCGAGGCAGGCTCAACCGGGGCGAGTTTCGGCAGTTTCTTGGAATAGCTTTGGGATCGGTCTTCGAAATCAAGACTCAGCTTGTTGTGGCACGGAAGCTGGAGATGGGGAAACAAGCGGAAATCGACGAAGCAACATCTCTAAGCGAAGAAGTTTCCAAGATGCTCACGTCATTGATACACACACTTGAATCGGGAGCAAAGGGCTGAAAGCTGATAGCTGAAAGCTGAAAGCTACATACTAGGAGCTACGCGCAAATGTCAGTTTTGGTCAACAAAAACACTCGACTTATCGTGCAGGGCATTACCGGCAAAGAAGGCACCTTCCACGCGAAGAGTTGCGCGGAGTACGGCACAAAGGTTGTCGGCGGCGTAACTCCGGGCAAAGGCGGAAGCACGCATGAGGGCTGGCCGGTCTTCAACACCGTGGCCGACGCTGTCGCAGCGACCGGCGCCAACGCGACGATGATCTTCGTTCCGCCGCCGTTTGCGGCCGACGCGATTCTCGAGGCCGAGGACGCGGGCCTTCCGCTGATTGTGGCCATCACCGAGGGCATTCCCACGCTCGATATGGTCAAGGTCTGGGCCAAGCTCAAGAATTCGAAATCGCGGCTCATCGGCCCCAACTGCCCCGGCGTCATCTCGCCCGGCAAGGCCAAGATCGGCATCATGCCCGGCAACATTCACAAAGAGGGATCGGTGGGCATCGTCTCCCGCTCCGGCACGCTGACCTACGAAGCCGTGCATCAGTTGACCCAACGCGGTATCGGGCAATCGACTGCCATCGGCATCGGTGGCGACCCTATAATCGGCACCACCCACATCGACGCGCTGCGCCTTTTTAACGACGATCCCGAAACCGAAGCCATCATCATGATCGGCGAGATCGGCGGATCGGCGGAAGAGGCCGCGGCCGAGTTCGTGAAGCTCTACGTGAAGAAGCTGGTCGTCGGCTTTATCGCCGGCCAAACCGCGCCTCCCGGACGCCGCATGGGCCACGCCGGCGCTATTATCAGCGGCGGACAGGGCACCGCCGCCGACAAGATGAAGGCCATGACCGCGGCCGGCATCCACGTCGTAGTCTCGCCCGCCGAGATCGGCGAGACACTGGCGCGCGTGATCGGGAAAAGCTAGCCTTTAGCTCTTAGCTTTTAGCCGTTAGCTCGCTCATGAGGGACATAGCTTCATGGCAAGCTTACGCAGACGGAATAGCCGCGAGAAGCTAACAGCTAATGGCTAAAGGCTGCGCCGATTCGCCTCGGCCTTTTACAATGAAGTCGAAGAGCATTTTCAAGGAGAAACCTACGTGCCGCAACGCACCTTCAGCATCGTCAAGCCGGACGCGGTTCGCAAGGGCTACACTGGGGCCATCCTGGCCGAGATCGACAAGGCCGGATTCCAGATTGTGGCCATCAAGAAGCAGGCCATTTCCAAGACGCAGGCCAAGGGCTTCTATGCCGTCCATGAGGGCAAGCCGTTCTTCGATGCGCTCTGCGATTTCATGTCCTCGGGTCCGCTTGTTCTCATGGTGCTTGAGAAGGAGAACGCCATCGCGGACCTGCGCAAGCTGATGGGCGCGACCAACCCCGCCAACGCCGAAGAGGGGACCATCCGCAAGAAGTTTGCCGGTTCGCTCCAGGAGAACGCTATCCACGGCTCCGACGCCGAGGAGACCGCTGCCTTCGAGATTGGTTACTGGTTCGCGGGGTACGAGTTGATTGAGTGTGGTAAGTCAGAAGTTCATTGAAGAACAACAGCAGATCCTTCGACTCACCACCCCCAGGCTGGAGAGAACGCCTGGGGCCCCGTTCGCTCAGGATGACAGTTGATTTTGTGCCGCATATTTCTGACTTGATACTAGGATCATCTCAGTAGCTCCCGGCCTTGATTTGCAGGAGTTCAAAGTCCGAGGCGCTCAGGCGATTGAGGCAGGAATGCCAGGAAGTTCCGCTGGCATCGCCGGCGGCTGCAAGATCGGGAATGATCGTGGTCGCCCACGGACTGGGCTGGCCGATCGCCGTGTAGCTCAATTGGTGCTGAGCCAGAAGCGCCAGGCCGTAGTTCCCGGTGTCATAGGTATAAGCGCCATAGGTTGCAAGCGCGGTGAGCACCGTCTTGCACTCCGCGGAGTAGGCGCTGGCCGCTATCTGCGACGGCGTCCACAGCAGGTGAACCATATCGCCGTAAGAAGGCGCGCCCGTCCCGCCGCACGACTCATCGGTCCCGTTCGCATTCTGGTCTGCCGGATAGACGGTTGGGTTGTTCAGGCAGTTCGTGTTGATCCCCAGAGCGTGATCGATATGTCCATTCAGCAGTTCCTGAGCGGTGATCTCAAAAAGTCCCGCGGCATAGCCGGCCTTCACCGAGGTTGAGCCCACGTCCTCAAGGCCTGTGCCGCCGAAGGCGTGGACTCCGCCCCATTGGCAGTTGACTGCGGAGGCGGTTACCATGCAGGCCCATCCATCGACCTCAACATTCTGCGTCGTGTCGATGATTGCGATGTGCGCATCGGCCTGCGGCTCCGGCACTGCGCCGCCGGGAATATGAATCCGCAAGTTGTTTGCATCGCACCCGGACCCTTGAGTTCCGCAGGTAAACGTCTTGACTGGATCGGCGGCAGAAGCGACGTAGACCGGATACATATAGCTGGTGACGGAAAGATCCTGGTTGCTTACCCCTTGGCTCCAAAGAGCGGCCATCGCGGATTGCGGGAGCGTGGTTGCGCCGTTCGCCAGCAGGGCTGCGACCGGTGTGTGGAAGGGCGAGGCGCTGGAGAATACTTGCGAGTAGACCCAGGGGAGCGGCGCGGCAAAGGTCACCGGCGGCGTGGGCACAGGTGTAGAGCCGCCGCTCGAACCGCCTCCGCAGGAAGCAACGGCGAAAACACAGAGCGCGGACAGAAAAGAACACGCCGCCTTTGCCAACGGACTCCGGCTAATCATTCTGGGCTCTCCATCCTCAGTCCGTAACAGGCTGCCGAAGCTACTTCGCGTCTGCGGCGGGCAGGGCGGTCAGAGCCTTCAGGCTGCCGACAATTCTATCCACTCCATCATCGAATTCCTTGTCGCGCTTACCCTTGAACATCATGCCCAGACCTGGCTTTTCCGGGATAAACTCGTCCAGCGCCCACAAGAGGGTGTTCGTCTTCGGATCGAGCAGCGCGAGTCTGACCTGAAACCAGGGAACGACCGCTTGGCCCAAAATCCTTGCCGAGCTAGTAATGCTGATCTGGAGAACCAGATCGGCCTCGGCGGGTGTTCCGACGAGGTCATAGTGTCCCCAAGCCTTGATGGCACCATAGAATTCGTTGTAGGTTCGGCTCGGTTCACCGCTCCACATTTCCTTGTCGAATCCTCCGCCGCCATTTGCAATGAAGACCTTCTTTGCGGTGAGGATTTGTGAGGGCAGCGGGGCTGCGGGAGATTCGTTCGGCTTCTCCGCAAGCAAAGCAAGGGACGTGGGCAACAGCATCGCAATTCCGAGAGACAGTACAGCCAACCGGGTTTTCAGCACGATTGCATCCTTTCAATTGGTTCGCAAGCATTATCGCCGGCCAAGGTTACAACCACAACTCATCCATCGCCGAAGAGGTCGTCGATCTTCTGCCGCAGCGCGGCGATTTCCTGGCGCAACTCAGTCACCGTTGCTTCCAACTGCGCGATGCGCTCTTCGTGACCGGCGTCCTCAGCGACCTCGCGGCGCACGAGCGCAGGCTCTGCTGCAAAGGCTGCAGCAACCGACTCGACCGGCCCCGAGAGCAGATGCGCGTAGCGCGACTCCTTGGTTCCCGGCTGGCGCGGCAGCATGGCTGCCAGCGGCGGCGTGCGCTCCATCAGCTTTTGCAGCGCGGCCAGCACCTCGCCGATCTCGTCGAAGCGATGCATTCTCTCCGTGCGGCCGCGCAGCTCGCCCGGCGTTTGCGGCCCGCGCAAGAGCAGCACGCAGACCAGCGCCGTCTCCGCGCGGCTGAAGTTGAAGAACTCACCCAGCCAGTGCTCGTACTTGGTCACGCGCCCGTCGGCCGAGCGCGCGCGGCCGGCCAGGCGCTTTTCTTCGAGAAGGCGCAGCGCCAGGCGGACATCTTCCTCGTCCAGGTCCATCACCGGCTCGCGGTTGGAGCGCTGGTTGCAGGCGTTGATGAGCGCGTTGAGCGAGAGCGGGTAGTAGTCCGGCGTGGTCACTTCCTTTTCAACCAGCGCGCCCAGGACGCGGGCCTGGGCGGCGGAAAGCACGATCTGTTCAGTCGGAGCCATAGGCTTATTTTGCCACTTCAGCTTGCGGATGAACACAACTGGGTCGGAATGGAACGTGGCATCCCACCCATTCGCCTGACCACCCCACGGACGAAGACCTGTCCGTGGGGACCCCGGCAAAGCGAATGGATGGGGCACGAGACTATGGTCGCGCCTGCCGCGGTTGCTACCGGCGTTTCTGAATGGGCGTAGAGGGCGCGCCGGCCTTTTTGACGGCGCGCTTGGCGGCGATGGCGTGCATCTCCTTGCCGATGTGGGATTGATTGATGCCGAGTTGCAGGGCAAGGTTAATGAGGTTGCTGGTGCCCCAGTAGAGGGCCAGCCCAGAGGCGTAGTGAAGCAGGAAGAATCCCATCATGACCGGCATCATGATAGCCATCATGCGCCGCTGATTGGGGTCCATCCCCGGCGAAGGGGTGATCACCTGGACCAGAAACATGGTGAGGATGATGAGGATCGGCAGAATGTACTTGGGGTCGGGCGAGGAAAGGTCGGCGAGCCAGAACCAGTGGGCCTGGCGCAGTTCGACGGCGTTCTGCAGAACGCGGAAGTAAGCGAAGAAGAGCGGAATCTGCGGCAGCATCGGCAGGCAACTGCCATACATGTTGACGCCCTCGACCTTGTAAAGCTCCATCATCTCGGAGTTCATGTCGGCCCGCTTGGGGTCGGTCGCCTTGAGATTGGCGTACTTCTTCTTGATGGCGTCGACCTTGGGCTGAACGCGCATCATCTTCAGCGAGGACTTGAGCGCCATGAAGCGGAAGGGAATCATGATGACGGTGAAGACGGTGGTGAAGATGATGATGGCCCAGCCCCAGTTGTCGGAGCCGCTTCCCATGCGGTCATGGAGGAAGAGCAGCGCCAGGTAGAGCGGCTTGGCAATAAACTTCCACATGCCGTACTGGGTGAGCGGCTCAAGCGAGGGTCCGGTGGGCTTGCCGTCGGCGCCAGTCGAGTGGATGCTCTTCAGCAGGGCGGTCTCTTTGGGTCCGGCGAAGATGCGCAGCCTGGTCGTGCCGCTGGTGTCGCCAACGGCCAGGCCAATCACATCGGCAGGGCGCTTCTGGCTGTTAGTGTCGCTGGGGCTGGTCGGCAGGTCGAGAGGGTTGTGCAGCGTGACCACGGTCGTGCGCTCTGGCGTGTCGGGCAGAAACGCGGCGGCGAAGTAGAGATCGGCGACGGCCGCATAGTCGTAAGGCTCATCCAGCGTGGCGTTGCCGCTCACCTTCTTGGCGTCGATCGAGTCGTCCTTGCCGTCCACGGACCAGATGAACTTCCCATAGGCGAAGTGCATGGGTTCGGTCTGGTCGCCAAGCCCGGCGGGCCACGCCAGCAGGGCGCGCACTGGAGCGCCATTGCGCCGGACCTCGACCTCGGCCGACACCACGTAGCTTGCATCGAATCGGAAGGTCTTCACCACGTCGATGCCATTGGCGGCGTAGTGAAAGGCCACCGAGCCGGGCGCTTGGAGAACGCCTGTGGACGAGTCAAAGCCGGAGACGGAGACCTGGTAAAGAGCCGAATTCAACTGTTGGGTCAGCCCCGGCTCATAGGTGAAGAGCGAGAGCGGCAGGCCGAAGCCGGTGGCCATTGGGTTGACCAAATCAAGCTGGCGGCCGCCTGGGTCGGGGTGGTCCTTGTACTGCTTTCCGAGCAGAATCCAGTGCTTCACCTGCGCGCCCTGGTTGGTGAAGACGATCTTGTAGTTCTCGTTCTCAACGGTCGTTTCCGTCACCATTGAGGCCGCGATGGTCGGGGCGGCGGGAGAGGCCGTCGCAGAGCCAGCGGCCAACTGCGGCTGAGCCGCCGAGCCAGCGGCTCCAGCCTGACCGGCGGCCAGAGGCGCGGGCTGTGGCTGATTCTGGTTCTGGCTTTGGGGGGCAGGCGCGGTTGTGGCCGGCTGATTGGGCTTGAAGAAGAACTGGTAGCCGAGGAGGATGACGAGAAACAAAAAAGCGAAGACCATCAGGCTGCTCGAATCGCCGCCGCCGCCTCTGCCGCCGCCCTGCCCCTGAAGATTGGGATTGCTGAATTCTGCCAAGGTATATTTCCTATTCGTTCGAGCAAGCCGTCAGGCTGCCGCTCTTTCTATGGTAACGGTTCGTGGGGGAAATGGCGCGAATTCACTGCCAGCGGCACCGGATCGAGGCCGCCGCGAGCAAAGGGGTTGCAGCGCAGCAGCCTCCAGGAGGCTAGTAAAGTCCCGCGCAGCGGTCCGTGGGTGGCGATGGCGATGGAGGCATACTCGGAGCAGGTGGGCAGGTAGCGGCAGCCTCCGGGCTTGAGCGCATGGATCGCCGGAGAGATCCAGCGGCGATAAAAGTCGAGCATTGCAAGCAGAATGCGGGTCATTGAGTTGCTTGGGCCTCAGCAGACGCCGAACGATTCATGCGCGCGGCTTCGGCGCTGCCCTGCAACAGGATACGCACAATCTCCGCCTCAAGTTTCTTGAAATCGAGCGTCAGCACGGTGCGGCGGGGATGGAGGATCAGGTCGCAGCCCGCCGGCAGCAGGTCCAGGTGGCGGCGCAGCGCCTCTCTCATGCGGCGCTTGACGCGGTTGCGCTCATGGGCCTTGCCCAGCACCTTGCCGGCGGTAAGGCCGACGCGCGGGCCGGCGGGCGGCTCGGCGCCGGAATAGGCAGGCGTCTGCGGGGCCAGAAACCAGCTCATGGACGCGGATTGGCGCTTGCGGCTGGCCGCATAGGCGCGCTGATAATCGGCGTGCTTACTGAGGCGCGCGCCGGCCAGCGACGATCTGGGTGACTGGCGCTGGTCAGGCTTGCGAGGGGTGCTCATGGCATTGCCGTCGGGGCTGTTGGCCGGAAGCGCAAGTACATGCAACCCATTCCGGCCGCTTGCAAAAGGCGGGAGCTGTGGCGGGAGCGGAACGGCTGGTGAACGTTAGTCGCGGAAGCCGGCGCTGACGGCCACGCGCTTGCGGCCGATGGCGCGGCGGCGGCTTAGCACGGCTGCGCCGGCCTTGGTCTTCATGCGGGCGCGGAAACCATGGGTCTTCACGCGCTTGCGGCGATTGGGTTGAAATGTGCGCTTGGGCATGAAAATGCGCTCCTGTTTCCTGAAGAGAATCTGCGCCTTGACGGCAAGTCTTAAGTGTATCGCAGGTTGGGCCAGGAATCCAGCGTGAAGTGCGGCGTGGGCAAAAATAGCCCTTCCGCGAGCGTCGCGCACGGCCGCCGCTCCCTTGCCGAGCCGGCCACGCTCAAAGCGGCTTCAGAGTACTATTTGCTGTAACTCTGGTAACCCTTTGCGGTGACTTTCACCACCAATGGTGCAACTCTCCAAGGCCGAAAAAAAGTAATATGAAAGAGTGATTGCAATGACCTCCAAATGTGCTAATCTTGGGACCGTTCCAGAAAGTTTCCCAGCGTCACACTGAACCGGTTATATCCCAGGCCTCGATGTCAGTTTCAGGGGCCGACCAGCGGCACTCAGGCAGTCGGTCAGTAGGAACCGGACGCAAAGCCCAGAGCTTTGCGCCGCCGACGCCTTTTTGCCGGAAATCGAGGGATGTACCAAACGGGCAGTCAGCAGAAGACGCAGGAGAGGATTGGTACGATGGCATTTGCAATTTCCCCCGCGACGGCGCTCAACCCCTGGATACAGATTCTCTCCGCCCTCGAAAAGAAGGTCATCCGCCAGTCCTTCGAGACCTGGTTCAAGCCGACTCGCTACAGCCACATAGCCAGCCGCACGCTGTATGTGCGCGTGCCGTCGCCTGAGTTTCAGCACCTCGGGGACCGGTACGGCGACCTGATCCAGGAAGCGATTGAGCTGCAAGAGCTGGAGCTGGACGACGTGTGTTTTGTGACCAGCGAGGAGGATCCCTCGATCCCGCCAGCGCGCAAGGACGGGGGTTTCGGGCCGGTGCCCGCTCATGCGCCCTCAGCGCCGCCCGCTCC
>Ga0187847_10004286_pt1 | contig 10559 bp, 9 predicted proteins | sample June2016WEW_4_10_FD_132458 | JGI IMG/M metagenome (GOLD analysis project Ga0187847, IMG submission 132458) | Peatland microbial communities from SPRUCE experiment site at the Marcell Experimental Forest, Minnesota, USA - June2016WEW_4_10 | ecosystem: Environmental > Terrestrial > Soil > Wetlands...
ACTTCATCATTTCGAGGGCGATCTCTTCGTCGCGACGCAGGGGCGGAGTAGCAGGAGTGGGATTGACGGGAGTGTCGCTCACGTGAATTCTCCGAAGCTGAAATGAAAAAACCGCGCTGTCTGATTGAAAGACGGCGCGGTGCCGATGATAACAGATATGACGAAAAACGCTGAAAGTTCGAGGCGTCGAAAGGGGAGCAGAGCAAGTCTGCTCCCGATTCGCGGTTATTGGGCTTCGGCTGTGGAAGCCGGGCCGTGAAGGACCGCCTGAGTTTGGGCAGGCGCAGCCCACGGCGCTTCCTTCGGAGGAAGCGTCTGGTCTGCTTCCGGTTCGCCCGGACTGAAGACAGGGCGAAGCATCCCAACCTCAAGGAGGATGGCCGAGAGAGAGTCGAGCGCGGCGGAGTAGCGGCGCTCGGCGCGTTGCACGGTAATTCCGATGCGGACTGCCGTCTCGGGAATGCTGTAGTCAAGCAGGATTACGCCGGCGATGATTTCCAGAGAGTGACGTTCGAGGCGGTCGAAGACGCGTTCGATGTCATGGACGAAGATCACGGCGTCTTCGAAGGTGTGAAGCCTGTAAGAGCTGACGCGGGCGCGGAAGCAAAGTCCTCCGAGCACGCTGGGCAGGCGTCCGATGTCTACAGCCACGCGGAAGTAGCGGCGCAGCAGAGCGCGGGTGTAGGGCCGATAGGCGGCCAACTTGCTGGTTGCGGCCGGCTTACGGTGTTCGCCGCGTACGATCCGGAATCCGGAGTTGCGGGAGTGATGCATTACGCGAATACCCCCGCCCGCAGCCGGATCCAGACCTGCAGGAGTGAACCTGGGCCGCCGAGAAGGAGTGATGCTTCCGCCTGCGCGCATGGTGCGCAATGTGACCGCCCGCTGCCGGAGCGGCGCAACCAAATATTTCCGCAGCGTTCGCAATACTTCAGTTCCATAGTGCGCATCTTCGATGTTGCAGTGTTTGTTTTCATTGTCCCGTTGCCCCTTAAGAAAAACACCCCGCCGCCGCAGAAGGGCGAAGGATGCGGGAGTCGGACTCCGGCATGGATCGCGCTATTGCGGCGACAGGGCTCGATTGTTTTGCGATGACCTGTTTGTGATGAGTTTGACGTGGCGCTTCTTTTTGGCGGATTCGCCGCAAAGAGGGTTGTTATCGAGTGTTACTGGAATCAGGTGAGACGGCGTTCGTCTTTACGAGTGAAATAGCCTTCTTCATAACCAGATTTGAGAATTGTGCCGTTCTGAACTACGACACTAATGCGACCGGTAAAGCTTATTTCGCGGAGAAGTTGCGAGACTGCCGACGCAAGAAGCTCGGAATCGCGAACCTTTCGGCGGAAATCGCCAAATGTGGTTTCGTGCGAAGCGTTATTAGCTTGCTCCATGCTGCTTCTCCTCGCCCCAGTGCAATTGCTGCTGGGTTGAATCATTAAACAAGGAACCAAGGAAGTCAATCGAAATTATTGCTTAGAGCTATTCAAATAAAGAACGTTAATAACTTAAAGCAATATGCAGGCATAGGTTGAGGTGGATTATGTTGATGTCGGATTTGCAGAATTGTTTACGCATCTTAATCCGCGAACGTATTAAGGCGGGTGAGTTGACTGGAACGGATCTGGCGAAGCGCGCCGGGTTTCAGCAGGCACATGTTTCCAATTTTCTGAACGAACGCAGAGGGTTGAGCATAGAGGCGATGGACGAGGTGATGAAGGTCATGAGGTTGAATGTTCGTGACCTGGTGCCGGAAGGCAAGAAGACGCCGCAGGAGGAATGCAGTGACGCGACGTTTGACGCGGTTCCGGTAGTAATGAGAGATGCGCTGTTGCAGAGCGACTTTGGCTCGGGCGAGATTCTGGAGTTCCTGCGATTCAAGAAGAATTTTCTGCGGCGGATTCGTCCTGAGATGGCGAGCCAGCGGAGGGACTGGCAGCGGTTTGTGTTGATCAAGACGGACAAGGATTCAGGCGAGGCGATGCGTCCGAGGTTGTTGCCGGGCGCGACACTATTGATCGACCGGCACTATAACTCTCTGCATAGCTACCGCCGTCGCGAACCGAATCTGTACGTGGTGAAGAGCGGGGAGATATGCACGGTGCGATACGTGGAACTGCAAGGAAACCAATTGACGCTTCGCCCGGAGAACCAGAAGTTTGCGCTGGGCTACGTTCAACTAGACAAGAGCACGACCTTTGCGGACTACGTAGTCGGGCGGGTGGCGCACATCTCAATTGAGACTTAGGGACGGATTTAGAAGAGTGGCGAGGGCGAAAATCGAGTGACATTTTTTGTTGTCAATAGCTGAAATTTTCAAAATATGAACTAAGTGCTTGATATCAAGCCAAATATAGTTTGGGGCTGGGGTGAGGGTATGAGGGGGGTGAAATTGATATTCTGAATATAAGAGGTAAAGAGAGAGGCGGAGGCAGTGAAGAAGAAGCCGGAAGTTGAGGCGAGGAAGAGAAACGGGAAGACGGCAGCGTCCTCGAAGGCAAGTTCAGAGAAGGTGCCGGGAAGAGCGGCGCCAAAGCATAGGGCGAGCAAGAGCATCAAAGAAAAGAGCGATCCTGCAAAGCAGCGTAAGATACGGGTTCCTGACGCAATTGACCAGGATGTGGCGACAGAGCAGGAGTTGGATCCGTTTGAAATTGCGAAGCGGACGGTGAAGGGGTCGGTTCCGGCGATTGTGGAAACGATGGTGGAACGGGCGAAGCAGGGAAGCTGTTCGCATGCGAAGACGTTACTGGAACTGGCCGGCGGGAAGCGGATGTTCGACGGCGAATCAGGGACGCAAGACAGCGGCGAACAGTGGGCGAAACTGGTACTGGAACGGTTGGGCGAGGCCGAATCCGCGGCTGAGCGGGAAGCCTTGAGAGTGCAGCCGGGAATTTTAGATTTATAACAGAGCCGTAGAGTATTAATTGGCGCGGACTGGGTGGGAAGCCTGGAACGACAGAGGCGGAAGCTGGCATGGACATGACGTGGGTGACTGACCGAATTGCGGTCGGAGGCGGAATCTGGGTCAAAGAGAGAATGGCCGAAGTTGCGCAAGCTGGGGTGACTCACGTCATCGACATGCAGATTGAATTTGACGACACGCCGCTGGGTGCGAGCGTGGGAGTGGAAGTGCTGTGGAATCCGGTGGACGACGACTTTCAGCCGAAGAAGCGGGAAGTGTTCGAGCGGGGAGTGAAATTTGCGCTGCGAGCGTTGGAGGATCCGGAGGCGAAGCTGTTTGTGCATTGCGCGGCGGGGGTACATCGCGCGCCGATGATGGCACTGGCGGTGATGTGTGCGATGGGATATCCACTGGAGCAGGCCAAACGCCTGATCCAGACGAAACGATACGTTGTGGACTTTGCGGAAGTTTATGTGCGCAGCGTGGAGGACTTCTTGAACGGACACGCGAAGGCAGAAGGCAGAGCGGGAATGAGCCGAAAGGACGGCGACAGAAGAGCATGAATACGAAATTAACGGGAATTGGAAGCCGCCTAATCCGGCGGCTTTTGTTTTTGGTATGGGTAGCGCTGTTTATAGGTGCGACGGGCGCGAAAGCCGAACCGGTGAAAACGCTAGTGCAGGACACACTTTATCGTGCGGACGGAAGCGTTGCACAAGGAACGATTGCGATTCGTTGGAATGGATTCTCCACCAGTGCGGGAGAAGCCGTGATGGCGGGCGAGTTGACGATTGCGACGGATGTAAACGGCGGAATTGCGATTCCTCTGATTCCGAATGCGGGATCGAGTCCGGCGGGAAGCTACTACAAGGTCGTGGTCAAACTGGACGACGGGACGACCAGCGAAGAGGTATGGGTGGTGCCTGCGGCAACGACCACGACGGTGGCTGCGATCCGGGCGAAAGTAGTGCCGCAGGCAGTGGCGGCGCAGTTCGCAAGCATCGCTTATGTTAATTCGCTGCTGAACAATCTGGCGGCGAACCCACCGGTGCATCTGAGTGGAGCGGAGTCAATCTCAGGAACGAAGACGTTCCTGGCTTCTCCGGAAGTGCCGGTGCCGAGCGACGTGGGAGGAGCGGCGAACAAGGGATACGTGGACCAGAAAGTGTCAGCGCAGCCGAGCGTCAACCTTACTTCGCCGGGACCGATCGGTTCGGTCACGCCTGGGACAGTGAACGCGACGAGCATCACCGCTTCGGGGAACGTTGGGGCGAGTGCTACCGTAACGGGCGGTTCCCCTGCTTCCGACATTCGCGCTTTTGGCGCGGTGATCGACGGAGCGACGGACATTGGTTCAGCTCTGGTGGCGGCGACGGCGCAGGCTTGCACCGGATCGGGCGTGGTGTTCCTGCCTTGCGCCGGCACGTCGGGATGCTATCTCGCCAATGGAACGGCGCTGGCGCAACTGGCGAACTCGGCAGCCTGCGGCAGTACGGCGCAGAGTGTTCAGTTTAAATTACAGGGCACGCTCAAGTTGGGAAGCACGTTTGTCGTTCCCGATCGTTCGGATCTGATTGGCGACGGTGGCGGCATTTCAAGCCAGTTCCAGGGAAGCCATCCGGTTGCGACCGTGGTGGCTCCGGCGGTGCATGGCACGATGGGAACGGCAATTGGCGCGGCTGGCTCCGCGACGTTTACCCCGACCTTTGCCGGGGGAAGCATCGCGAACGTGCAGGTGGGCACGGCCATCACGATTGCGGGAACCACCTCATGCAGCATCAGCGCGATCTCGCGGGCCGCGAACATGGTAACCGCTACAACCAGCGGGTATTGCCGTATTCCAGCGGGCACGGTGGTCACGGTTGCGGGAGTGACGGACGCGAGCTACAACGCGACTCCGTTGATTGTGACCGCGGACTATCCGGCGCAAGCGTTCACCTGGCAGGAGACGGGAGCAAACAGCGCCAGCAGCGGCGGAACGATCACCGGCTTCAACGAGGATTCGATGGAGACGGTGGGGATCACGGCGGTTGCTGGTAGTACGGCGACGGCCACGTTCTTGCACCCCCACGGCAGTGCGGATACATTCGGCATGGTTGCGCTGGCGATGCCTCCCTCGACTTACAACCACCACGGCTTTGATGGAATCGCGGTGTGGAGCAACTACGGTGCGGCCATCTGGGGCCAGAGCGATGCGTACATCGATTTGAGCCACATGGCGTTAGGCACTATTCAGTCTGGGTTTATGACTTCGATGGCTGCCGATCTGGACGGATGTTGGGCCTATACGATTCGAGACTCGGCGTTTACTGGCAACACGCTTCAGGGAAGGAACTGCGTTTCGGGCGCGTGCAGCTATCCGAGCGCCTATCCCTATGGCCTGCGGCTCTCGGCATTTAACGCTAGTGAGGGGGGGACCGATGCCTATGGTGAAATTACGGGAAACAGCACCGTCACCGGAGGGATCAAGGAAGACTCCAATGGTTTGAGCGGCGTCCGCCTTGGCGATCTGAGACTAGACGATCTGATCGTGGAGCAGGCGATTCAAGCGGCGGTCACCATCGACAACCGCTATGTTCCCTCGATCCTGCCTGTGATCATTCATCACGTCACGCTGCAAGACAACTTCTCGTTGTACGCTCCGGTTTACGTGAGTTTCACCGACAGCAATCCGGCGAAGCCGGGCAACGTGCAGATCAACAATATGAGCACGGTGATCACCACCCAGGCGGTGAACAAGTACTTCACGGGCTACCTGAAGATTAACGGCATCGACCATTTTCAAGGCGAACTCACGCTCCCTATTCGTAACACCGGACCGATGGGAACAATCGACGATGGATTGAGTCTGGAAGCCGAGTTGCGCGGCGAAGCAGCAGGCCTCGGCCCGGCGTTGATTCCCTACGCTACGCAAAACGTCACGACTTCTCCCGCCAGTTGGACGTGCTCAGGCACTGGATGCTCGGTCAATACCGGCATCCTGGCCCCGGACGGCACGGCGACAGCGGGCGAGATCGTCTCGGGAAGCGCGTCGGCGTCGGTCACCGTGGAAACAATCAGTACGTCCACGGCGGTGGGGGACTGTTTCCTCTTTGGCTCATGGGCCATGGCTGGAGTCAATAGCACGACTTATGCGAGCAGTCAGGCTGGCCCGTTCGCCCTGTACACGTTCGGGACCGACTCATTCGACCAGGGCAGCACAGCTTACGCCACCGGCTTTCAATCGCAATACAACGGTGACTGGTGGCATCCGGTGGTTGCATCTACCTGCATCACGACAGGCGAAGCGACCGCTCACACCATCCGGTTCAATCTCTATGCGCCGAATGCGTCTGGATGGGGGAACCGCTTCTGGATGCCGTTTCTGATCAAGGTTCCGGCGAGTGCGGGAGTGCCGTTCGCGGAGATACAACGCTGGCGGCAGCAGCTTTTGCACGGAGTCGTCCCGCCCAACATGCCGGGAAGCGTGCTTGGCATCAATCCGGCGATGAAGCTGTATTGGGGCAGCGACACGAACCTCTATCGCGGATCGGCGAATGTGCTGCAGACGGACGGATCATTCAATCTGAACGGAAGCGGAACGTATCAGATCGGCGGCACGCCCATAAAATCGACGAACCTTGGAGACTTTTCTTCGACGGCAGCAACGACAACTGGACAAGTGCCAGTCTGGAATAATTCCACGGGAAAGTATGTGCCGGGAACAGTCGGTGGCGGCTCTTTGATTTTGGACTTCACAACCACGACCGCGCCGAGTGGTGCGACCGGATCGGCGCCGACCTGGACGTACACGTTGCCGGCGACCTGTAACGTGGTAACGGCGTACCTCATCAGCGGCGGTGCTCCGGGCGCGAGCGGTGCCACGTGTGCGAGCACTTCCGCTACCTGCTATGGGGGCGGTGGTGGTATTGGAGCAACCTATCAAATAGCCACGGTGCCGTGCTCATTCTTTGGAGGCCCCGGTGCATCCATTACGGTAGGTGTCGGTGTTGGAGCGACCGGAGGACCGGCGCAGAGTACTGCTAGTTCAAACGGAAACTTCGGCACTGTTGGTGCAGCATCGTACGTAAAAGGGCCAAACGGTTATGGAGAACTAGCTTCCTTAGCTTCTAACAGTGGAGGAAGTGGAGGAACAACAACCACCGGCACAGGGGGAACACAAGCATCCTCTTACAGTATCTATCTCAACTGTCCGGGCGCGAATGGATCATCCGGCATTGGCGGTGCTGCGGTCTGTGCAAATGGTGGAGCTACAGGAGGCTCAGGTGGAGGAGGTTTGATAAACGGCACACCCGCCGCAGGTGGCGCGCAGCCTTCGATTTCCGCTGCCATCTATCGTGGCCCGGTGTACACCACAGCCAGTCTGACTGGCGGCACGACTTCCACGCCAAATGGCCAGACGCCGACTTACGCAAGCTCGCCCCTAACTACCACCCTCCTCTCGGCCGCAGGTGGAACCGGAGGAGCATCGCAATGCACGGCGAATGGCGGTGCAGGTGGGGCGGGTATGACCCCTGGAGGCGGTGGTGCTGGAGGCGGAGCAGCTTGCAATGGATTCAGCTCGGGCGCCGGCGGACCCGGAGGCCCAGGGTGGGTGGAACTGGTCATCCAGTGATTGAGAGATTGCAGTAAGGCACGAAGCAAGACGCATGGGAGCCGCTCGCAAGGGCGGCTTTTGCTGGTGTGGCAAGAATAACTTGGCAGGGGGATAGAAGAGTGGCGGAGATGATGGGACGGATGCTTGAGCATCCGAAGACGAGTGCCGCGGGATTGCTGATAGCCATGACAACAGTAATGGGAGTGCTGCAACAGCAAGGAATTTCGCTGGGTCATGTGGGGACAGGGAGCGTGGTCTCGCTGACATGTGCTCTGGCGACGGCGGTGTTGGGACTGTTGGCGAAAGACTAAGAGAATAAGAGCAAGGTCAGCCACTTCACGTTATTGAGAGCAAGAGCGAGTGGACGTGGGGTACACGAGCGAGGATGTGAGTCAACCAGTAGACGCCGCCAGCGATGGCGGCGTTCGTGTTTTGCGGAGGATGGCGATGGGAAAGAAATGGATGACGGCGCTGGCATTGATGGCGGTGATGGGCCTGGCAGCTTGCCTGGCGAGCTGTTCGCAGAACGATGCGGTGAAGGCCGCGACAATTATTCATGCTTACCTGCCGGCGGTGATGGGGTTGGCGAACGACGCTACGGCGGTCGCGAGAGCTATTGATCCAGCGGAGGCCGGGGCGGTGCAGGTTTTGAGCGCGAAGGTGCAGACGGGGTTGCAGGAGTTGGAGACGGTGAGCGGCGCGTATACGGCGGCGCCTACGGCCGATGGGTGGACGAAGATGGGAGCGGTGGTGGATGCGCTGGTGAGCGATGCGGACGGGGGATTGCTGGCGTCGCTGGCGATTAAGAATCCTGCCAGCCGGGCCAAGGCCAAGGTCGCGCTGAGCGCGCTGGACGCGGCGATGCATGTGGTGGATGGCTATCTGATGTCGGCGCGGAGTCCGGCGGAGGCAAAGGCCGCGGCGGCACAGCGGTCGGTGAAGCTGCATTCGGTGGTGCGGTACTGGAGTCCTCAGGACTGGCAGAGAGTGGAGCAGGCGTTTGGCGCACGGAGCGAGGACACGATTGGGACGGAGATGAGGCTGGGATTCTGAACGGAGCGAGAGGTGAGCGGTGAAGACGACGCAGCGGGAGGGGGCCTCCAAGGTAAAGAACCAGGTAATGGACCTGGAGGCCCTGATGGCGCTGGGCAAGCGACTGGACAAGCGAGTGGGACAAGGAAGCTATCGCGAGGTGCTGGCGGCGAGCCTGCTGAAGGTCCGCAACAAACGCGGCCGGTTGGTGAAGCTGGAAGCCAACCTGGCGCAACGGGAATTCGAATCGAAGTGCGGGCAGAAGAATATCGTGCTCAAAGCAAGACAGATGGGAATCTCGACGTGGGTGGCGGCGAGATTCTTTCTGAGCTCGATTACGCAGCCCGGCACTTTGACGGTGCAGGTAGCGCATACGCAGGAGGCGGCGGAAGAGATCTTCCGCATGGTGCACAGGTTTGTGGAAAACCTGCCACAAGACCTGAAGAGCGGAGCGCTGAAGCGGTCAAAGTCGAACCGGAGGCAATTGGTATTTCCGGGACTGGACAGTGAATATCGCGTGGAGACCGCAGGGGACGCGAACGCTGGACGGGGACTGACGATCCAGAACCTGCACTGCTCGGAGGTGGCACGGTGGGGAGTGAATGCGCCAGAGGTTCTGGCATCACTGCGGGCCGCCGTGCCGCCTGGTGGGGAAATTGTGCTGGAGTCGACTCCGAATGGAGTGGGCGGATGCTTCTATCGGGAATGGCAGAAGGCAAACGAGACAGGGTATGCAAGGCACTTTTTTCCCTGGTGGGCCGACGCGGGATACCGGATCGAAGGCGACGCGGCGAAGGAGCTGATGGACGGGCCGTTGAGCAACGACGAACGGCGGCTGGTGGAGACGTTTGGACTGGATGGCGCGCAGATTGCCTTCCGGCGGCAGATCGCGAACAACTTTGGCCAACGTGCAGCCGAGGAGTTTGCAGAGGATTCGACGACGTGCTTTCTGGCCAGCGGCTCAGCGGTCTTTGACACCGCGAAGATCGAGGCACGGATTCATGCGGTGGGGGTGCCTCTGGAGACGAGAGAGAACGGACGCATCCTGATGTGGCTGCCTGCGGCTGGAGGAAGACAGTACATTCTGGGCGTGGACGCGGCGGGCGGCGGCTCGGGCGGCGATTACGCCTGCGTGCAGGTGATCGACCGGGTGAGCGGGTTGCAATGCGCAGAGTTATACGGACATTACACGCCGGAGGAACTGGCAGCGCAGGCGACGAAGCTGGGGCGCGAGTACAACCACGCGTTGATAGTAGTGGAGCGCAACAATCATGGGCACGCCGTGCTGGCCATGCTGGAGCGGGTGGAGCGATACGAGCCGCTCTATGGCAACCCGCGGTATGCGGGATGGGTGACGACGATGTTGACTCGTCCGACGATGCTGGAGCGCTTTGGAGCGATGCTGGTGTCAAACCCGGAGCTTTTCCAGAGCCGGAGGCTGCTGGAGGAGTGCAGATCTTTTGTGCGTAACGCGGACGGACGGATCGCGGCCGCCGAAGGCTCGCACGATGACGCCATCATGGCAATGGCGATGGCGCTGGCGGTGCGCGACGGAGGCTAACCGAGGCGGGAGCGATTGGCGGCGGTGTGAACCGCGGTGGACGGCAGCGGGGTAGAGAGTATCGTTAGGGGAAGGCTGGGCAAGGCCGGCTGGGACGTTGCGGGGGCGGGATTGGCGGTTGCGGCGGTACAACACGTGAGGAGGATGCGGGGCGGTGCGCAGAGTCATCTGATGCGCTGCTCGGATGGGTACTTCTACGTGGTGAAGTTTCAGGACAATCCGCAGCATACGCGGGTGCTGGCGAACGAGATGCTGGCGACGCGCCTGGCGCAAACAGTTGGACTGCCGGTTCCGGCGACGGAGGTGGTCGAAGTCGATTCATGGCTGATCGAGCACACGCCGGAGCTGAAGTTTGAGTTGGTGCAGGGCTCGAAGGCCTGTACGCCGGGATTGCAGTTTGGCTCGCGTTTTGTGGTTCCGCCCATGCAGGGGCTGATTTATGACTACCTGCCGGAACATTTGCTGGA
>Ga0187847_10004287_pt1 | contig 10559 bp, 5 predicted proteins | sample June2016WEW_4_10_FD_132458 | JGI IMG/M metagenome (GOLD analysis project Ga0187847, IMG submission 132458) | Peatland microbial communities from SPRUCE experiment site at the Marcell Experimental Forest, Minnesota, USA - June2016WEW_4_10 | ecosystem: Environmental > Terrestrial > Soil > Wetlands...
GCAGAATTATAAAGAAGCCGCGGAACAATTGGCGCAAGCGGCAGCGCTCGGCGTCGACGACGCTATTCTTTACAACGATCTGGGAATCTCCTACAGCCGCATCGGGCGCCAGCGGCAAGCCATCGAGAGCTATCGGCACGCTTTGCGCCTCGACCCCAATTTGGCTCAGGCTCACTTAAATCTGGGCTTCGCCTACGAACAACTGAAGCAGACCGGCCTTGCGGAGCAAGAGTATCAGAAGGCTTGCGCGCTCAGCGCCGATCTCTGCGAATTGATCAAGCAACACAGGCGCTAGGGGCAATCAGTGCGAATCCGCTACCGGCTTGCCCTGCGCCTCCAGGCGCTGCAGCGACTGCTTCGCCTGCGCGGTAAAAGGATTGTCGGGGAAGGCGGCAATAAAATCCCGCAACTGCGAGGCCGCGTCCAGCTTGAGCCCCATCTTCAACAGTAGATTGACCAACTGTAATCGGGCTTGCGCCATGAAAGGATCGATTTGAATGGCCCGGCGCAATGCGCTCTCGGCTTCCGGAGTCTTACCCACGCGCAAGTTCAATGACCCCAGCAAGAACTGGCCCAGAGCCGAGTCGGGCTGGCGGCGCAACCCCTCGTCCAGATATTGTTTGGCATCGGCCAGTTGGCCTGAGAGCATGCACACGTTGCTCAAATTGAAATAAGCGGCAGCGTCGCTCTGATTGAGTTCGACCACGCGCAGAAATTCTTTGCGCGCCGCGGGAAAATCCGCCTTGCTCTGGTAGTCCGACCCAAGATTGTTGTGCGCAAAATAATAATCCGGAGCGATGGCCACGGCTTTTTCATAGTGCCGAATCGCCTCATCCCGCTTGCCCGCAGCGTCGGCCTCCTGCCCCTTCTTAAACTCCTTCAGGGCAGACTTAGGAAAGTTGGCCGAGTAGGCGCGGGCATCCATGAGATCGCGATTGGCCCCGGATGCATTGGGCTGCGAGGCTGAATCGCTGACCTCGCTTCGCTTTGGAGCCATGGTAATTTCAACGAAAGTGGTAGGCGCCAACGATGTCGCCGGGATATCGGCCTCTTTGCGGGCAGGTTCATATTGCTGATCATTCACGCTGACCGCGTAGGGCCCAGGCGCGAGACTGTGGAAGCCAAACTGGCCTTGGCCGTCGGTATATGTACTGTCCCGAGGCGCCCCAAGATACTCAAGCGTAACCATGATTCGCTGTGGTGGCACGTCGCCACGCTCGGTGCGAACGCGGCCATTGATCGAGCCAAGGGTCGCCTGTTGAGCAAGCAAAGGCGAATACGCTACGCAGACGAAACACAGGTTAGCTGCCAACGACAGGTAGCAACGGGTCTTAGTGGCGCCTAACATGGACGCTCAAATGAAAACAGAGGACTGGCCGGGCCAGCCCTCTCAGTAGTTGAGCTTTCGTTAGATAAATCTAAATTTAGAAGCTCATTTTCAAGCCAAACTGCAAGTTCCGGGCGTTAAGAGTGGCAGCTGCCTGACCAAACGCTGGATCGTCCAAGCTGTTGTGAGCACCGCCCCCTGTTGCTGCCAGCAGGAAGTTTGCGCGGTTGAAAATGTTGAAGGCCTGGGCTTCGAACTTCAAGTTAAAGCGCTCGGTGAGCTTGAAGTTCTTCGCCAAGGTCATATCAGCGAACCACTGACCCGGACCGACAAACTGGTTGCGTCCAAGGGTTCCGGCGCAGGCCAGGCAGGGCGCGGTCAAAGCCGGTAAGTTAGCTTGGGCAGTCGCCCCACCACCACACGATGAGGCGGCCGGAGCCGAACTGGAGAAGAAATTGAAGCCAGCACCGGGACACCAGCCCGAAGCCCACGTATAGCGACCGGGTTGGAAGTTTGCGACGTTGCTATTCGGCCTGTCGACGCCAGGAGATTGGTTGTCCAGCGTCCATTCGCCACCTATGTTTTCGCAATTGCCGTGGTTAACGTCAGCCGCAGTGCAGGTTGCCGCGGGATTGCTAATTTCGACCAGGCTAGCAGAAGTGTTGCGCGCATACGGCGACCAGTGGGCACCGGTCTGCATCGAGACAATCCCGTTCCAACTCCAGCCACCGACAGCGGCACCAAGCGCGCCATGCAGGTTTTGCCCCGGAAGTTGCCAAACGTAGTTGAGCACCAGGCGCTGGCGGATATCGAAGATCGCATTGCCGCGGTCGAGACCCGGATCGTTGACGTCTGTGCTGTAGCCGTCGCCTCCCGCTGCACCGGCGGCAGTAGTTGCCGCATCATGCCACGACGAGCCGTTGTCAATGGCGTGGCTCCAAGTGTAATTGATATTGAACAAAACGTTGTGGCTCATCTGCCGCTTCAACGCTGCCTGCAGTCCGTTGTAAGCGGAATTGTTGGCATTTTCCCACTGTCGCAAGATGCCGTAGTTGACATTGGGCACGCCTCCCGTGAGTCCGCAAACCGTTCCGTCAATTCGAACATTATTTGTGACGCAAGACCCAACTGGGAGCAGGGCACCATCTTGCCGGTTGATCTGTTGGGCGCGGAACAAGCGGTGACCAACCGTCCCTACCCAGTCCAATTCCAAGGTCATTCGTGGAGCGATTTCGCGCTGCAGGCTCAAGAACTCGTTGTAGACATAAGGATCCTTGATCCCTCCGGGCAGAACGATGCCCGTCAGGAATGCCGTGTCGGGGTTGTTGGCGGCCCAGCCCGAAAGGTTGCCCACCGCTTGCGCACCGGAACCTTGTCCGGGGTTCGTGCCTGGCCCCACGAAGGATGGGGTCGCGCCCGAAGTTTGGCAAGTAGTCGGCGTTGGACATACGGTCGGGCCATAGACGATCTGGTCGCCGGCGCATGGTAATCCGGGAGTGCAGCTAAATGCGAGATTGAAAGAATAATACGGTGGATTCCAGCGAGAATTCGACAACGGGTTATAGAGCGTTCCCTCGTAGGAAATTCCGAAGCCGCCGCGGAATGAGGTCTTGCCGTCTCCGAAGACGTCATAAGCGAAGCCCACGCGCGGACCGAAGTCTTTGTACTGGTTGGGACCAAGACTGTTGGCGGTGGAGAAACCGCCAGGTCCGCAAACTCCAGCCAGGATCGCTTCGTCCGATTGGGGTCCGCCGTTGGGGAAGCAACCGGCGCTCCCGACCGGCGCGTTGGCGCTAGCAACTTGATTCGGAAGGCTGGCCCCAGGCCCCAGCTTGAAGGTTGTGACGAGATCGTTTTCCTCGGTATGCCGTTGGTAGAAATCCCACCTCAGGCCCAAGTTTAAGGTTAAGCGTCTGCTTACCTTCCAATCATCCTGAAAGTACGCTCCCACTTCCCAGTTCCGCCAGTGGCGAATGTTGGTTTGGAGGGCGGCCTGCGGATCCGGGCTAAAGGACGTGCAGGGGTCCGCGGTGCAAAAACCTGGGTTCACGCCTGCAGCCTGCAACCCCGGCGTATCCGCCGCAAAAAACAGCGGGTCTGTAAAACCATAGGAGGGACGGGCCACGTTAAACTCGCTGTTCTCCAGATTGCGCCTGAGATCGGCCCCGATCTTGAAACTGTGGTTACCGTGGTTGATCGAAACCATGTCCCCGTAGCTGTAAACATGATCCTTAAAGAACTGCGGATATCCGTTGTAGGAGCCAAATCCCGCCACTCCGTCATCGAAGCTGACGTCGGGAACTCCCGGATGGTTCGTGTTGATTTCCGTATTGTTCTGGGTATAGCCCAATTTTAATTCGTTCAGAATCTTCGGCGAGAAGGTGTGGACGAAGTTGAACTGACCGTTGGGGAAGTGATCGTTGTTTGGGTTTTTAAAACCACGCGTGCAGTTATCGTTGCAGTTGTTGCCACCGAACTGGTCGGTGTTATGGTCCCAGTTGAACTCGACGAACATGCGATTGTTCGTGTTCCAGTTGTAATCGATCTTTCCCTCGCCCTCATTGCCGTTAAACAGGTTGCCTAAAGACTGAGTCTGAGAGCCAAACACGGCCACACTGCTGTACAAGAATGACGCGGATCGGATGCCGGGGACGAGACCCGTGATTGGAGCCGCTGGAGTGTTGGGGCAGCCGTCGGCATGCATGTTCGCAATGTCCTGGGCGGTAACACCCAAGAGCTTCGTCAGCCTCGCGGCCACTACCGGACCCGGAAAAAGGACGGCGCTAGTAGAAACCGGTGCTGAAGGGCAAAGATACTGCGTGTAGTCGGGAATCCCGGATAAGGTCGTTGGAACAGTCGAATCCAAGGTGGCGCCGGTTTGGGTTCCAGTAACGGCCGGCTGGAAGTTGCTGTAGAGCAGAGCTGCCGTCGAAGTGGGCAGGGCTGTCTCTACGGCCTGCCGAAACTGCGGAGACTCGACTGTGATGGTCGCGGGCGTTCCCGAGGTTAAGAAGCGATCGCCTTGGTAGGAACCGAAGAAGAATAGTTTGTCCTTGATGATCGGGCCACCGATCGTGCCCCCGAACTGATTGAAGTGCAAGGGCAACCGCGCCACGCCCTCCTGATTCAGGAAGTACGGGTTGGCGTCGAAATCGCTGTTGCGCACATATTCCCAGACACTACCGTGGAACGAATTCGTCCCAGACTTCGTGACCAAGTTGTTGACGCTTCCCGCGCTGGACCCGTATTGCGCTGACATATTCAACTGCAGTTGCTGAAACTCCTGCACGGTGTCTTCGATGGGAACGTTGTTCTGCCCGCCGCTGATATCCTTGTTGGAAACACCATTGATCAGAAAACCGTTGAAATCTTCTCGCACTCCATTGACGACAGTGCTATGACCATTCTCGAAATCCACACCCATCACATTGACCGCGCCAGGCACTTGCTGCATGAGGTCATACACATTGCGGCCATTGAGGGGCAGGTTGGCGATTTGGGTGGCATTGACTGTGGTCGAAAGCTTGGACTCTTCCGTATTCACGGCGGAGGCTTCGCCGGTTACCTCCACTACTTCTCGCGCCTGGCCCAATGACATTTTGATGTCGACGCGGGCAATGATGCCTACGTCCAAAGTCACGGCTGCGTTCTCGTAGGTCTTGAAGCCGGAGGCCTCGACCTTGATCCTGTAGACGCCAGCCGGAAGTTCCTTGGCGTCATACACGCCGGAGGAATTCGAAGTTACGGTCACCGAAAGGTTCGTCGCCCGGTTGGTGATGGTTATCTTGGCACTGGGGACGGCTGCGCTAGAGGGATCTGTCACCGTGCCGGAGAATTCGCCGTTCTGGACTTGGGCAAACGCGCTCATCCCCAGCATCGCGACGCACAACGCAACCAGGCAAAATCGAAACTTTGTCATACCTAACCCTCCAGAATTTGGACTCCAACGGAGCTAACCATCGTCCGGCTTAACACAACCCACGTCAACACAGCACATGATCGGTAAACATTTGTAAAATGGGCGCCATTTTGAGGCTTCCCCACTGCCACTGTCAAGCTTTGAGTCCTTGATTCTTTGTGAATAAACAGTCGTCTGTGACTGGCACAACTCCCCAGACACGCTTAGAGAGAACACAAAGCACGTTTCCCGCCAAAGAACTCTGCTTTGCCAATCAATAACTTACGAGCGCTAGTCGTTTCATACTATGAGAAAGTGGAGGGCATCGCAGAGATCCACCGCAATTTGGAATGGGTTCTCTCGGTGTTTTGCTGCACTCCATGCAAACTTTGAATCGAGAAATATCCGGGGCAAAAACTCTTACCGCTGGTTTGAGTTCTTGCGCTTGGGGTGAGGCGGCGATGTCGGCTCCGAGTAAACCCGCTTTGTCACCACGCCGCCTTCCTGAATCACCAATTCCTGATCGGCGCTGTCCGGCCCCAGCGTATCCACCTTGCCCGACGGCCAGTGAATCACGATGGAATCGACCTGCGCCGCCGCGCCAAGCCCAAAATGCAGCCGCGGATCGCTGGCCGATTCGAAACTCGAATTCGTGCGCACCTCTTCACTTTGCCTCAGGCCACCGGCTTTTACCTCAACCCGTGCCCCGAAACCGTCGCGATTCGAGTGCGTCCCCACAGTCTTGATGCGCAACCAATGGCCGCGCTTTGCGGTTTCGTTGCGCAGCAAAAGCGGAGACCCATCGAGCACGCTGACCAGCAGGTCTTCCCTGCCATCATTGAAGAAGTCCGCCGTCGCCGCGCCCCTTGCCACGTAGCGGCGAGCCAGCGCAACTCCCGCTCTCTTGCCGATCTCCTCGAACTTGCCATTCTTCAAATTGCGAAATAGCAGCGGCCGCTCGGCATAGGTCACGCCGAAGGAATGCCCATCCACTTGTGGATTGACATGTCCGTTGGCGACAAAAACATCTTTCCAGCCGTCGTTGTCGAAATCCAGGAACTTGAGTCCGAAGCCAAGAAATGGAAGGCTCACCTGCCCGAAGTTTGCCGGTCCGGCCAGATCAGTAAACTCGCCATCATGATCGTTGTGATAAAGATTATTGGTGTCGTCGGAAAAGTTGGCCTTGGCGATGTCGGGCCAGCCGTCGTTATCGTAGTCGGCGGAGTCGATCCCCATGCCGGCCTGCTCCCGTCCATCGGCACTGTAGGCGACTCCAGCCTGCACACCAACTTCGGTAAAACCGCCCTTGCAGTCCCCGCGGTAGAGAAGGCTTGGAGAGGAATCGTTGGCCACGTACAAATCTTCGCAGCCGTCCATGTCGTAATCCAGCCACAGCACTCCGAGACCGTAATACGAATCGGTATCGATGTTGAGCTTTTCGGTGACGTCGGTAAAAGTGCCGTCGCCGTTATTGTGATAGAGACGGTCGCGCCCGCCCTTTAATCCCCGCGGCCCGCAGGAAACCGGAATGCCGCGATACTGGCAGAAAGGTCCTTGCCCGAACTCCGGCAAGTGCTTGAGGTCGAGATCGACATAATTGGCCACATAGAGATCGAGAAAGCCATCGTTGTCATAATCGCCAAATGCCGCGCTGGTGCCCCATCGTCCCGCGTTGCCCACGCCCGCTTTTGCGGTGACGTCGGTGAAAGCTCCGTCGCCATCGTTGTGATAGAGCACACCTCCATCCAGATAAGTGATGTACAAATCTTCCCAGCCATCGTTGTCATAGTCTCCCACGGCCACGCCGAATCCCCAGCCGCAGTGCGTCAGCCCAGAATTCGCAGTCACATCGGTGAAAGTTCCGTCGTGATTATTGTGATAGAGCTTGCTGGGATTACATTTCTTGTTTTGCAAATCCTCAAGCGTGGAGCCGTTCACCAGAAAAATGTCCATCCACCCGTCGTTGTCATAATCGAAGACGGCGATTCCTCCGCACATCGAATCCATGATGTAACGTTTCTCGCGGCTGCCGCAGGTGAGATGAAAATCGATGCCGGCGGCGTGCGTGACGTCGCCGAAGGAAACCTGAGGCGTAGAGAGCGAAACGGAGAGTTTGGATTTGCCGGGCGGCTTGGACACCGCAGCCGACTCCTGGGAAAACGAAAGCTGAGAAAAAGCCGCGATCAAAAACACGGCCCCGGCAATGGAACCGAAAGGAGCGATTCTCAAAGACCTGAGCTTGCCCATTACTGGATCGGCCCCGTAGCCATGCCCCCGGTCACCGGCTGCTGCTTCTTCAGTGCGGCAAAGGTCTGGAACTCCCGCTGCGCCTCGTCCTTCCGCCCGGCTTTTTCGAGAGCCCAGGCCAACTGATAATGCACGCCAGGGTCGTCCGCCCGCAACGCGATGGCTCGTTGCAAAGCCGCCACCGCACTTTCAGTCTCCCCTTGCATGAGCAGTGCTTTGCCCAGGTCGTAGGCGGCATCGGCATTCTGCGGATCCATTTCGCTGGCTCGCTGTAAATGCTCGATTGCGGATTTGTAATCTCCCGCCGCCAGCAAACAATGGCCGAGTTGATAGAGCGTGGAAAAATCATGGGGCGAACGCTTGATCTCGATCTCGTATTCCGCGATCGCCTCCTGGTTGCGCCCCAGGCTGGCGTAGGCAAAGCCGAGATGATAATGCCCCAGCGGAAGCTCCGGCTCCAGCCGCAGCGCCAGCTTGAACTGCTCGACCGCCTGCTCGCTGCGATTTGTATTCTGATAAGCCCGTCCCAGCAACACGTGAGGCAACGCTGTCTTTGGGTCAAGCTGAACTGCCTTCTCTAACTCAATCGCCGCTGCGGGATACTGATTGTCTGAGAGCAGCACCAGCGCGGTATCGAAATGAATATCCGCCTGTGAGTTCTGGATCTTCTCCGCTTGCCGCAACGTTTCCAGAGCCTCCGCGTTGCGGCCTCGCTTGAAATAAACCAGCCCCAGCCAGTGCAGCAACTGAGGGTCTTGCGGGAATCGCGCGATAGCGGATCGCCCAGTTTGCTCCGCTTCGTCCAGACGATTCTGTTGCAGATAGCTGAGCAAGAGGCCGCGATTGACTTCGAGATTATCCGGAGCCATTTGCCGGGCTCGCTCGAAGTCGCCCGCCGACTGCGAAAAATCGCCGGCATCCAGAGCGCTCTGCCCTTTGCTTATCAGTCCGGCCACCGATTCATTCACGGACTGCGCCCCCGCAATGCAAGCGAACGCCAGCAAAACATATGCCATCGTTCGGAGGGGGATTGGATATCGGAAGGTTGGCATACCGAGAAGCCGGAGCGCGTCTTCGCGCAGTATACATCAGGGTCTCGGCCGGCTTGTGGGGCTACGGAAAAGTCTGTCTGAACTGTTTGGGAAGGGCACGAGTCTCGTGCCGTTACGTCGTCCAAAATCAGTCCGCGCTTCAGCGCCCGCAACATGCTTTTGGCGTATGATGATAGCGCTAAAGAGATCGGCGAGGAGAATTATGATGACCACCTGCCCGATTCGATTGCGCCCTCTGTTTCCAACCTTAACGCTTGCCCTTGCAGCGACTGCTTTCACCGCCTTCGCTCAAGCCCCAGCGCCCTCCACCGAGCCACCCGCCCCCACCATCCGCATCACCACCCACATGGTGCTGGTCGATGTCGTGGTCACGGACAGACAAGGCAAAGCGGTGCCCGGCCTTCGCCCTGAAGATTTCGTGGTGGAGGAAAACGGCAAAGTCCAGAAGATTGCTGACTTGATCACACCCGCCGAAAACGCGCCTCACGCCCCCGCGCAATTGCCGCCTGGAATCTATTCGAATAAGCCACAGTATCGCTCTACCGGCGGTCCGATTACCGTGATGTTGCTCGATGCTCTCAACACGCCCTATACCGATCAAGCTTATGCCCGCGGTCAAATGCTGCGCTTTCTTAAGGAGCAGTTCAAGCCCGGCGAGCGCATGGCGGTGTTCACGCTGACGGGTCCGCTTAACGAACTGCAAGACTTTACCGGCGATCCCCAAATCTTGTACGCGGCCTTGCAGAGTTACAAGCCGCTGGAGGGGGCATTTACTCCAAATCCTATTCGCACGATAGGCACGGACGCGGGTCCCGTCGAGGGCAGCTCAGGTCCCGTCACGGCGGGAGCAACGGTCAGTAGCCTCGATGCCAGCTCGCTTCCGGTGAGTGATGGAACCACTATGGGGGCTTCCGCGGCCCAGGCCGCAGCCTCGCTCCGTTCCTTCGAATCCGTTGGGTCTCAGTACGCCAAAGACGAACGGGCCGTTCTGACCCTGAACGCGTTGAACAGCCTGGCGCGAATCCTGGGTGGATTACCGGGAAGAAAGAATCTGATTTGGGTCACCGGCGATCTCCCTTTTGCCTTCGTTCCCGAAGAGCAAACTGTCTCGAAAGCGGAGTTGGCAGAAGAGCTCCCGACCTTAAACACCAAGCGGGTCGGTGAACACTCGGCAGGCAACTATGCCTCGACTTTCCGGGAGTTGCACGCGGAGGAAATTCGCGAAACCGGCGCCAGACTCTCAAGCGCGCAGGTTGCCGTCTATCCCGTCGATGCCCGTGGGCTATCGCTATCGCTCGCCACCGACTCCCAGGAAACCATGCGAGAAGTCGCCCGCGAGACCGGCGGCCGCGCCTATGTTAACCAGAATGAAATCAAAGTCGGAGTAGAGCGCGCTTTCCAGGACGATCTCGCCGCCTACACGATTGGCTACTATCCCGATAACAAGAAATACGACGGAAAGTACCGGCAGATTAAAGTGAAAGTAAAGCGTGACGGACTGGAAGTACAGAGCCGCCGCGGCTACTACGCCATCGATCCCACCCAGACCAAGGGCTACAACCCGCAAGCCGAAGTCGTCTCCGCGCTGGGAGAGGATGTTCCTTCCACGCTGGTCGCCTTCAGTGCCCAAGTCAAACCGCCGTCTGCGAACTCCATCAAAGACAAGATAGGAGTTACCTTCCTGGTAGATGCCAACACTCTTTCCGCGGAAGACGCAAACGGCGGCAAGCATTTGAACGTAGCCATGTACGCCACGCTCTACTCGCCAGCGGGCAAGATTTTGGCCAATCGAAGCCAGAAGGTAGACCAAGCCTTCGATGCCGCTACCTATCAGAAGATTTTGCAGCAAGGCTTAATGCTGCACATGGACCTCGATCCCCAGCCCGGAAATAATCAGTTGCGCTTGGCCGTACAAGATGGCCGCACCGGCCTTGTGGGAACGATCGACGCGCCCGCGCCTCAATAGTTACTGAAACTTGTATCCCGGCTTAAGCTCGCACCGAAAAACCCGGGTCTGATCCGGATTCGCGCGCGC
>Ga0187847_10004292_pt1 | contig 10550 bp, 8 predicted proteins | sample June2016WEW_4_10_FD_132458 | JGI IMG/M metagenome (GOLD analysis project Ga0187847, IMG submission 132458) | Peatland microbial communities from SPRUCE experiment site at the Marcell Experimental Forest, Minnesota, USA - June2016WEW_4_10 | ecosystem: Environmental > Terrestrial > Soil > Wetlands...
TGCTGATTGGCACTGCCGCCGGAGCCGCCGTGGCCACAGGACATATCATCATCAAGCATCGCGAACTGACCCTGCCCGCCGGAACAGAACTGATCTTTGAACTCGACGCGCCGGCCACCACAGGGCATTCGCAGATGGGCGGATTGCAGTAACCAAAAGTTGCAAGTTGGAATGCAAGATGGAAGCGGCCCACTCGAGGTGGGCCGCTTCGTTGCTACCGACTCTTGCGAAAGCGCCTATGGTTCGCAGCTCGCAAAGCTACTCCACTACTTTGCCAAGCGCCTCAAAAAACTCGGGAAAAGAGACTGCAACGGCCTCTGCGCCGCGGATCGTAGTCTCTCCTTCGGCACGCAACGCGGCGATAGCAAACGCCATCGCTATTCGATGATCGTCAAAGCTCTCGATGTACGCGCCATGCAGTTTTTGGCGGCCAGGAATCAGCATTCCATCCGGGAACTCCTCGACCTGGGCGCCCATTGCGCGCAGATTGCGCACCACCGCGTCGATACGGTCGCACTCCTTGACGCGCAATTCGGCGGCATCGCGTATCTCTACTCCCTGTGCGCTGTACGGAGCTACGGCGGCGATGGCCGGCAGCTCGTCGATCAGCGCCGCAGACTGCGCTCCGCGAATGACCCCGCCCTGGAAAACGCCGCCCTCGGCCTGCATGGTTCCAATCAGTTCGCCGTGTTGCTGCTCGACGCTGATGAAGTTGATCTTCACGCCCATGCCCGAGAGCACATCGAGAACCACCGAACGCGTCGGATTCAACAGCACCGAATCCATTACGAGAGACGAACCCGGAAAGAGCGCAGCCGCACACAGAAAAAATGTCACCGAGGAGAGGTCTCCAGGCACGTAAGCTTTGAGGGCGCGCAGCTTCTGTCCTCCGCGCACACTGACGCGATCGCCGTCGCGCAGCACCTCACCGCCGAATGCCTTCAGGGCCAACTCGGTATGATCGCGCGTGCGCACCGGCTCGATCACGGTGGTTTCGCCGCTGGCAAAGAGTCCTGCAAGCAGCACGCAGCTCTTCACCTGGGCGCTGGCCACCGGAGGCTGATAGTCCATCGCCTTCAATATGGCACCGTGGATGGTCAGTGGTGCGCAACCATTGTGCGAATCGATGCTCGCTCCCATCTGCTGCAAAGGGTCGATCACGCGGCGCATCGGGCGCTTGCTGAGCGATTGGTCGCCGATCATGACGCTGGTAAAGGGTTGCGCGGCCACGACGCCACTCAACATGCGCATAGTAGAACCGCTGTTGCCGCAGTCGAGTTCCCGCTGCGGAGCCAGCAATGCGCCTGCAACTCCGTCGACCTCGACATGATTGCCATTACGCCTGACCCGCGCTCCGAGGGCTTCCATGCACGCCAGGGTGCTGGCACAATCCGCCGAAGTCGAAAAGTTTTCAAACTCGGAGGTGCCTTCGGCAATTCCCGCCAGCATCGCGTAGCGGTGTGAAACAGATTTGTCGCCCGCAGTCCGCACGCTGCCCCGAATCTGTTTCGCCGCGCTAACTTTCACATCCATCGATATGTCCTCATGATCGCCCGTCGGCGCTGATTGCGCCGGGCATGGGCCTACAACATGCGCCTACAAGGAATATAAATCAGCTTTATATTCCCTTGAATCAGCGTCCGTTTCTCTCCAGAAAGTCGCGCACCACCCGCCCCACTTCCTCAGGCTGCTCGAAGGCGGCAAAATGGCCAGCCCTGGCTATGATCTTAAGCTGGGCACCGCGCATGGCGCGCGCCATGCGTTCCAACTCGCTTACCGGCGAAGGCGCATCCTCTTCGCCGCCCAGCACCAGGACGGGCACATCGACCCCGGCCAGCGTCGCAGAGCTGTCGGAACGCCCGGCCATGCCGCGCTGCATCGCGGAAAACCCTGCCGCGCCCGCGCAACGCATGGTGGACTTCGCACTCTCCACGAGGTCAAGGCGTGAGCTTATTGTGACCGGTGCCAGCAGCTTCGGCATGATCTGTTCGATAGCCCACTCGGGGCCCTTCTGCAGAATTTCGTCCGCGTTCTTCAGCCGTGCCGCGCGAGCCTCGTCGGTATCCAAGCCAGGTTTGGTGTCCATGAGCACCAGGGTCTTGACGCGCTCGCGCCATCGCCGCCAGAACTCGAATAGGACATATCCTCCGACGGAGCATCCGACGAATGCGGCGCGTCCGATCTTCAACTCGTCGCAAAGGCGCACCAAATCGTCGGCCAGCCGGGTCATGGTGGTCGCGCCTTCGCCCAGGCCGGAGCGCCCTAGTCCGCGTAGATCCGGCAACACCAACCGGAAGCGCGATTGCAGATGCTGAACCAACGGCAACCAATAAGTGTGATCCGAAGGATAGGGATGAAGCATGACCACATCCGGGCCTTCGCCTCTGAGTTCGTAGAACAGATCCACATCATCGCTTCGCAGAATCATCCGCACATTCTAACTGTCTGGGCGAATCCGCGCTCGTTCGGCTGCGCTGGTCACCTATAATGATTCATCAAGGAGAAGCGATGCGGGTTCTCATCACCGGAGGGGCTGGTTTCATTGGATCCCACCTGGCGGATTTTTTGCTTCGCGGCCACCATGAGGTCGCAGTGCTGGACGACCTCTCCGCGGGCTCGCTGGATAACGTCGCGCACCTTCTTGAAGATTCCAGTTTTGCCTTTCACCGCAATACCGTCTTCAACCGGGAGCTTCTACGCTCGCTGATTGAGGATTGCGACATCGTTTACCATCTGGCCGCTGCCGTCGGCGTCAAACGGATCATCGAGTCGCCGGTAGAGACAATTGAAACCAACGTGGCCGGAACCGAACTGGTCCTTCGTCTGGCCGCCGAGCGCTCGCGGCGAATCGTGCTAGCCTCGACCTCCGAGGTGTATGGCAAGTCCGCCCAATTGCCCTTCCGCGAAGATGGCGATCTGGTGCTCGGAGCCCCCGACCACAGCCGCTGGAGCTACGCCTGTTCCAAGGCGATCGACGAGTTTCTCGCGCTGGCGTGGCATCGTCAGTATGGCTTGCCGGTTACGATCGTGCGATTGTTCAACACGGTGGGCCCGCGCCAGAGCGGACGCTACGGCATGGTGCTTCCTACCTTCGTCCGCCAGGCGTTGCTGGGCGAAGCCATCACGGTCTACGGCAGCGGCGAGCAATCGCGCTGCTTCACGCACGTTTTCGATATCGTCGAAGCACTGGCGGCAATCGCCAATCATGACGCCACCATCGGCGAGGTCTACAATCTCGGCAGCACCACGGAAATCAGCATCAACCAGCTTGCGAGATTAGTGTTGGCGGCAACGTCTTCCAGCAGCTCCATTGTTCACATTCCGTACGAGCGAGCGTATGCGCCCGGCTTCGAGGATATGCAGCGACGGCTGCCAGACATTGCCAAAGCGCGCGACGCTTTCGACTTCCATCCGCGCCGCGAACTCGGGCAGATTATTGCGGACGTGATTGCGGACCTGAGTACGCGGCTCGACCGTGGCAGCCGCTGCGCCGCTCCGGTAAGCATCTGATTACGCGCGGGCGCTCCCAATTTGGGCCGAGTTCGTTTGGGTCCCATCATGGCCCCTCTTCTCAGTCTCCGATTGCAAATTGAATTCGTCCCCGACGAGTAGCATGGTACATATCGGATGTGAGCGCCTCTCCACAACCCGGTCCCGTTCTTTCCAGTCCACCGCCTGGACTCATCCGAGGAGAAGCTGGGTCGATTACCCGCTATATTGCGCGCCAGCCGATCCTGGATCGCGACCAGAATACCCATGGCTACGAACTGCTCTTCCGCTCCGGCCCGGAGAATTTTTTCTGCTCCAACGACCTTGACGGAGCTACTTGCGACACCATCGACTTTTCGCTGGTGTTTGGCTCCGTCGCGCTTACTGACGCGCACCCTGCGTTCATCAATTGCACCCGAAATGTTTTGCTGCGCGACGTCATCACGCTGCTGCCCCGCGACCGCGTCGTTATTGAAGTCCTGGAGGACGTGAGGGCCGACGAGGAAACCATCGCGGCCTGTGATCGCTTGCGCCGTGCGGGCTATGTGATCGCACTCGATGACTACGTTCCCACGGCTGACACTCTACGCCTGCTTCCCTTCGCGGACATGGTAAAGGTTGACTTCCTGGCGACCGACGCCGCGCGGCAGGCGGCCATCGCCACCGATATGCGCCGCCGCGGAATCCGTTTGCTGGCGGAAAAGGTGGAGACCCGCGAGCAATTCGAGTTTGCGCTGCGCCTCGGCTATCACTACTTCCAGGGATACTTTTTCTGCAAGCCGCAGACGGTCGCGATGCAGGACGTGCCCTGCTCTAAACTTGCATTCGTCAATATACTGACTATCGCCAGCCGCGAAGTCTATGACGTAGCCGAACTGGAGCAGGCCATTCTGCGGGAGCCGTCTCTCTGCTACCGCCTGCTGCGGTATTTGAACTCGGCGGCATTTGGCTTGTTTCCAGTGCGCTCAATCCGGCACGCGCTTTCGCTATTGGGCCGGCGCGAAATTCAGAAGTGGGTTTCGATCGTGGTGGCAATCTCTATCTCCACCGACCGCCCCGGTGAACTAATTTCGAGCGCGCTTACCCGCGCGCGAACCTGCGGAAATCTTGCCGCGCGGTGTGGAGAAGACTCCAGCGGCGGATTCATGGTCGGGATCATGTCGCTGATGGACGCAATCCTCGACCGTCCGATGGATGTAGTGATCTCGCAGTTACCCCTCACAGAGGATTGCAAAGATGCGCTTCGCGGAGGGAACGGCGGTCTCGGCAAGCTGCTGCGACTGGCCATCTGTTGCGAGCGCGGCACATGGGATGGAATGTCTGCCATCGCCGCTGAGCGGAGTCTTTCCGAAGAAACAATCTGGGAGGTGTACCGGGAAGCCTGTGGCTGGAGCAGGGGGATACTGGAGGAAAACAGGGAGCCGCAATAGGGCTCGCCATAAGGATCGGGGCTATGTTTCAGGCTCGCGTTTTGTTCTTGGCTCCTTGCCGGGGAGAGCCGCTGGGTTTTCGTGGGTACGCTCGCGGAAACGCGCACTCATTCCGCTTGCCAGAGAAACTGCGGACTCGCCAAAGCGATCGCGCAGCGCATCCACGGCATTCATCGCCTGCTTCAATCGCGTCTCCTGAACGCTGGCGAGCAGGTCGATCTGACCGCTAGCTGCTTCGAGCGAATTTGTCTGCACTCCGATCAGGCGGACGGCGCGTCCCTTCTCCCAGTTGGCGAGGAACAACTCGCGCACGATTTCCAGCACTTCGGCGTCGAGCTGGGTGGGCCGCTTCAGGGTGTGTCCGCGGGTGTAGGTGGTGAAGTCCGAGTAGCGCAATTTGATCTGCACCTTGCGGGCGTGGAGTTGATGTTCACGCAATCGGCGGCAGACCATCTCGGTGAGGCGCGCAAGCATGGACTCAAGCACCGCCAGATTGCGTTCGTCGCGGTTGAAGGTGTGTTCGTGGCTGATGGATTTTGGCTCGTCGTTGGCACCGACTTCCTGATCGTACCATCCGCCTGCATCGTGGCCCTGGGCCTTTTCAATCAGCGCTGCGAGTCCGTCGCCGATCTTTTTGCCTAACGCGGATTCAGTCAGCGCCGCCAGGTCGCCAATGGTGCGCACGCCATACTCTCGCAGGCGTTCCTCTGTTACTTTGCCTACTCCCGGCAATCGCCGCACATCGAGGGGCGCGAGGAAACTGGCTTCAAGACCGGGTAGAATCTGCAACACACCATTGGGTTTGGCCTGATCGCTGGCGACCTTGGCGACCACCCTGGCAGAGGCGATGCCGACCGAGCAATTCAGGCGCGTCTCAAGCTTCATCGTCTTGTGCAGTAAGTCCGCGGACTTCATCGAGGGGCCATGGAGCCGCTCAGTGCCCGTCATGTCGAGGTAGGCTTCGTCGATGGAAGCCATCTCCACCACGGGAGTGAACTGCAACAGGACGCGCCGCACCGCGGCCGAGGATTCGCGGTAGCGCTCGGGATGCCCCTCTAGAAATACCGCTTGCGGACAGATGCGGGCAGCCTCACGCAAGGGCATCGCCGAGTGTACGCCGTACTTGCGCGCCGCGTAGGAAGCGGCTGCGACGACTCCGCGCTGATCGGCGCGGCCGCCCACGACGACAGGCTTGCCCTTGAGTGAAGGATCGTAGAGTTCCTCCACCGAGACAAAGAAGGCGTCCATATCGACATGAAAGTAGGTGCGCAGCATAAACCGGCTGTCACCGATTGTAGCCGAGAGCGGACGCCCAGTCTGGAGGGTCAAGCGTCACGCAAGAAAAACGGGCCGCCCAGGGTGATTTCTTCGGAGCGGCCCGTGTTGAGGAGTAATGCTAGTTTGTGGCGGCCTTTGACTGATGGCCGTTCACCAGTTCATCGGCAAGCGGGTCGGCATGATAAGTCCTGCGAATTGATTCGAGGATGGCGCGCGAGTCAACAGACACGGCGCGGCCCTGGCGATCATCGTAGGCAAAATCCCACGGCAGCGACTGAATGTTGCCGTCGAAGATGATACCTACCACTTCGCCTTTCTTGTCCACGGTCGGCGAACCAGAGTTGCCGCCAATGATGTCCGAGGTGTGGACAAAGTTCAGAGGAGTTTTGAGATCGAGCTTGCGCTTGGCTTCATCCCAGCTCCTGGGCAGTTCGAAGTCGCCCTTATCACCGTTGGCGGCGGCGTGTTCGAAGGCACCGCCGATGTTGGTATAAGGCTGGATCTTCTTGCCGTCCTGCTGATAACCCTCGATGGTGCCGTAGCTGAGGCGGAGGGTGAAGGTTGCGTCTGGATAGCTGTTGGCGCCTTGCACGGCGAAGCGCGCCTTGGCGATCTTCGTCGAGTTACTTCGCATGACCGCATCCACCCGGTCATCCCACTGCTTGCGCAGACCGCGGGCCCGTTGATCGATGTCGCGCATGAGTACGATGAGGGGATCGGTGCTCTTTGCGACGGCATCGGCGCCGCCTTCATAGAGTTGCTTGCGCACGGCGGGATCGTCGAGTTTACTGCCGTCGATGTATGCTTTGGCGGCTTCGGCGGGAGTTTTGCCGTTGAGCGCGCGCTGCACTGTGAGATCGTCAGGGCCGAGCTTCTCCTGCATCAGGGTGAGCGACTCGGTAAGCGTCACAACGTCAAGCGAGCGATAGACGGGAGCGGTGGAAAGTAACTGCTGTTCGAGCGAGGGAAGACGCGCTTCGCTGTATTCGCGGAGGCGCTGCGGATTAGGCTTCTGCTTGTCTACCGTGACGCGCACGAGGGTACGGGCAAATTGCGCGAGATCAGAGTTGAAGCCGGCAGCGCGTTCGATAAACGTGAACCGGTAGAAGAGCTGCTTGCGTACTTCCATGGCCTTGGCTATTTCGTCCCAGGCAGAGCCGTAAGCGGTCTTGAGTTTGGGGTCAGCATCGACGGCGGCGCGCAACTTCTGCTCGGCGGCGGCTTTCCCGTCCATCAGTTCCTTGTCACTGAGTCCGTCACGGCGTCCTTTGTAGGCCTTGATAGAATTCTCAACGCTGAAGATATCGTCGGCGGCGACGCGGGCGTTCTCCGCCGATTGTGCCGCGAATTCGTGGAGCACTTTGTCGCGGCGGGTCAGCACCTCGATCACGTACGCGATCTGCATGTCCTTGAGGTAGTTGAGTTCAGCCATGGTGAACAGGCGCTCGGTGCCGCCGGGATGTCCGGAGACAAAGACCAACTCCCCGGCCTTGGTACCGGTAGGCGACCACTTGAGATAGTTGTCGAGGTGTACGGGCTTGCCGTTTTCATAGACGCGGAAGTAAGTGATGTCGAGATCGTAGCGCGGGTATTCGAAGTTATCGTGGTCGCCGCCGAAGAAAGCCATCTGCGCTTCGGGCGCAAAGACGACACGCACGTCGGTGTACTTCTTGTATTTGTAGAGGTTGTACATGCCGCCGGCATAGAGGGTCACGATGTCGCAACGCAGGCCGCTCCTTTCAGAGCACTCCTTCTCGATGGCGGACATCTTTTCGCGCTGCGCCTGCGCACCGTCGGCATCGCTCATATCAGGCTTGGCCGCGCCTTGCACATCGGCGGTAACGTCCTGAATGTCAACGAGGACGTTGAGTTCAAGATCGGGACACTTGCCTTCATCGCCTTGAGTCCGGGCGTAAAAGCCGTCCTTGACGTAGTCCTTCTTTTCAGTGGAGAGCTGCTGCAGGCAGACGCGGCCAACGTGATGATTGGTGAAGGTAAGGCCATCTTCGGAGACGAAGGAGCCGGAGCCTCCATTGTTGAAGCGCACGGAGCCAAGGCGAAGATGCGTGAGCCACGGATCGGTGACGGTGAAGTTGTAATTCTTCTTGATCTGGTCTTTGGGTGCCTTGTTGAAGAGCCACATGCCTTCATCAGCAGTGGAGAAGACAGCAAGACCGCAGAGCACCGCCATGAGGGCGAGGATGCGACGATTCATGGTAACTCCTAGGGTTTTTCAGCAGACTGTACATGATATCAGCAACGATTCAGTCTTACTCAGGTTCAGCGCGGACTCCGGGCAGTGTCTGGGGGTTGTCCCATCTCGCCGCGCACGGCGGCAAGGACGAGCCCTGGCTCAGTAAAGACGTTGATGAGCATGTGGCTTACGATACAGGGGGCGAGGGTGCGCCCGCCAAGCAGGTAAACCAAGGCAAGCAGAAATCCAAGGCTACCGGTAGCGGCCATGGCTCCCCAGGCGACGGCGATGTTTCGCCGCAGCAATCCCCACATGGCATGTACGGCCCCGTAGGCGAGCGCCGAAACCAAGACCTGTGACACTTGCGGCCATTCCAAGTAGTCGCAGAAGTCCATGAGGAGTTTGCGAAAGATTACCTCCTCGCAGAATCCGGCAGCGATGGCAACACTGAGAGCGAGCAGTTTGAGACCACCGAAGCGCACCAGGTTTGTGCGGACGGAGGGAAAACGCGAGGCGTAGGCGATGAAGATGTAGGCGACGATAAGGGCCATCGCCCAGGCCCTGAATCCGGCTGAAGTGTGGAATCCGCAGTAGCCCAGGAAGAAGGCAGGGGTGGCAAAGTACAGGTTAGCGGCAAGCCATGTGCCCTCGGAGAGCACAACCCCGCCGAGAATCAGTGCTGCTTTGCGTTCGTCGGACACCATCCACGCTCCGCGCGTTTCCGTTCCCCTCACGCTGCTGTATTCACACTGCCCTTCCGGACGTCGATTCGGAAGGGCAAGCATACAGCATATTCTTGACACTATGCACGCAATAACAAGGAGCGGCTGGGCCGCTCCTTGCTTGAATCTTATTACAAACGGTCAGGGCCGGCGACCGGGATTACTTTACCGAATAGCTCGACAGCACCTTCATGTAGTTGGCGCGCTGGAAAGCTTTGGGATTCGGCACGTTCTTCTGGCTCATGCTGCCCTGCATCTGCTGGATGCTTTCGTACTCGTGTTTCTCGAGCCAGGCCTCCAGTTGATTGCGCAGCGGGTACAGGTAGCCGATGCCGTTTTGCAGGAGCGCCGACGCAAGCATCGTGACCTTGGCACCGGACATCATGGACTTGACCACGTCTTCCGCGGTGTGGACACCACCGGTGATGGCGATGTCGGCGCGGATGTGGCCGTAGAGGATGGCCGCCCAATTCAGACGAAGCAGCAGCGCACTGCTCTTGGAGAGTGTGAGCGAGGGCTTGACCTCAAGCGCTTCGAGATCGAAGTCCGGCTGATAGAAGCGGTTGAACAGGACGATAGCATTGGCTCCGGCAGCCTCCAGGCGCTGCGCCATATTGGCGAAGGCGCTGAAGTGCGGGCCGACCTTTACCGCAACCGGAATGGAAACGGTGTTACGAACCTCGGTAACGAGGTCGAGATAGAGTTTTTCGATCTCCTCTGAACTGGACGCGGGATCGGTGGCAATGAAGTAAACGTTCAGTTCAATGGCATCGGCGCCAGCCTGCTGCATCTCGCGAGCGTAGCTGACCCAGCCTCCGCGAGAAACACCGTTGAGCGAAGCGATGACCGGAATGGAGACGGTCTGCTTGGCCTGGCGGATGTATTCGAGGTAGCCGTCTGGCCCCATGTTGAAGTTGCTGATGTCGGGAAACACCGAGGTACTCTCGGCGCTGACATCGGTGCCGTCCCAGAGGAAGCGGTCGAGTTCGTTGGACTCGATGTTGATCTGCTCCTCGAAGAGGGACTGGAGAACGATAGCCGAAGCTCCGGAGTCCTCCATTTTGCGAAGGTTCGATAACTCCATCGACAGAGGAGAGGCGGAAACAACGAGCGGATTACGAAGTTTGAGTCCGAGATACTGGGTGGACAGATCGATCATTACTGTTCTCCCTTTGCGGCGGAAGCCACGGCAGCTTGTGTGGCGGCGGCAGCCGAAAACTCCTGTGCCAGTGCTTCGTAGCGCTTCCAGCGTTCGTTGACATCCTGCTGGGCTTCGCCAAGCAGAATCTTTGCTTCCTCTGGATTGCTCTGGCGAAGCATGGTGTAGCGGGTCTCATTGTAGATGTACTGCTCCAGCGGAACACTGGGAGCACGGCTATCGAGAACGAAGTTAGCCAGGCCGGGTGCGGCCGCAGGGTTGTAGCGGAAGAGAGGCCA
>Ga0187847_10004301_pt1 | contig 10535 bp, 9 predicted proteins | sample June2016WEW_4_10_FD_132458 | JGI IMG/M metagenome (GOLD analysis project Ga0187847, IMG submission 132458) | Peatland microbial communities from SPRUCE experiment site at the Marcell Experimental Forest, Minnesota, USA - June2016WEW_4_10 | ecosystem: Environmental > Terrestrial > Soil > Wetlands...
ACTCTTGGCGAAGACGTGGGCAATGCCATTGCCCATGGTGCCCGCTCCGATTACTCCTACGGTTCTTATGTCCATGATTGCCTCAGATGATTGGATGGTCTGGAACAGCCTGGACTCGCTGCCGCCGCAGCCTAAGCTGCACATGACGTCATACGGATCCTTCAAGGAGCAGACCATGCTAAAGACCCCTGCGTCAAGCAAGCGCGGGCTTTCGGATTCAAGCAAGGTTCTGACCTCCTGTGGTGTGACCGCCATCACCGACGCTCCAAGTTGGTGGTGCTAAAACCGAACCGTATCTCCCCGTCCGGGGGTTTTCGTTGGGTACCTCAATCCTCCATCTTAAGGCCCGCAAAGCGCCATCCTCGAGGTGTTTGCAATGAACGCTCGACTGGTAAGTGAATTTCGTTCCATCGTTGGAGATGCCGGCCTGGTAAGCGGGCCCGAGCAGCTCCGGACCTACGAATGCGATGGCTTGACCCTGTTCAGGGTCGTTCCTGACCTGGTTCTGCTGCCTGCGAGCGCGGAAGAAATGCAGGCCATCGTGAAGGTGTGTTACCGGGAGAAAATCCCGATGGTCGCACGCGGCTCGGGCACAGGACTGAGCGGGGGAGCGCTGCCGGTGAAGGGAGGCGTGGTGATCGGCGTCACCCGGATGAATCGCATTCTTGAGGTTGATCTGCCCAACGCCCGGGTGGTGGTGCAGCCGGGCGTGACGAATTCCGCCATCACTGCCGCGGTTTCTCCCCGCGGCTATTTTTATGCCCCGGACCCGTCGTCGCAGGTAGTCTGCACCGTCGCCGGCAACGTGGCGGAGAACTCGGGCGGCGCGCATTGCTTCAAGTACGGAGTAACTACGACGTACATCCTCGGGCTCGAAGTGGTGCTCTCCGATGGCACTCTGCTTAATCTGGGCAGCACCGCTTTGGACCAGCCCGGCTACGACCTGGTGGGAGCTTTCGTCGGTTCGGAGGGAACGTTCGGCATCATTACCAGGGTCACGCTAAGAATCATCAAGAAGCCTGAAACCACACAGGTATTAATGGCAGCGTTCAATTCCAGCAGCGAAGCGGGAGCGGCGGTCAGCAACATCATCGCTTCCGGAATGTTTCCCGCAGCCATGGAAATTATGGACCGGCTGGCCCTGGAGGCCGCCGAAGCGGCGGTCCATGCCAACTATCCGAATTGCCAGGCGTTGCTGCTGGTGGAACTCGACGGCTCCGCCCGCGAGGTCGAGCTTCTGATGGAGCAGGTTGGTCCGATCTGCAGATCCTGCGGCGCCTGGGAGATACGTCTGGCGAAGTCCGAGCCGGAACGTATGGCGGTTTGGAAAGGACGCAAGGCCGCATTTGCCGCTGTTGGGCGAATTTCCCCGAATTACCTGGTGCAGGACGGCGTCATCCCCCGTACCGCATTGCCGAGGGTCCTGGGAGAGATTGACCGGCTCAGCGCCGATGCCGGGCTGCGCGTCGCCAACGTCTTTCATGCCGGAGACGGAAATCTTCACCCCCTGGTGCTGTACGATCGCCGCATCGCCGGACAAGAGGAACGAGCCATGACGCTGGCGGAAGACATTTTGCGGCTCTGCGTAGAAGCGGGCGGATCCATCACCGGGGAACATGGGATCGGAGAAGAGAAGAAGATGTTCATGCCGGTGATGTTTTCTCCAGCCGACCTGGACGCCATGCAGCGCCTGCGTTCGGCTTTCGATCCGTACGACCTCTGCAATCCGACGAAGATGTTTCCCGGTACCGACGCGAAGCTGCAAAGACCGGTCGCCTACGAACCCCATCCGATCGAGTTAGCGGGACTGGCACAGCGGTACTAGCCGGGGACCCGAACGGGAGTTAAATCATGAGCCAAACTCGAGTAGAGAACAACGAAGCATGGATCCAACTGAGTGCGATCGTGGGCCCGGAACATGTGCGTTCGGCGACGCCAGAGGATGCCGTGGACGCAGTGCAACCCGCCGGCGTGATTGCCCCCGGCACCACGCAGGAAGTGGCGCAGGTACTGCGTTACAGTGCTTCCGCCGGCCTCGCCATCATTCCCCGCGGTGGAGGCACGCGGTTGGGGCTGGGTAATCGTCCTCGCCGGGCGGACTTTGTCCTCTCGCTGGAGCGGCTCAATCAGGTGATTGAACACGCCTGGGGCGACATGACGGTGGCGGTGGAAGCAGGCTGCACCATCGCCAGGTTGCAGAGCGTGGTCCGTGAACATGGTCAGCAGTTGGCTGCCGATCCCATGCAACCGGAGCAGGCCACGGTTGGCGGCCTGCTGGCTACGGCGGAGAGTGGAACCCTGCGTATCCGTTATGGCGCTGTTCGCGACCTGGTCCTCGGGGTGGAAATGGCTCTGCCCGACGGCAGCGTAATCAAAGCCGGAGGCAAGGTAGTTAAGAACGTTGCCGGCTATGACCTCACCAAACTGGCCATCGGATCGCTGGGAACCCTGGGCGTAATCACTCGAGCCGTGTTCCGCCTGCATCCCGTGCCCGTGGCCACGGCCACTTTTGCCGCCATGCTGCCGACCGCGTCGGAGGCGGAAACACTGCTGCTCGCGATTCTGGATTCACATCTCGTTTACAGCGGGCTGCAGATTCGCGCCCGTTGCGATGACCAGATTTTTGTCCACATACGATTCGAAGGCATTCCCGAATCGCTACAGGACCTATATACAAAGCTGGGCTGCCTCGCGGGCGCTCATCAGTTTGTGGATTGCGCCGGCGATGTCTGGAGGTCGCGGCAGAAACTGTTCGTCAACGCCACCAACTCCGTGATCTGCAAGTGCTCTGTGCTGCCTTCGCAGATTGGCGCGCTCTGCGACGTTCTGTCCCTGCACGCCAAGAAGACTGAAGTTGCCTTTACTTTGGTAGCACAAGGAACGGGGCTGGCCGAAGTGCGATTGGATGCCGCCGGTCCGCAGCCGCTGACAACGGTGCTGCGTGCTCTGCGTGGTGAAGTTGATCGTCTTGCCGGGACGCTGATTGTGGCGCAGTGCCCGGCAGCAATGAAGCGTGAAATGGATGTGTGGGGCAGCATAAAAGATACGCTTCCGCTCATGCTCAGAATCAAGCAGAAGTTCGATCCGAGTGAGGTTCTGAATCCGGGTCGTTTCGTGGGGGGCATATGACATCGCAGCTCGCAACGCCGGCGAACGCCAGCGGCAGGACACTCGATGAGCACCATTTTCCGGACGCGGAGCTTCTGAATGCCTGCGTCCATTGCGGCTTTTGCCTGCAAACATGCTCGACCTACGCGCTCTGGGGAAAGGAGCAGGACTCGCCGCGTGGCCGCATTCACCTGATGAACATGGCGATTGCGGGCGAAGTGGGAGTAAGCGAGCTTTACGTCTCGCACTTCGACCATTGCCTGGGATGCCTGGCGTGTGCCAGTTCCTGTCCGTCTGGGATCCAGTACGGACGCCTGATTGAAGCCATGCGCGCCCAGGTGGAGCAGCAATACCGCCGGCCGCTGCATGAGCGGGCGCTGCGGAAAATGATCGCCGCAGTGTTCAGCCGGCCGGGGCGCATGCGTAAGCTGATCTTGCCCCTGCGTGCCTATCAGCGGTTGGGTTTACAAAAGCTCGCGCACGCCCTCGGCCTCATGGCGCTGCTGCCACCGAGCCTGCGCGCCATGGAGCAGATGCTGCCTGATTTGCGTCATCGCGACCCGTCGGTGACCCTGCCGCCGCGCATCGCGGCGCAAGGTAAGAAGCGCCGCAGGGTTGCCTTGCTGACGGGCTGCGTGCAGAGCGTCTTCCTGGGTCAGGTAAACGCGGCCACCGCGCGGGTGCTGGCAGCCGAGGGCTGTGAAGTGCTAGTCCCGCCGAACCAGGGCTGTTGCGGAGCCCTTCAGAAAGACCTGGGCCGGGAACAGGACGCGATAAACGACGCGCGCAACTTGATCGACCTGTTCGAGCCTCTGGCCGTCGATACCATTGTGGTGAACGCCGCCGGTTGCGGAGCAGCGCTCAAGGACTATGGATATTTGTTGCGCGGCGATCCCAAGTATCGTGATCGCGCCATCGCATTTTCCGCCAAGTGCAAAGACGTATCGGAGGTGCTGGCGGAATTGCAACCCCGCGCTCCACGGCACCCGATAGCCTTAAAGGTTGCTTTCCACGATCCCTGTCACCTGCAACATGCTCAGGGGTTGCGCGAGCAGCCGCGGGCCATGTTGCGCACCATTCCCGGACTGGAGTTGCTGGAGCTTTGCGACGCCGCACGCTGTTGTGGCTCGGCCGGTCTCTATGGTCTGATTCAGCCGGAGACGGCCCACCACCTGGGCCAGAGGAAGGTGGAGATGATTGTCGCAACCCCGGCTGAGGCAGTGGCGACCGGTAATCCCGGATGCCAGTTGCAAATCGGGGCACTGCTGAACGAAGCGGGGCACCCGTTACCGGTTCTGCATTACATGGAACTGCTGGACGCTTCCATCTCCGGCGCGCAGTTGCCAGGAAAACGCGATTAGCAAGTTATTGGCGCGGCTCTCGTCACTTCCGCGGAGCATTGATGGCGGGCGGGTTCTGCGGCGAGGCCGGACCTTCCCCTGCTTTCAATTTGCGGCAGCAGCCACCTAATATGTCACCATTCGGCAAGTAGACCGTGGCTGCGTACGGGAGCGTTGGTTTCTCCCCGGGTTCGGTGCAGTCGGCCTTCCGGATTTTGGCCGACAGCGCATTTCCGCTGCTCATCTGCCACAACCATGCCTTTTGGTCCGCCAGCCAGAAAAAGCCGCCTGGAAAGTCTTGATCCGGCTGATTGACGCCCCCAAGATATCGCGCGCCCCAAGAGACGAACTGTATGCTCCACTTGGGCACCTCGCCGAAGCAATCCATGTAGGGTGGCGCCTCGGCAACGACCTTCTTCGCGGACTTACGAGTCGGAGTTTGCTCGTAGGTGTCCGGCGTCTCTTGCGCCTCACCGCAGATCACGGCAGCTATAACGAACAGAATCGCGATACAGCGAACAAGTATGCGTCTCATCCGAACCTCTCGAAGGCAAAGTGATCTGCCGACGGGCGATACAGCCGCTAATCAGGGCCCGCTTATCGGGTTGAAACTCAGAATATCTGAAAAGGTACCACAACCCGCTTTTGCGTAGCTCGCGGCGACTCCTGACCGCCAGGTTCCATCCGTTTGAAGAGCATAGCAGGCCGCGTCGTAACCTCATGCCGATGGTGGGTGACAAGAGCAGACAAAGGCCGGAGAGGTACGGTCGGGTTGGGAGGATTTGGTGGACCTGGCCGGGATCGAACCGGCGACCTCTTCCATGCCATGGAAGCGCGCTCCCAGCTGCGCCACAGGCCCACTTGCGAAAGATGGCGCTGAGAATCCAGCGCCTCGACTATTTTCTCCCACTCGGACATCCTAGTCAAACTCACGCGATGGGCAGCGTTACGATTCAAGAGGCCTTGGTTTGTCGAATCCTCCTTCCTCTACAATCGAAGGGTGAAGACTTGGGATGTTGTCATCATCGGCGGAGGTGTAATTGGGCTCACGCTGGCACGGAGCTTGCGGCACGGCGGCGCCAGCGTTCTCGTCGTGGAGAAGTCTGAGCCTGCCCGCGAAGCTACGCACGCCGCTGGCGGCATGATCGCGCACTGCGATCCGGAAAATCCTCCCGCGATGGCCCCAATGATCGCCGCCAGTGGGCGTATGTATCCGCGGTTTATTGCCGCACTGCGGGCCGAGGCATTCGAGTCGCCTGACCTGCGCCAGGACGGGACGATCGCGTTCCCGGCAGACGGCGAACTGCCAGCGTGCGAAGGCGTGCGCATGCTCCATGACGATGCCGAGTTGCTGCACCTGGAGCCGCTGATTGCCTTACGCGGCCGCGCCTGCGTTCTGCCCGAATGCACTGTCGATCCGCGCAAGCTGGCCAGTGCCCTGGAAAAAGCCGCGCGCAAACTTGGTGTCGACTTCGTGACCGGTTCCGCCGTTACCGAGGTTGCCGTGCTGGGCGGGCGGGTGACGGGCGCGCGCACCGCGAAGGCATTCTATATGGCGGCCGCAGTGGTGAACTGTGCAGGAGCATGGGCGTCGCTGATCAAACCGTTTGGCATGCCGACGCGTCCGGTGAAAGGACAGATGGTTTGCCTGGTGCCGCAGGCCGGCGCTCACGCTACCGGTCCACTGCTTCGGCATGTGGTGCGCACGCCGGAGGTGTACATCATTCCGCGCAGCGACGGACGATTGCTGCTGGGGGCGACGGTCGAGGAAGCCGGGTTTGATAAGCGCGTGGATGCCGATACCGTCCAGAGCTTGCAGCGAGCGGCGGCCAATGTCGTGCCGGAGATTGGCCAGATGCGCATTCATGACGCCTGGGCAGGACTGCGTCCGGGTTCTCCGGACGGACTTCCAATTCTTGGCGCAACCTCTTTGCCGGGATACTACGCGGCCACCGGACACTATCGCGACGGCATCATGCTGGCACCGGTGACCGCACAGATCATGACCCAACTGCTGAAAGGACGACTCCCAGAATTCGACATAGAGCCATTCTCACCGTTGCGATTTTTGTAAATCGCAGAGTCATGCAGGCCCGATCTTTGAATGTGCAGTGAATCGCCGTCGCAGGAGGCGCGCGCCGCTCACCTCGCCGGAGACAATTCGTCCAAACCACGAGGCGAGAAACGTTCACACGAGTGAACTTTTCACTCGCGTCGCCGTATATGTCAGTGAAGGATACTGGAAGTAAGAGTGTCGTCTCTGCTGGCACTCCAGTTGCATCAACAAAAAGATGGGGTCAAACAGTGTGTTTCGCCAGCGGTTTGGCGGCCCAGGCGGAACAAACTCGAGGGAAACTTGAAGGCGTCCCCGTGCTGTTTAACCCCGGCCTCACATTCTATGCGAAGGGGCGGGAAATGCAAGCCGATCCCGCCCCGGCCAACTGAGCTTGGGGCGTTGCTATCGCCGCATGGGCTGCCAGAACGATAGTCAAAAAGTAAGGAGACTAGAACCATGACACGTACACTGGCTCGCGTAACTCTATTTGTCTTCGCTCTCACCATGTCTATCGGCGCTTTTGCCGCCTCCAAGTCTCAGGAAGTCACGCTGTTCCACGATGCGCAACTGAACGGCAAGACGCTACCTGCCGGCGACTACACTGTGAAGTGCGATACCACCGGCTCTACCGCTCAGGTGAAGTTCGTGAAGAACGGCAAGGAAATGGCCTCCGCCACCGGCCAAGTCAAGCAACTCGCCAACACACCCGACCACAACCAGGTTGTCACGCAGGATGGTAATGGAAGCTCAACCATCAGCGAGATCGATTTCAGCAACAGCAAGACTGGCGTGACGTTCGATTCCGGAACAGCTATGTCCAGTTCCGGGCAGTAACAGCTAACAACCTTTGAGCAGATTGAGAAGGGAGCGCAAGCTCCCTTTCCTGTTGCGAGGCCCTGGTAAGGGAGAAGCGGGTTGGGACTCGAAGCGCGATCCATCCCCCAAGTTCAAACCAATTTCCGCAGTTCGCGCCTTAAGATCTTGCCCGACGCGGTGCGTGGCACCTTCTGCACAAAGTAAATCTCGCGCGGCATTTTGTAACGGGTGAGGCGCTCGGCCACGAAGGCCTGAAGCTCTTCCGCGGTCTGTTGATTGGCCGGCTTTTCCTCGCTCACGACCACGAAGGCGCAAGGGATTTCTTCTCCGGCGGCATCTATGCGCGATACCACGCCGCAATCGCGCACCGCGGGATGTTCGAGCAGCACACTCTCCACCTCGGCGGGCGCGATGGAGAATCCTTTGTACTTCATCATCTCCTTGCGGCGATCGACCACGTAATAAAACCCATCCTCATCGACGCGCACAATGTCGCCTGTCCAATACCAGCCGTCGCGCAAGACCGCGGCCGTGGCGTCGGGCGATTTCCAGTAACCCAGCATGAACTGCGGTCCGCGCATGACCAACTCACCGATTTCGCCCGGAACAACCTCCCGCTCCTTCTCATCCACCACGCGGCAAGCGGTCTCAGCCACCGGCATGCCAATCGATTCCGGCTTGTACAGCTCCTTCTCCAGGAAGCCGAGATGGGTCACCGGCGAGGCTTCGGTCATTCCGTAGCCCTGGCGAATGGGGACGCCGGTGCCGGCGGTGAAGCGGCGCGCCAATTCCGGCGCCAGGGGCGCGGCACCCGACTTTACCCAACTCAGGCGATGCGAGCGCGGAAACTTTCCTTGCTCCGCAGCCTGGCAATACGCCAGCAGAGTGGGCGGCACGCACAAGACAATGGTGACGCCTTCGTCGGCGACCAGCCGCAGAGAACTCTCGCACTCGAAGCGCGGCATTAGTACGAGCGTGCTGCCCCGCATCAGCGCGAGGTTGAGGCCGACCGTCAGTCCGTAAATGTGGTACAGCGGGAGAAAGCACAGCATGACATCGTCACCGCTGACCGCGCCGGCCTCGCCCGGAATCAGCGTCTGATAGACATTGGCCACAAGGTTGTAGTGCGACAGCATCACGCCCTTGGGCAGGCCCGTGGTGCCGCTGGAGTAGGGAAGCGTGGCCAGCGCCAGTCGCGAGTCCTGCTCGGGCGCCGGCAAATGCACGCTCTCCGCCGCTTCGAATAGCGAGTCGAAGGGCTGGGAGCCGCTCGGTCCGGGGGCGCGCGCAGTATACACCTGGCGCAGCGCCGGCAGACCGGCAAGATCGATTCCTGTGAGCAGTGCGCCATCGCTGATGAGAGCAACCGCTTCGGAATTTTCCAGCTGATAGCGGACCTCGCGGTCGCGGTAGGTGGGGTTCAGCGTGGTTGGAACGGCGCCGGCCAGGGTGGCCGCGTGATAAGCCACGCCGAACTCCCAGCAGTTGGGCAGGAAGATGGCGACCACCTCGCCCGGGCGAATTCCGGCCGCCACCAGTCCCCGCGCGGCACTCTCCACCATGGCTCCATACGCGGCATAAGTGATGCGCTGTGCCGGTATGCAGGACACGTCGACCATTGCGATCTTCGACGCATGTCGCCGGCAGGACTCCAGCACAACATCATGCACAAACCTGCCCGCTGGATCGGCGAAGAGCTGCGTTCGTAACGGTGCAGGTGCGCGCCCCATAGATGGTGCGCAAAAGTTTATCAGGTTAGTGCGGTGTGCCGCTGCTTTCTGCTGATGCGGGAAGCGGCGCCGTTTGTTATGTTGTGGGCCAGGCTGTTACCTTCACCACCATGCGAGGATTGAAAGGGAAGTGCATTGTCGTCACCGGTGGCGCCAGTGGCATCGGCGCGGCCACGGCTGCCCGCTTGGTTGAAGAAGGCGCGAAGGTCGCAGTCCTGGATCGCGATGCGGACGGGTGCGACAGCATTGGCCGCGAATTGCCTGGACTTGTGGGGGCCTTTCGCGCGGATGTCGCCGATCTCAATGCGGTGCGGCATGCCTTCGGCAACATCATGGTCGGATTGGGCGGGCTGGACGTCGTCATTAACAATGCCGGCATCAGCATTCGCCACCAGTTTCTCGACATCACTCCGGAGGATTGGAGCAAAGTTCTTGCCGTCAATCTGAGCGGCGTCTTTTATGTTGCGCAGACCGCTGCACGCTACATGATGGAGCGCTCCGGCGGCGTCATTCTGAACATGGCTTCGACGAATGGCATGGTGGGACATCCTTACTACGCTGACTACAACGCTACCAAGGCGGGTGTGATCGAACTGACGCGCTCGATGGCACTGGAGTTGGCTCCCAAAGTGCGAGTGAATGCGGTCGCCCCAGGCTACGTGCTCACCCCGATGCAGCGTGCCGAATACTCCGACGAGATGCTGGAGGCCGTCAACCAGAAGATCCCGCTGGGCCGCCATGCGCAGCCGGAAGAAGTAGCTGCCCTGTTCGCATTCCTGGCCTCTGAGGATGCCGCGTACCTTACCGGCCAGGTCTACGTGATTGACGGCGGTGAGACGGCCGGAGGATTGGCCAGCCGCTAAGCTGCAGAAAATCTTACTAGTAAGACGAGGGCTTATAATCTTATTAGTAAGACGTCTTACTGGTAAGAAATTATGATCCCAACTACGAGCATAATGTCCTCACGCGGGCAGATTGTTATCCCGGCTAAGATTCGTCAGCGGCTCAACCTCGAACCTGGAACGGCGTTCATTGTGTTGGGGAAGGGCGATACGGTGGTACTACAGCGGCTGGCTGAGCCGCCCTGGAAGGAGTTTGATGCCCTCACCAGCGAAGCGCAGCGTCAGGGCCACCATACGGACCTGGCCATGCAGTCGCTGAAGAAGGTGTTTACGAAACTGCGTTACACGCGATAGGAAGCGGCAACTGACCAGCGGCCCACTGGCCTAAATTCCCAGCCCCGTCACCCTCCATCCCGCTCCATGCACCTTATGCCGGATGTTGAGAGTGATCAGCAGTGCGGTCATAGCTTCCACGATGCGCGCGTTCTCCAGCTTGCCGCCGTCGACGGCACGCACGCCCGGAATCTTCGCCGCCAGTTCCGACGCAACCTGGCGGGCGCGATCATCATCGCTGCAAACGATCACGTCGCAATCGACATCGCCATCGCCGGCCAGCACCGTAGCCGACAGGCTGTGAAATGCC
>Ga0187847_10004303_pt1 | contig 10530 bp, 7 predicted proteins | sample June2016WEW_4_10_FD_132458 | JGI IMG/M metagenome (GOLD analysis project Ga0187847, IMG submission 132458) | Peatland microbial communities from SPRUCE experiment site at the Marcell Experimental Forest, Minnesota, USA - June2016WEW_4_10 | ecosystem: Environmental > Terrestrial > Soil > Wetlands...
AAGAAAAACACTGGGCTCCAGAGCTTGGTGATAGTCGTGTACTTGCCGGTTCGTTGATTTCCGGCGGTCAATACTGGAACTGAGATACTACCGAGCCGATTGGTGGTGTCGCAGTTTTGAAAACTCAGCGAGGCGAGTTGGAGTTGCTGCCAGCAAAAAGCAGGTCCTTCGCTTCGCTCAGGATGACAATGGTTGGGGATTAGACAAAGTGACCGACTGCCGAGCCGGGTAGTGGGCTACTTTGAATTTTTGATCTTGACGCGGCCTAGGCCAGAAAGGCGAGTGGGCAAAATTCAAAGTAGCCCACTACCCCGAGCCGAGTTGGCTTGCTGAATCGTTTCTAGCTCCTATAGAATCTAAGTTCTGAATTCGAGGTTTGGAAACTTACATGAAAGCAGCCATTCATCCGCATTACAGTGAAATCCGCGTGCATTGCGCCTGCGGGAATGCATTCGTCACCCGTTCCACCCACAAGGGCGACATCAGCGTGGAAATCTGCGCTGCCTGCCATCCATTCTTTACCGGCAAGCAGAAGCTTATGGATACCGCTGGCCGGGTGGAGCGCTTCCGCCGCAAGTATGCCAAGAGCGACGCGGGAAAAGCGGAAGCCGCAAAAAAGGCGCAGTAAGTTTCGCGCAGGCAGTAGGGCTCGCGCAGAAAAGTTCCGCGGCAACGGGATGGCCGGGCGAGGACGCCCCGGACATCCATTCCTGCCTCTCCTTGTGGGAGGCTTTTTTTTTGTGTCTCCACCAAACCTACGCGCGCTGGCGGGTGAGCGGGCCAAGGCTTACAATACTGGAATTCCATGTCTCCACAACCGGACGACCTGACGGGCATGAAAGACGATATGACGGCCTTCATTGAAGGGCTGGGCATGCGGCGCTTTTCTGGCTACGTCGAGTGCGAAGAGGTTCCTAGCGTGCTATGGGACTCGGAGCAGAATCCAGACGGGTGGAAGGATTTCGTGGAGCTGGCCAAATCGACGGGCGCGGTCTTCCTGACCATGCACACCTGGGCGCTGAGCCGGGAAGAGTTAGATCGCTTGTCGCAGCTCCTGGCCGACAGCGATTTCAGAACCGACGAGGATATCGAAGAAGGCCGCTGGCTGAAGGCCTACATCGGCAAAACCGGTTTCGTGCAGTTGGGATGGGCGTACCAGGGATGCGTCTTTGTCTTCGAGGCGGGAACCGAGTGGTACGAACATTATCAACACCTGCGCGAACTGGCGGATGACGGCGGCGGGTTCATGATCGATGAGCCGGATCAGGACGAAGAGCGGTAGGAGGGCTTCTGGATGTATCTCTGGCTTACACCGATTCCATTACACCGATTCCATTACTTTGATCTCATTGGCGATCTCGGCGGCTAGATCTTTGGCTTCGCCCGGGAAACGCTTTCGCGCCCGCTCGGGAAACTCGGCGAGAATTTCGACGTAGGTGCGAGACGACAAGCAGCGGACCACCGCAAATTCAAGCGCATCCGCTAACTCGCAACTAGGGGGAAGCAATGAAGCCGTGCCTTGCAGGTGTACTTCTGGAGCGTGATGGCACGCCGTAATTTCGAGGAACGCCTCGGGAAGATTCCAGGCCGCTACCAACGAACGTCCCGCTTGGCAGTGATCGATTCCGCACAACTCGCGTTCGGTCTGCAAAAGATCCCGGGGATGGCCTGCCGCGCGCTCGATGACGAGAGCGTATTGCTCGCACATGACCGCGGCAAGAGCCACCCTGCCGATGTCATGCAGAATGCCCGCGGCGTAGGCGAATTCCTTGTCCAATGAGCTCCAGGTGGCGCTGCGCTCGGCGATGATGGCGCAGGCGACGCTGTGACGCCAGCACGACTTCATGACCGGGCTGAACGAGTCCGTGAGATACGCCTTCAGGCCGACCGTGATGACCAATCGCCTCAGACGCTGAAAGCCCAGCAGCATGGATGCCTGAATCACGCTGGTAACATTCTTGGAGAACGCCACGAGGGGAGAGTTTGCGATCCTAAGAACTGCAGTCGAGAACGCCGGATCGGGGCGGATCAGATCACAGAGCTCCAGCAAGGACGTGTCCGTACCTGACATAAGTTTCAACGCCTTCAAGGCGATCGCAGGGAAAGGCGGAACATTGTCCGGATCCCAGCGTAGTTCTGTCGGCTCGGCCGCTTTGGTTGTGCTCGTTGCCGGAGTCATTGCATTTTCCTCGCTTTGTTTGCATCGGCAATCTCGGCTTATTCGTGAATTACGCTGGTATGCCTACCCCAGTGCTCGAACCGTCGAGGGGCATACTTCTGCGGCAACAGGGCGGTGCTGCTAATCTGGTTCCTTCCCGAAACCTTCGTATGCGCTGGATATCCAATCCGCTGAATTCTCCGAAAGCTATACTGCTGCGCGCGGCCTTGCAGGATTCCAAACTTAGGATCCATCCTTCTGCTGTGCCCGTGCTCGCCGACCTGCTGGTGCAGCGCGGGATCGAAGAACCAGAGGCCGCTGCCCATTTTCTTTCGCCGGAATTGAGCGATCTCCACGACCCACTGCTGATGAACGGAATGAAATCCGCGCTGGACCGGCTGGAGGCGGAGTTGGAGCGTAAAGAGAAGATCTTGATCTACGGCGACTATGACGTCGACGGCACCACCGCGATCGTCATTCTCAAGACGGCCATCGAGCTCTGCGGGGGTGCCGCTGACTTTCACGTCCCGCATCGCATCCGTGAAGGCTATGGCATGCGCGACGAGGTCATCGAACGCGCCGCGGCCGAGGGCGTGCGGCTGATTATCAGTGTGGATACGGGCATCCGCGCGATCGCTGCCGCCGAAACGGCGCGTCGCACGGGAGTGGATCTGATCGTCACCGATCATCACCTGCCGGGACCGACGGGGGTCCCGCAGGCGCTGGTGGTGGTGAATCCGAATCAGGACGGTTGCGATTATCCATGTAAGTATCTGTGCGGCGCGGGCGTGGCGTTTAAGTTGGCGCAGGGATTGATGCAGCGGCGGCTGGACGAGAAAGATCAGTCGCGGCTGCTGATGTCGTTCATGAAGGTGGTGGCGATTGCGACCATCGCCGATGCGGTTCCGTTGTTGGGCGAGAATCGCGTGTTCGCGAAGCTGGGATTGCAGGGGCTTCGCCGTCCGGTGAATGTCGGGCTGAAGGCACTGCTTGAGGTTGCGCAGCTCGGCGACGGGCGAGCGCTGACGGCGACCGAAGTGGCCTTCCGCATCGCGCCGCGCCTGAACGCCGCCGGACGCATGGACGTGGCTCGCGACGTGGTGGAGCTTTTTAACGAGAAAGACAGGGAGCGTGCCCGGACGATTGCGGGGCGGCTTGACCGACTGAACGCTGAGCGGCAGGAGGAAGAGCGGCGCATCATGGATAACATCGAGCGCCGTCTGGAAGAAGAGCCGGCGCTACGCGATGCATATTGCGTGGTGCTGGATGGTGAAGGCTGGCATCGCGGCGTGATTGGCATCACCGCATCTCGCGTGGTGGAACGCCACGGGCGGCCAACCCTGGTCATTTCGCGGGAGGGCGATGAGGCCCACGGCTCGGGACGATCGATCGCCGCGTTCCATCTGCTGCATGCTCTCGAGTCGTGCCCTGATCTATTTTCCCGCTACGGCGGACACGCGCACGCGGTTGGCTTCGCGCTGCCCAGCGCCAACGTGGAAAAACTGCGTGAGCATCTGGACGGCTACGCGCGGGCACGCCTTACCCTCGCTGATTTCGAACCTCAGTTGGAGTGCGACCGGGAACTGCCCCTTGGCGAAGTCACGCCCGAACTTTATCAAGCGTTGCTGTTGCTCGAACCTTTTGGGATGGAGAATCGCGAGCCGGTTTTCACCGCGGGCGCCGTGCGGCTGATGGCGCCGCCGCAAGCGGTCAAAGACAAGCACGTTCGGCTGCGAATTTCTCCAGCCACTAATAGCTCAGCGGCGCAAGACTTCACGCCTCGCTGTCATCCCGACGCGGCGGCGATTCCGAAGCGAAACGGCTTGGTGGCGGAACAGAGCCCCTTTACCACACAAGCCTCACCTTCGTGGCGCGACAACATCGCGTTCCAAGCCATGGGATGGAGCCTCAAGGAATCCTGCGACCGCCTGCAGTTGCTGGCCGGTGATCGGCTGGACATCGCCTATTCGCTCGGTATGAACGACCATCCTGAGTTCGGCGGATTGGAGTTGACCTTGCGCGACGTGTTGCGCAGCAATTGAGCGACGGTAGTGTCTCAGTTTCAGGTACCCACTAGGTTATAATCTCGCCACCAATGAACCTGCCCCCTGGCACCAAACTTGGGCCGTATGAGATTGTCTCGCTTCTGGGAGCGGGCGGCATGGGCGAAGTCTATCGAGCCCGTGACTCTCGTCTCCGACGCGAAGTGGCGATCAAGGTTTTGCCGCGGGAGCTTTCGCTTGACGCCGATCGGATGCGGCGTTTTGAGCAGGAGGCGCTGGCCACCGCTGCCCTGAACCATCCCAACATTCTGGCGGTGTTCGACATTGGCACGAGCGAAGGCTCGCCGTACGTCGTCTCCGAACTGCTGGAGGGAGAAACGCTGCGGGAGCGGCTGCGCAGCGGATCGATTGCCACACGCAAGGCCTTGGACTATGCCTTGCAAATTGCGCACGGACTGGCCGCCGCCCACGAAAAAGGAATCATCCATCGCGACCTCAAGCCGGACAATCTGTTCATCACGAAAGATGGGCGGGTCAAGATTCTGGACTTCGGGCTCGCCAAACTGACTCAGGCCGACCCCGGTGCGGGGTCTCACACTTCAATGCCAACTGTGACCCACGGCGCCACCGAAGCGGGCGTGGTGATGGGGACGGCGGGATACATGTCGCCGGAGCAGGTACGCGGCATCGCGCTCGATCCGCGCTCCGACATTTTCAGTTTTGGCGCAATTCTCTACGAGATGCTCTCGGGCAAACGGGCATTTCATGGCGACACTGCGGCGGATACGATGAGTTCGATTCTGAAGGAAGATCCTCCGGAGTTCAACGAAACCAACCGCAATGTCTCGCCGGCGCTGGAGCGCATTGTGCAGCACTGCCTGGAGAAAAACCCCGAGTCGCGCTTCCATTCCGCCAGCGATATTGCATTTGATCTCGAACATCTTTCCGGGCTTTCCGGGAGTGCGGCTAGAGTGGCGACGGCGGGCGCTGACAGTCGAAACGTCCAGTCGCGCCGCAAGCTGCTGCTTGGGATCGCGGGTGGTCTGGCGCTTGCATGTGTGGTGTATGGACTCGGCTGGTGGAACGGCACGGCAAGCGGTCGCGCGCCCCGGGCAGAGTATCAGCAGATCACGTTTCGTACCGGCTCCATCGGCAATGCGCGGTTTACGCCTGACGGCAGCATGGTTTACAGCGCGTCATGGGAGGGCGGCGAGAATCAGCTTTATATGTCGCGCATCGATGATCCCGGATCGCGGGAGCTGGGAATCAGGGATGCGGAGCTGCTTTCGATTTCGAAGGGCGGCGAGATGGCGATCCGGATCAACTCGCGCAATTTGGGCGGATACGCTCGCAGCGGCACGATGGCGCGGGTTCCGCTGAGTGGAGGGACGCCGCGCGAGGTGCTGGACAATGTGCAGGACGCGGACTGGTCGGCGAACGGCGAGAGCATGGCGGTGGTGCGCTACGTTCCGGAGAACGGTCATTGGCGTCTGGAATATCCGGCGGGCAAGGTTCTGATCGATGGGATTAACTGGATCAGCCATCCGAAGATTTCTCCGGATGGCAAGTGGATCGCTTTCGCCGACCACGAAAACATATCGGGCGACGACGAAGGTTCGCTGGCGGTGATTGGCGCGGACGGTAAAGAAAAAGAAAGAAAGCTTTCTTCGGGATGGACTTCGCTGCAGGGAATTCTCTGGTCTCCTGACGGCGATGAAATCTGGTTTACCTGCACCAAGAGCGGCATCGGCGCGAACCCGCGCGCGGTAACCCTCTCCGGCAAAGAGCGGAGCATCACCAACGTACCGGGCGGAATGTGGCTGGAAGACATTCGCAACGGCAAGGTACTGACCGTGACCAATCACGAGCGGCTGGGAATCCGGGGCATGGAGCCGGGCGGAAAAGAAGAACGCGAACTGGGATGGTTTGGCTGGTCGGAGCTGCGCGATATCAGCCGCGACGGCAAGAAAATTCTGTTCGAAGAAGAAGGCGATGGCGGCGGACCGAATTACACGGTATTTCTGCGCGACACCGACGGATCGCCTCCGGCACGGATTGGCGAAGGCGTGGCGGGCGCTATTTCACCCGACGGAAAATGGGTGATCACGAAACCGGCGAAAGGCGGACAACTCAACCTGGTGCCGACGGGCGCGGGAGAATCCAGAGTGCTCACCCATGATGCGGTGAGTTATGGCGGAGTGCGTTTTTTTCCGGATGGAAAGCACTTGCTGGCCTTTGGTATTGAAGCGGGACATGCGGGGCGGAGCTACGTGATCGATGTAGCGAGTGGAGATTCGAAGGCCGTCACTCCTGAGGGGACGACTAGCGGCTTAATATCGCCGGATGGCAAAAGCCTGTTGGTGCGGGGAACCGATGGCAAGCGAGGAATTTGGCCGCTGGACGGGGGCGATCTGCAGCCGATTCAGGGGATTGAGGCGAATGATTCGGTGATTGCCTGGGCTCCGGATGGTGAGACAGTCTATGTAGCTCCAAGCCGACGGGGCGCGGTCGCTCTAAGATCCGTGAAAGTCTTTCGGGTTAATATCCGGACCGGAAGAAAAGAACCGTGGAAGACGTTCGGGGAAGAAACAGGCGCGGGAGTTACGTCGGTTGGATCCCCTCGTCTTTCTAGCGATGGGACGGCGTACGCCTACGTCTACACCAGGATCCTGTCGGAGGCGTATGTGGTTACTGGGTTGAAGTGAAGGCCATCTGATTACGAGAGCCAATCTTCGCGCTCGGAGGATTGCAACAGCCGCCCCCGCGATCAAAGTGTCGAGTCGCAGAAATTCCTCTTTTGAGCCATAATATCCGGCTTGCGGGCAAGCAAACCCCGCAGGCACTTTGGCACGATTTCGTGGAAGCGAGAGATGGTGGAACCAAAACCATGGCGGGATCATACGACGAATGGATGAAAGAAGTCCGCGCTGCCTTCGGCTCATTGGACATGCCCATGGCGGACTGGCACGAAATTGGAGCGTTCGATTACCGCAGCGAATACGACTCAGGCGTCAAACCGAATGACGCCGCGCTGAAGGCTAACCGTCAATGGTGGCAGGAGTGGAACCAGTCTCTGCAGCAGGACTGCCGCAAGACCAGGGGCTGCTGGCTCCCCCGTGGCCATCAGGGCCAGTGCGAGCGTTTCTCGGAGAGCAAGGCCTGAATTGTATGCGTCGTTCTGGTTGCCCGCAATCTCGGCCAGAGACCAGGAAGCCATCGCCTTCCGTCGTTTCGATACGCTTGCGGCATCGCTAAAGCGATTCCCTGTTACGAAACTTGGTTTTTCGACGACGGTTTCGAATGGATGGCCGGAATCAGCTTCGCAGCTTTACAGTTTCCTGCGAAACCCTTATAGTGCCGGGTCATGGACGGAACTTTCTTCTGCAACAAGTGCGGGGCGCAGAATGCCGCGGGCGCTCAGTTCTGTAGCCGCTGTGGAACGCCCACGAGTCCAACTTCCGGCGTGATCCCGGCCGCGGTTCCTTCTTCAATTCCCGGGCCGCCGTACGCCGCGACGGCGCCTTCGTATCCGGGGGTCGCGCCAGCGGCCGGGGTTGGCTACGGAGGGTTCTGGATTCGAGTGGTAGCCGCCATCATCGACGGCATTCTTGTGCGGGTGGTGGTGTCTCCGATTCACCTGTTTTTCGGTGGTCTCGGGCTGGCGGGAATGATGAGCGGAATCCATCCGCTTGGGCTTGCTCTTTTCGGTGGTGGGGTTACGTTTGTGGCAACGGTTTTTGGTTCCTGGTTGTACGAAGCCTTCATGGAAAGCTCGTCGTATCAGGCGACGCTGGGGAAGATGATCTTTGGGATGAAGGTGACGGATCTGAACGGCAATCGAATTTCGTTCGAACGCGCAACGGGGAGGCACTTTGCCAAGTGGCTTTCCGCGATGGTTCTATTCATCGGCTACATCATGGTCGGGTTCACGGAGCGCAAACAAGGGCTGCACGATCTGCTGGCGGGGACGCTGGTGCGGCGGACTTAGTCCCCCGGTTTCCGAGGCAATTGTTTTGACTGAGAACTGGGTGGTGGCTCAGTTTGGAAGTCAAGACGCAAACAACCTTGGCGCACATGGCAAAAAGCAGGTCCTTCCCCTTCGGCTACGCTCAGGGTCAGGATGACAATTCCCTAATTATGACAATCTGAGCCACTTCCGAGAGCTGGAGAACCGGGAACTGATCTGTGGCGTTACACTAACCTCTGATGGCCTCCCAAGTTTCACGGCTGCGGCGGTGGTTCGCGTTGATCGCGATTCTGATGATTGCTACGGTTGCGGGGATGTACTTTTACGCGCAATGGAGTGTGCGCAAGGCCATCCACACGATTCCGGCGAAACTCGGCTTGGACATTCAGCAGACGGCCGAGGGCTTCTCCATCTCGAAGTCCATCGAGGGGCGCACTCAGTTCACGGTGAGCGCATCGAAGGCAGTGCAATTCAAAGCCGGCGGACTGGCGGATCTGCACAACGTCAAGATCGTCATCTACGGCAAAGATGCCAGCCGCTTCGACCGGGTAATGGGGGATGATTTTGAGTACGATCCCGTGTCGGGCAATATCACCGCGAAGGGCCGAGTGCTGATTGACCTGGAGGCGAATCCCGAGGGCCTGCGGCATTCGGACCAGTCGCCTCCCGAAAAGACGACAGCACCGCTTCATCTGGAAACCGATGGGCTGGTCTTCAACAAAAATACGGGGGATGTTTCGGCCACAGGCAAGGTGGATTTTCAGACGCCGCAGGCATCGGGATCGGCGGTGGGCATTCAATATACGGCGAAGACGGGCACGATGAACTTGCTGTCGACAGTCGTGATGACCGTCAATCGGGCGCAGCCGGTTCATTTAAATGCGGATCATGGCGTAATTACGAAGCAGCCTCATCAGGTGGTCCTTACTACGGTGCACATGACGCGGGAGCAGCAGGAAGCGTGGTCCGACCTGGCGACATTTTTTCTGCGCCCCGACGACACGGTGGATCACATTGTGGCCGACGGCGATGTGCGGAGCGAGATTCATGGGCAGGCGTCCGACTCGGAAACTCGCGAGCGTTCCGATCACGCGGAATTGTTTTTGACGGGCTCGCGGAATTTACTCACCACGGCGGTTCTCACGGGTAACGTGCAACTCGACTCTCTTGGAGGACAACCCGCGAACGCTACCGCCGGGCAGGCAACGCTGCACTTTGGTGGAAGCGCTGCCGGACAGCAGTTGCTGGAGACGGTTCATGCCGAAGACGGTGTGCGGTTGACGCAGAAGAATAGCCGGAGCGCGACTTTGGTTGCGCCGAAGACGGCGTCAGCCTCCCCGTCAGCTTCCTCGTCAGCCCCAGCAATCTCGTCGACGCCGGCGAAGGGGACTACGCAGGATGTCGAGATGAGCGCGCCGGTTATGGACTTCGTGGTGAAAGAGGGCCGGCTGCTGGAGAGCGCCGAGACGAGCGGGCCGCCGCAGATCGTGATCACGCAGCCGGACGCAAACCAGAAAACAGTGGTGACCGCTGCCAGGTTTACAGCGAGGTTCACGGGGAACAACCGCCTGGCCACGCTGCATGGAGAACCGGACGCGAAGATTGTCAGCAGCTTGATTGACCCGAGTAAGATTCAAGCGACTAGTATCGACGCGAGCAAGGCCGGGACGATCAAGACCGGCGCGCCGGGACAAACGGATCGCGTGTCGACCAGCCGGATGCTGGACGTCGCCTTTTTTCCAGAGGGGGGCGTGCGTTCGATCACGCAGACAGGTGCGTTCACCTACTCCGACGGCACCGAAAAAGCGTGGGCGCAGCGCGCCGACTACACGACGGCCGATCAACTGGTGGTGTTGACCGGATCGCCTCGCGTGGTGGACGGCGGCATGAATACGACGGCGCACACGATCCGAATTAGCCGGGCAACCGGCGACGCCTTTGCCGAAGGCAACGTCAAGAGCACGTACTCCGATCTGCAGGCGCAGCCGGACGGCGCCATGCTGGCTTCCTCCGACCCCATTCACGTAACCAGCCACGCCATGACCGCCAATCGTTCGACGGCGATTGCGGTATACACGGGCGATGCCCGCTTGTGGCAAGACGCAAATATAGTGCAGGCTCCGATGCTGCAATTTGATCACGACCGTCGGTCTATTTTTGCTCATGGGTTTGCTCAGGGAGAGATCGATGTGGGGACGGGGCTGAGCCCCGTCCGAGCGGGGCAGAGCCCCGCTCCCACACAAGATCCAACGCAACCGGTTTCGACCGTGCTGGTGCAAGTAGATAAGACGGGGAAGGTCACGCCAATCCACATTACATCGGCACGCCTGAACTACGCCGACCCGGAGCGAAGAGTTTTTCTGGACGGTGGAGTGACCGCGCAAGAGGAGGACGCGATCATG
>Ga0187847_10004304_pt1 | contig 10529 bp, 6 predicted proteins | sample June2016WEW_4_10_FD_132458 | JGI IMG/M metagenome (GOLD analysis project Ga0187847, IMG submission 132458) | Peatland microbial communities from SPRUCE experiment site at the Marcell Experimental Forest, Minnesota, USA - June2016WEW_4_10 | ecosystem: Environmental > Terrestrial > Soil > Wetlands...
AGTGCACGTGGGCGGTCAAAACCGCTGCCGGAGAGGCTGGGGCCAGCGTGGCTCCCTCCACCGAAAGCCGTTCCCCGCAGCGCTCCGAGCGGTTCAGTTGGGAGGCGAGCAGCGCGCCGATATTGTCCTGCAGATCGCTCAGATCCGCCGTCAATGCCAGCTTGAATGGCCCCTGAGGCCGGCTGGAGACGACTCCCCACGCCGTGATTCCGACCGCCTGACCCTTGACGTCAAGCGAGGTCTTAACCGGCTGGATCTTCAGTACGAGATCTTCTGCTCGGGACTGGACGGCGAAGATCGGCGCGACGCACAACAACAAGTGAAACCGCATGCAATCGAGTGGACGCGTCGCCCGCCTGCCCAGTTACGGTCTTGGTGGGGCAGGCCCTTGGCCCGCGGCGGCCTCTCAGGCCGCCTGCCTTGCTCATGAGTGGCCGCCCGCCGCCGCCATGCGCCTTTGCATCTCCTCGTTGGACACATCCTCCTTGTGCGTGGCGAAGTGCCACACGTGCCCGAACGGGTCTTCGAACCCGCCGGTGCGATCGCCGTAGAATTGATCCGCCACCGCGCGCACGACCTTGGCGCCGGCGGCCTCGGCCTGCGCGGCCAACGCGTCGATGTCTTCGACGTAAATATGGATGGTAACCGGCGAGCCGCCCAGCGTCCGCGGACTCAGGAACCGGATTTCCGGATGTTCGTCCGCCAGCATGATCCTGGCTTTGCCGATCTTGATTTCGGCGTGGGCGATCCTGCCGTCGGGGCCGGCCATCCGCATCGTTTCCGTCGCGCCGAATGCTTTCTTGTAGAACTCGATGGCATCGGCCGCACCCTTGATCGACAGGTACGGCGTCGCGCCTTCAGAACCCTCTGGGATTGCTTTCACTGTGTTTGCCATGCATCCATTTTCGACCAATCGGGCGTCGCGCGTATTGTAAAAAATTGAAGTCAATCGATCAACGGGACATGATTGAGATGTTCCGTACGCTGCGCCATGTAAGTGGACGGATTGATCCCCGAAAACGCGCGGAAGTCGTGAATGAAATGCGCCTGGTCGAAATAGCCGCAATCCGCCGCCACCGCCGCCCACTCCACTGGCCGTCCCGCGCCGATGCGCCGCAGCACGCGCTGGAATCGCCGCACGCGGCAAAACAGCTTGGGCGTGAGTCCGACTTCGCCGTTGAACACCTGTATGAACCGTTTCGCGCTCAGCCCGATCTGCCCGGTCACCTCCGCGATCGTGCGCGTGTGTGGCGCGCTGCGAAACTCGTGCAGCGCAAAGGCCACGGCCGGGTGCCGTTCGAGCCGCTCGGCCGCCTGCGCGAGCAAGGCCTGTTCCAGCACGCGAAGCTTGGCCTGCGGTGTGGCGGCCTCCAGCAACCGCTCCCGCAACTGCCCCGCAAGGCGGCCCCACAAATCCTCCAGCGACACCAGCGTGTTGTGCAACTCGCTGGCGGGCGGACCAAAAAACGGGAAAGCGCCCCCCGGTTTGAAGTGTACGCCGGCGACGGAATGCTGCTCGGCGGTATCGATCACGAAGAATTCCGAATGCGCCCCCACCATCACCGGCCCGCGCAGCGTTTGGAATTTCGCGGTGTCGTGCGGGTCGTACACGCGCGTCACGTCTTCGTTGAGGTTGATTGCCAGTTCCATGGAGCCATCCGGCAGCAGGCGCTCTTTCGCGTGCGGCTGCCGGTAGCCTTCGTACAACCAGAGCAGGTCCACGAATTCCGATAGCGGCGGCGCGGGGATATGGCGGTATGACTGCATTGGATCTATCAAACCACAGCCGGAAAGTCAGCGGGAACACGAGTTGGCGGCATGCAAGTTTCCGTGCGGGATGAGCGCGAGCGGGATGTGAGCCAACGTGAGGTTCCAATCGCCAGGTTCCAGAATGTGGCCAGCGCTGTTGAATACGCCATTTCTCTTCGCCGGATCGATGCGCATCAGACTGACACCGCGTTGCGGACTTCGCCCGATGGACTCGAGCACATACAAGCCGTCGCCGTCCGGCGTGACGGCCATGCGATTGACACGCACCCCCACGGCGATTTGGTCTACCCGGCCTGTGGACAGATCGATCGCATAGATGCCGCCCCGCGGCGTGTCCGGGCAAGCGCGGCGGCGATCCAGCTTGAATCCGAAAGCTTCCGCAAGATAGAGCCGGTCCGCCGCGCCCACCATCGTGAGCAGGACTGGTTCGTTGCAGGCGCCATGCAGGTCCGGCAAAAGAATCGGCTTGGCCGGCGAAAGCTCGGTATCTTCCGGCGTCACGCTCCACAATTGGCTCTTTCCGGTGCCATAGCTGAAGATGTAAAAGCGGTCGCCGGCCCAGGCGCCGGTGGCCGGTCCGGCCGGAATCGGAAGCCTGCGGACCATCGCTTTGGCCTGCAGATCGAAGATATCCAGGGAAGGTGCGGGAGAATTCGTGATGCCGAGGAGCCATCGCCCGTGAGGCGAAGGTTGCAGGTTGTAGGCGCCCGGCGCGGTCATGGTGGGAAGGCGGCGCAACGTTCTGGCGTTGAAGATGTCTACCCCCCGATCGCCTTGGGTGAAGAGAAAGCGGCCATCCGGCGAAGGCGCTCCGAACAATGCGGGCGCCGTCAGAAGGCACATTTTCAGCGAATCCAGCTCAAGGGAAAACAGACCGCAGCAGGCGCCCGACGCCCTTTGGCTCTCCTGCGCAACATAGAGCCGGCGGCCATCCGGGCTGGCGGTGACGCTTTCCACCAGTTGGTTGACGCCGATTGCGCCCAGCGGCAACAGGTTCGCGTCAAAAAACTCGATGCGTCCGCTGCGCGCGGCCGCCAGCACCACCAACGGATCTTCGGCACGGGCCGCCGCGGCCGCCAGCAACAGGATCGGTAATGTGAAGGATGTGCGCATAGCTCCCTACTTCACCGGTTTATCGGGTTCCGGCACTTTCGGCTTAGGCGGAGGCGGCGGCGCAACCGGTTTCGGCGGGGTCTTAGGCGCAGGCACAGACACGGGGGCAGGCGCCTTAGCCCCCGGCGGGTACACCACGATGATGCCCGTGTAGACCGGCACGGGAACGTCGACTTCCACAGGAACCTGCACCTCCTCCGGCGGCGCCTGCACGATCACCACCGGAGGCGCCTCGGGCGGACCGCTCGTATACGCGGGGTCGGGTGCGGGGGCCGGCTGCGCGTCAGCCTGGGGAGCCGGCGGAACCTCAAACGCCGTGTCGGTCGACACGGCCACAGCGCTCGTGCCGCCAGCGCGCAACGGCGGGCGGAATGCATCCAGGCGCGCCGCCGGAAACGGCGGAGACGGCAGCGCCTGCACGAAGACAGCCGTCGCCAGCGGCTCCCGCGGACGCGCCGCAAAGCCCGCCGGGTCGATTTCGAGCGATTCCGGCGTGTAGCCGGCGTAGGTCGTATTGGCGTTCAAATACTGGCGCGGCTGATCCGGCGGCTTCCAGTTTTCTCCCGGCGCCAGCGCGCCCCAACCGACCAGTCTGGCGCTCTTCAGCCAATACACCTCGCCCGGCTTGAACACGGTGCTTTCGCCCGGCGCCCAGGTCCAGCCAGAGCCCTCCTGTTGCATCCAGCGGCCGTAATGATACGGCAGCCAACCCCATGGATCGTCGCTGATCCAGGTGTAGCCGAGGCCGTCGTACCAGCGCCATTCGCCGTTGCGGAAAGGCGCCCAGCCGGCCGGCGCCTTGGGTTTCCAGACAGCGCCGAAATCGGCGGATTGGACCCATACCCCATACGCATCCAGGTCGGCGAGGCCGTATCCGAGACCTGGCACGTGCGCGGCCGAGGTGGTCGAAAGCAGCACTTTGTCGCGCTCCTCCGACCAGCGGTCGGTCTCCAGCGGCGGGATCTCGCGATTGAGGACGAAGCGGGCCGGATGGCCTGGGTCCAGCTTGACCATCTGGCCCGGAGTCAAATCGAACTCGGCGGTGGGAGAGGAGAAGCGCGCCACACCGTCCGTCGCGGCGATCAGGCTCAAGGGATCGCGCGCTTCCATCCGCAGGTGGGCGCCTTGACCGATGCTCACCTGGGCTCCCGGCACGGCCACCACCAGGGAATTCTTGCCTTCCGCCACGCCCGTGAAATAGGCCAAGCCGTGGTCCAAAGAGATCAGCGTGATCCGCTGGCCTGTGGAGAGGCGCGTGTAATCGGAAAGCTCTGCCAGGGAATCGGGGCCCAGCCGCAAGACGCTTCCATCGTCCAGTTCCACTTCGACGCGCGCCGCGCCTTCCGTGCGCACCCAGGACGACTCGCGCAGCGGCAGATTGCGCCGCGCGGGCTGCCAATCGTCGGCTGCCTGGAGTTGTACTTGGACGGCGCCGTCGAAGTCGCCCACCCGGGCATAGCGCGCCTGCCCCGCGGACAGAGTCATCGGGAGCAGCCACAGGGCCAGGCGTTTCATGAGTCCTCCGGGTTGTCCACACACTTTGACGCCGCGTGGACCGCAAGCGTTTATGGTATCCGAAAAACAGAGCAAACTACGGTGCAGGCAGCCGATAAGGTGAACATGACCATCAGCGCTACTAACACTCACGTACAACAAGCCGCCAACCACCCGCCCCCGGCGGCCGTCACCAGGCATGCGGAAGCCAGTAAGGCGAATCCACCCGAGGATACCGTCCAGTTGAGCAGCACGGCCAAGGCCGCCATGGGCGACGTGGACCACGATGGCGACAGCCATTAGTCGTCGTTGGCGGGCAATCATGCCCGCAGCCGCCTTTTAGGCGGCCAGAGCCGGCTAAAAGCCGGCTGCGGCCATGATTGGCGCCCCACAACTGGGTACTGGGCCATTCAATGCAACCACATCCCCGCGCGCCACGTAAACAATCCTAACGGCGTTAAAATAAAAAGAAAGCAGCATGATGCGTCTACGGGGATGCGTGTGCGCAGCCATACTGTTATGGCCGGCTGCGGCACATGCCGCTGCGCCGCCAGCGGACTTATCTATAGAAGTGTCGGTCGTCGACTCGGCGAACCAGCCGGTTCCCGGCGTGCACGTCGATTTGATCACCGGCCAGACCGCGGTCTCGTCGGTCGTGACCGACCGCAACGGGCACGTTCGATTCACCGAACTCAAACCCGCCATCTATGCAATCGCCGCCGCCAAGGATGGTTTCGAAACCGCCCGGAAGAGCGATCTGGACCTTTCGCAATCGGTCTCCGTATCCATCGAGCTGACGCTGGTTCCCGCCCTCGCAAGGCAGGACAGCATCGAAGTCAAAGGCACGGCTGCGCCCGTGGATCAAGGCGGTTCGGCGCCAAGCGACCTGCACATCCACACCGTCAAGGAACTCCCCGGCCGGCCCGAAACCGTGAGCGACGCTTTGCCTTTACTGCCGGGAGTGGTCCGCGATCCCAACGGCGGGCTGCTCCTTTCCGCGGCCGGCGAACATCGCAGCGCGCTCATCGTCAACTCCGCCGACGTCACCGATCCCGCCACCGGACAGTTCGGCTTAACCGTGCCCATCGACAGCGTGGAAACGCTCAACTTCTATCAGACACCCTTCCTGGCGGAGTACGGACGATTCAGCGAGGGCCTGGTCTCGGTGGAGACCCGGCGCGGCGGCGATAAGTGGAAGTGGGAATTGAACGATCCGTTCCCCGATTTCCGCATTCGCAGCTACCACATGCAAGGCCTGAAAGACGCCACCCCGCGCGTCAACGCCGAAGGCCCGCTGATTTCCGGCAAGCTCTACTTCTCCGAAGGCCTGGAATACGAGATGCGCAAGACGGAAGTCTTCGAATTGCCGTTCCCCTACAACAATAAAAAGCAGGAAGGGTTCAATTCCTTCGCGCAGTTCGATTGGATCGCGTCCAGCAAGCACTTGGTAACGGCCACCTTTCACGTAGCTCCCCAGCGGCTGGACTTCGTGAATATGAACTTCTTCAATCCGCAGCCCACCACGCCGGATGCCAGCACCCACAACTACACCGCCACGCTGGCGGATCGGCTCACCATCGGCTCCGGCCTGTTCGAGAGTACTTTCTCCGCCACGCGCTTCGACGCCCGCGTGTGGGGCCAGGGATCCGAGGATCTGACCATGACCCCGGCGGGCAACACCGGAAGCTACTTTGCGCAGCAGGCCCGTAACGCATCCCGCCTCAGTCTCGCGACGGTCTTCAGCTTTGGCGCCGTCAACTGGCTCGGCACGCATAACTACAAAGTTGGCTCTTACCTGGCGGAGAGTACCGATAACGGCCAGGTTACCGAACACCCCATCGACATTCTGAACTCCGCCAGCCAGTTGATCGAGAGCATATCCTTTACCGGCGGCCAGGCATTTCGCCGCTGGGATACCGAGTATGCCTTCTTCGGACAGGATCACTGGATTGTGACGCCGCGGCTGTCTGTCGACTTAGGTGTCCGTACGGAGTCCCAGCAGGTGTCGGAGAGCTTTCGCGTGGCGCCGCGCGCGGGAGTTGCCTGGAACATCTTCCCCAGCGCCGGCACGCTGATTCGCGCCGGGGTCGGATTGTTCTACGATCGGGTCCCATTGAACGTTTACGCGTTCAATCAATATCCGAGCCAGGTAATCACCATGTTCGGCGCCGACGGCCAGGTTTCAGCAGGACCGTTTCTTTATCAAAACGGTTTGGGAACCGTGGATGTGCGCTATCCGTTCGTCTTTCAGGAATCCAACGCAGGCAACTTCTCCCCTCGCAGCGCGACCGGCAGCCTGCAGATCGAGCAGCCGCTCACACAGCACGTGAAGCTCCGCGTGGGCTACATGCAGACCGCTTCGTCGGGACTCGTGATCATGAACACGGTAGCGCCAAATCCCGCGACGAATACGGGCGCCGACCTGCTCTCGGGCACCGGACAGTCGCGTTACCGGCAGTTTGAAGTGACTACCCGAGTACGGCTGAACGAGAAGCGCGAGTTGTTCTTCTCCTACGTGCGCAGCCAGGCGCGCGGCGATTTGAACGATTTCGCCAACTACCTGGGCAGCTTTCCCGTGCCCATCGTCCGCGCCAATCAGTTCGGCAATCTGCCGGCGGACTTGCCCAATCGCTTCCTGGCTTGGGGGCTGGTCCAGCTTCCGGCTGGGTTTCGCATTGCGCCCGTCTTCGAGTATCGCAGCGGGTTCCCTTACGTCGTCACCGACGCGTACCAGAATTACGTGGGAGTGCCCTATGCCAGCAGGTTCCCGAGCTTCGTTTCGCTCGACTCACGATTTTCCAAAGACTTCAAGCTAAGTCCGAAATACACGATTCGCCCGTCCATCAGCGGCTTCAACCTGACCAATCATTTCAACCCGGCGGCCTTCCACGGCAACATCGCCGACCCGGCGTACGGCTTGTTCTTCGGCGACCGCCACCGCCGATTCACGGCCGATTTCGATGTGATTTTCTAACAGGTTCCAGAACGCCGTCTATTTTGCAGCGCCCGAGCTTTGGGCAAATCATCGCGACGGGCCGCCCGCCTACGAACTCGACAGCGTGATCTTCGCGCTCCGAATCCCACAGTTCGATCGTTTTCCGGCGGCGAAGACTATCTGCCGCCACCTCACGAACCGTGTTCGCGAAGAAATGCGACTGGTGTCCGCAGTCGCATTCAAACGAAGACGGATATAGATGCCGGGCCAGGCATTCCCTCCTATGACGTGGGGCGGCCAATCCTGGCTGCCAATCCTGGCCGCAGCCGCCTTTTTAGGCGGCCCGGGCCGGCTGAAAGCCGCCCCCAGAGGGGACCCCGGGGCAAAATTGCCCGCCCCACAACTACGCGGCGGCGATCGCCAGCAGCGCGAGCGCGACGATCTTAGAACAAGAACTTAAGCGCAAACTGAAATAGACGCGGGTTATTGACCGTCGTGTTGATCGAGCCGAATCCCGCGGCGCCGACCAGCGGACAGGCCGCGCAAATGCTGCTGCCCGGCGTACCGAATTGCGGATGGTTAAAGAGATTGAAGACCTCGGCACGGAGATCGACCTTCATTCCCTCGCGGCCTGGCACCAGGAAGTGCTTGATAGCCGAAAAGTCCGTATTCACGAAGTCCGGGCCGGAGAGCGGAGTCCGGGAAGCGTTCCCCAGTTCCCCGCTCTGCGGGGCCACGAAACAACTGGTGTTGAACCACGCGTTAATCGTCGGATTGCTCAATACCGGGTTGCAAACCTGGTCCGGCCGGTTCAAGCTGTTCCCGTTGTTTTCGAAGTTGACGCCGGAGTTATTGTCCGCCACCACGAAAACCGGAAAACCCGAGGTGACCTTCTGGATCCCGGTTACTTCCCAATTGCCCAGGATGGCATTGACCGGACCGTTCCAGTCACTACCGAACGCCTTACCTTTGCCGAACGGCAGCTCATAGATCACGCTGGCGGTGAAATCGTTATTGAGGTTGATCTGAGACAGGCCCCAATCTAACTTTTGCCACCCGGGCAGGGGATAGTAAGGCGCGCCCAGATTGCTGCCCAAGCCGTCTGTATATCCTGAGTCGTAGTTCCTGGCATAGGTATAGCCAATCAATGCATAGAGACCATGCCGGGCACTCTTGGTTTCAGCCTTGATTTGAAGCGAATTGTAATGAGCCCTCCCATCGTCGGTCATGTTATCTATGGTGGAGTAAGGGAAGTTCGTCTCCGGAACGCCAAAAGCCGCTCCGCCCGGTCCGCAACCCAGGGTGTATCCGGCGGTCGTGCCGCAAGCCCCGGGAGAGCCTACATTCAAGTTGTTGCCATATACCAAAATGTGGGAAGCGCGTGATCCCGCGTATCCGGCCGTCAGCAACACCTGGCCCGGCAGTTGGTGTTCCACGTTCACGTTGAACTGCTGTACCTGGCCCTGCTTGAAGTTGGGGTTCATCACATTGATCGTGCCCGTGAATGCATTAGGAGAGGGAGGCGTGCTTTGAATCGGAAAACCTTGCGACAGGCTAATGGCCGGGTAGGGAGTCAGGCCATACTTTGTGGCGCAGGCTGAGGTAGCGAACGGACATCCGCCGCCAAACGCAAATGCATCGGACTCGTAGTAATAGGGCGGATTTTGCCACAAGCCTTGGGCGCCCATGTTCCACGAGGAATCGTGATAGATCGCGTAACCTCCGCGCAGCACGGTAGTCTGACTGCCCCAAGGCTTCCAGGCCAAACCAATGCGCGGCTCGAGCGCCTTCCAGTCCATATTGACGCCCGCATATTTATTGGCGTTTTGCCCCGCGATCAGGAACGTCTGGGGGCCCAGAAGGAAATTTGCCTGGCGATTGAAGGCTTCGCTTTCCGGTGTGACTATGGCCCAGGCCAATCCTAGGTTCAGGGTCAGGTTCTTACTCACGCGCCAATCGTCCTGCACATAAGGGCGGTACATCTTCCAGCGTCGCCCGATGACATCGCCGGCGAACGTCTGATCGTGGATAGCCAGGTCGCTGAAGCCCATCAACAACTGCGCGGCAGGGTCGCCACCCCAATCGCCGGTGAGCAGCCAATACCCGTCCTGGAAACCGATCGCCAGCGTGTTCAACTCGTTGGCGCGAATGTTGCCGCCGATCTTGATATCGTGGCTGCCGCGAACAATATCGAACGAGTCGGAGATTGAGAAGACGTTGCTGGCGCCCTGAAAGGGCGAGTATCCACGGTCGCCCAGCGACCAATAACCGCTCAATTCCGTGGAGGTCAAACCGCAACTGGCGCCGCCCAGGTTGGCGCCCGGAATCCCCAACTTGTCGGCTTCGCAAGTGCCCGTGCCATAAGAGGTGAAGTAGTTGGAGATCCGATTGAAACCAATGCTGAATTGGTTGACGGTACGCTCGGAGAAAATGTGCGTCTCGGAAAGCGCCGCGTTGCGCCCGTGATTGTCGATGACTTCCGAACTGGCAAAGGCGCCCTGCTCGGCGAATCCCGGCGAACCGCCCGGAACGAACGAATACGCCTGATCGTAGCTGAAGCGCGCGAACATCAAATCTTTCGATGAGAAATTATGGTCCAGCCGTATGTCGAACTCGCCTTCGTTCAGCCTCCTCACCGGCTCGTTGACATAGTTGTAGCCTTGGCCGGGGTTGTTGGCGTTCGGCAACGGATAGAGATTGATCATCGCCTGGCCGATCGGGTTCACCAGTCCTGCGGGAATCTTATTGCACGGCGTTCCTGGCGTCTGGCTGCCGTCCCCAGCCGCGGGAAGCGCGTTACCCGAGCCGTCGCACATGAAGGGTTGGTTTACCGGAGTCCCAGTGGAAGTCTGAGTGGTCGCGTAAGGGTTATTCAGAACCTCGGAATTGGGATTGCCAAATGCATCGTTGGTAAAATTGCCGTTGCGCATCGCAACCGAAGGCACCAGACCGACATACGGAATCCCGTGCCGCTGCATCTTGGCCTGATAATCGGCGAAGAAGAACGTCTTGTCTTTTTGAATCGGTCCGCCCAGCGAGCCGCCGAACTGGTTAAGGTTGAATTTCTCGGTGTAGGTGGCGAAGAAGCTGCGCGCGTCCAGGTCCGTGTTGCGGAAAAACTCGAACAGCGAGCCGTGAAAGTTATTGGTCCCGTTCTTGGTCGTCACCAGAACTGTCGGTCCCGCGCGCGTGCCATATTCGGCGGAGTAGTTGTAAG
>Ga0187847_10004305_pt1 | contig 10529 bp, 5 predicted proteins | sample June2016WEW_4_10_FD_132458 | JGI IMG/M metagenome (GOLD analysis project Ga0187847, IMG submission 132458) | Peatland microbial communities from SPRUCE experiment site at the Marcell Experimental Forest, Minnesota, USA - June2016WEW_4_10 | ecosystem: Environmental > Terrestrial > Soil > Wetlands...
AAGTTGCTCATTGACCCTATCTTGCCGCTCTTTCTCCTGCAGTACTCTTTCCCGTAACTGCTGCAACTCGGGGTTTGAGGCAAACAGTTCCTGGTTGCCGTCCAGAATCGAAATGCTCTGCGTGTATCTCCGGCTGCTGATGTCGTCTTCAATCTGCTGTTGTATCTGCTGGACTCGCTCTTCGCGCTTGCGCTGGGAGAAGTAGTTTTCGGTGATGGCAAGAAGCTCACGAGCGCCGGGATGCTTGTTGTCGATTTTGAGCAATTGATGGAGCACACCACGGGCGCGCAGGAACTCCTGCGCATTCACCAGACCTTGGGCTTCAGCTAACAACTCATCAACCTGGCCATGGCGTAACTCGTCAATAACCCCTGCCAGATCAGCCCCCATCTCCTCTGCGGTCGGGTACCGGTCATGGGGTGCCTTTGCCAACGCGCGATCGACGATTGCCTCAAGAACGGCCGGGTACTGCGTGCCGATTCCAGGCAATGGCCGATGCGGCTCATTGAGGATATTCTGTATCAGAACGTTTTCGGTTCCTGCGAACGGCAGTTCCTCTGCGATCAATTGGTAGAGAACGACGCCAGTCGCGAAGATATCCGACCGGCCGTCAACGTTTTGGCTGAGCAAGCGTTCCGGAGCCATGTATGAAATGGTGCCCATGATCTGGCCTGTGCGGGTGAGGGCACTATCCGACTCCTTCTTCTCAAGCCGAGCGATGCCGAAATCCAGAAGCTTCGCCTTGCCGTCGGGAAGAACAAAGATGTTGGCTGGCTTGACGTCCCGGTGGATGACCTTATTTGCGTGGGCATAAGCGAGCGCGGAACAAATCTCTTGCACAATGCGCAGCCGATCCGGCAGCGAGATCGCCGCCCCGGACGCAATGAGCTTGTCCAGAGGGCTTCCCTGGACGCATTCCATGACGATGTAAGGAGTTCCGTTCTCAATGCCGAGATCGTATACAGTGACAATGTTAGGATGGTTGAGCCGGCCGGTTCGGCGACCCTCCTCATAGAAGCGCTCAAGCATGGCCGGATCGCCGGAGAAGTTCTCCGTCAACGTCTTGATAGCCACTTCGCGGCCAATCTGCTTGTCCACAGCGCGATAGACAATCCCCATGCCACCGCTGCCGAGCACCTCGGTGACATCGTACTTGCCAATTCGCCGAACTGTGCTGATCTTTGTCTTCTTGAGAAAATCCACGTTATCGACCTGCGTCTTGGCTGCGCGCAACCGTGTTACCACTCTAGCAAAGAGCACTCCAGCCGGCTGCTCGATAGCACCTGCAGCGCGACGCGCTGAGTCATCCTACGGCACCAGGCTAGGGGGTTATCGAGGCGATCGGGTGCATATTGAACTGCTCGCCGAGAAACTGCCGCGCATGCTTCTGCTCATTTGAGTCTTCGCCACGTACACTATTCAGGAACCGCAGAAAGGACTCGCCCGCGCCATCTAGATCAGAGTCACTCTCGCGGCTTGTTGCCTGAGCATATATTTTCTGCGGCAACTCTTCCACACGTTTCCTGACAGCCATAACGAGCGCTTCTAGAGCTGAACTCTCCAACTCCGTCAGGAACTCACCCTCGTCAGGCTGGCTGCCTGCTGCTTTTATGCCCGTTGTGTCTTCCGGCTTGACGTTCTCCAACAAGACAAACTGCTTATGCACTTCTTTAGTGGTGGGAACCAGTTCTGCCATCTGACCGCTGAATGTGTCTCCGACGCGAAACTGCAACTGAATTGCTCCGCTGAGGTCTATGGTTCTCCGTGTATATGTATAGGGGCGAATCACATCCTCAGTGACAGTGCGGGGTGTGGAGTCAAGCAGAACATGAGCATCTTCGACCCTCTTCAGTGCGTCTTGCATGGACTTGTTCAGGTCCATGATTTCCTTTTTGCCCTTCTTCGCCTCTTCGGCGCCTTGAAGGGAGGCTTGCGCGGCCTGCCGTTCCAATTCGGCCTTTTCATACGCGCGATTAGCCTTGTTCCACTCTTCGCTAGGGATTTCTTTTTCCGACGCCCGGTATTTTGAATCCACCGCCTCGACGGTTGGGATCACTGACATGTGGTGCTGAATCACATCACCCGTAAGCTGGAAATCGGGTTCTACGGGGGTGGTTTCACCCCCGCGGACAACCTTCACCGGGATGCCTGACCCCTCAAGGCCCGTGATGATGGCATTCTCCAACTGTCCCGCAAAGCCCGCACTGTCCCGTTGTGAAGTCTGATCGCGGAATTGAACTCGAATTGACAGCTTTGAGCGGATAGCGTGCGCGGCCGACGCGGCTACCATAGTGTCCCGCACATCGCCGAGATTGGATGCTTTGTACGGAAGCGCCTCGGTGAGATACATCCATCCAAGTTCCGTTCCCGAGCCGGCAGGTTTTTCCAGGTAGTGCTTGGCGCGATCCAGAAGGTAAGCGCTCAATGTGTTCGCGAGAAGTTCCATCCTGTCGCGATAAGATTCGTTGTTGCTCAATTCATAAGCATGCTGCAGATACTTGTAAGCCTTTTCCATCCCGATCTCATCGGCGAGCCCGCGGATGGGATCGTGCGCTTGGCGCAAATCCTTGGCCGCCTGGGATGAACTCTCGATGTAGGCGGGCTGCAACCTGTTCAGATCGTCGGAGACTTTTGCCTTTTGCGCGGGCGGCAGATTCTCAAGTACTTCATAGGCCCTGAGGATGTCGTGCGCCCGCTCAAATTCCGCGCTGCTCTCCAATGCCTTGTCGATTGCGCCCTTCTCCTCAACCAGGGCGAGTTGCTGCCGCGCCTGCTTGAGCGAATCCGCGGCATCCGGTGAAGCCTTGATCTTGCCGGCCTTTTCATACTCGGCGATGGCGACATCCCACTTCTGCACCGCCTCGGCCTCTTTGCCTTTCGCCATGTGGTCGTTGTAGTCATCGTTGATGATGGCAGCGATTCGCGGCTCTTCATCAGCGAATGCGAGGTAAGGGCCGATGGTTGCGAGGGCCTGGTCGAATTGTTTTGCGTCGCGTGCGGACTCCGCCTGGCGTAATTCAGACTGAATGGAATTTGCGTCGCGAAGGATATCCTCTAGAAGCGCGAGATACGGCTTAAAGGTTGGATCGATCGCCCCCGCTATGTCGTCAATCTTCCGCGCATTCTGCAAGTGCGCATAGCCAGCAGAGGCGGCATTCAAGGCCACGTGATAGGCCGTCAGCTGTGATCGCGCACTCTCCACAATTGCGGTCAGGCTCTGCCCGATTCCGGCGTCGAGCTTGATGAGCGGCGCCGACTGCGGCTCAAGCGCATGTGCTTGTTCGGATCGGGTCTTTGCGATCTTGAGGTCGCTATAGGATGGCTCGGGAGTTGAAGCCGACTTCTCATACGCCGTCAATGATGCTTGGCCCGCCGAAACAAACAGCGTTGCCAGCGATAGTTTTGCCTGAGAGGAATGTGCGGACGCCGGGTACTTGGAAAGATATGCCTGCCATCCTGGGACATCCGCTGCTCTTTGCGCGCGCAGGTACTCACCCAGGTCAGCGTCCGGTGCGGCAATGAACACCAGCTTGACTCCCTTTTTGAGCGGAGGTACCGCACCCTCCGCGTCTGAGCCCGCGCTGACAGGAGTCGCTTTCAAGATAGCCTGGTCCGCTAACTCAGCATCGGAATAAGCCCCTTTGTGATCAAACTTCACGTTGAAAGGAAGCACGATTCTGGCGGGTCCATTGTTGAGGCTGTAACGCAGGATCCCGTCTGAGCCGAATTCCAGTTCTCCGCCGATTTCAAGCGTCAGTTTTGACAGCTTCCCGTAGGTGGACTTGTCGATTGGCGCGGACTGGCACTGAGGACACTCGCGCATCTCGTCCTTGCCATTGATCAAGACTTCTGTCAGCTGAACATAGGCGGCGCCAGCAGGCCCATCGTAAACCTCGATGGCGGTCAGCGGTGCCTCTTTTGCCTGCGCCGGCCGGCCGGGCAATCCAAGACAGACTAAGAAAAGTGCGGAGGCCGCGCAGAGCGCTTGCCGCAGGAATGCCACAAGAGGAGAGCGCGATTTCATGATTTCCTCGAACTCGCTGTCATCGCGAAGCTCCGTCGGCACGTCTAGCGCATCACCAGATTCATTCGCATGAAATGAAGGCGGAACACAGCGCACCACAGTTTACGCTTGCTTTGAATATCTGCTAAGATAGCATCTTCAACCGGACACTTGCAATCAATATCCCGCTCCAATCGGGCGGTACATGTAAAGTGGCCTTGACGGATAAGATGGCCGCGTCCAAGCAATCTCGAAGGCCCGCGCAGGCAACTCCCCTCCCACCGGCGATTGCGCTGGCTAGAAGTCTTCCGGCGGGAGCAGTTTTGTATATTCGCCTTTGGGGCGGGGAAGAAACCCACATCCTTCCTTCGCCAGCCTCTGAATCCCCGGGGCTACCGCTTTGTTTGACCATGGACATGATTGCAGCCTGCGGAGGATCCATCTCGGAGACTCACGGGCAGGTTCTCGTCGCGCGCTTCTCCTCCTTTCAAGATGGAGTGCTTGCGGCGCGGCGTCTGCAGTGGGCGGCGCAAGGGCTCTTAGAGACACCGACCTTCCATTCAACCGGTGTGGCTGTTCTGGTTCACTCTCCTGAAGACGCCCTTGACCCTAAGGCCAAAGATGCCTCCTTTTATGCGCTTTCTCAGGGCTCCGCGGGCCAGATTCTGTTCACCCACGGAGCTGCCGGGTATGCCGAGTCGTTGCCGGGCTATGTGTTTGGGGCAGGCGCTGACGGAGCGCTGCGTGAGTTGCAGTGGGGAGGCTCAGGTGGGCAGCAAACACGCTCCAAGGACGATGACACAATTGCGGGCTTGATAGAGAAGAAGGGGCCCGAAGCAAAGGCGAAGGCATATCCGGTCCAAGCCGACGTTTCTTCCTTCAATGTCTCCGGAAATGTGCATCCGACCCCCAGCGCGTCAGGCCAGGCTGAGAAAGAAACAGGACAGTCGTCGACTCGCCAATCTGGACAACGTCGTGTCAAGCTGCTGTGGATCGGAGGCGTCGCATCGGCTGCAATTCTGCTTCTGGTGGCTTTCCTGGTTCTTCGTTCGTTTGTGCAGTCAACACACTCTGCATCCGTTCCTGTAGCATCCGCACCTGCTGCATCCGTACCTGCTGCATCCCTACCTGCCGCCCAGCCGGCTGGAGGCGCCGTAATTACTGCCCCCCCCGGCGGCTCAACGGACGCCATTCAAAGCCAGGCATCGGCCTCCCCGGTCCAACCAAATTCTGCGATGGCTCCCGAGCCGGAACACGAACCGGCGGCGCATCAGGAGAATTCAGCGGACGAGCCTGACAAGCCTAAGGAGAAGAAGGACCACTCATTGGCCAAAGGTGAACAAGGCAAGAGCAAGGCAGCGAAAGAGCAGACAGGAAATCAGACTCGCAGGGGTTGTGATCTTGAGCAAAGTGAAATCAACGCGCAACTGGTGGAGGCGGAATCCAGACAGGCGCGCGGGAAGTACAAGGACGCTCAAAGGCAATTTGAGTCTGTGCTGGCGTGCGAGCCAGGAAACGCTCGTGCCCTCGCGGGCCTCAGAACGGTTCGTCAGGCTGAATTGCTGAATCAGTAGCGGTTTACGCATCGTAATGCCCACTCACCTCCCATTCCGGTCTAGAGAGTGTGCTCAGAACTGCTTGGGCCTTTGCTGTGCTGGAATCTGACCTGGTCGCCTTCAACAACCGCCGTCAACGTGTCTCCAGGATTTATTGATCCCGATATCAGTTCCTGGCTGAGAATGCCGCCGACCATCCTATCAATGATCCGGGCCAGAGGTCTGGCGCCGTTTGCCGTGTCAAATCCAAGCCGGGCTATCAGGTCAACGAGTTCATCGGTGAAGTGAACCAGAACCTCTCGCTTCCTCAGCGTCTGGGCAAGAGCGTTGAGTCGATTCACAATAATCTCGCGAATTGCAGCCGCATCCAGCGAATTGAACACCACGATTTCGTCGATTCTGTTGAGAAACTCAGGACGGAAGTAGCGGCGTAGCGCTTCGTATGCCTTCTTTCGGTCGTCCTCCGCAACGTGTTGGGGTGGCGCATCCTCGGCTGGAGATGCAAACCCGATCGCACGATCGGCCCCGTGCGGGTTTGCAAAGGCGTTTGAGGTCATGACGAAGATGGCGTTCTTCCCGTTGACCGTCTTGCCGTGTGAGTCCGTCAGGCGTCCCTCATCGAAGAGTTGAAGAAACAGATCGAATACCTCTGGATGAGCCTTTTCGATCTCGTCGAGCAAGACCACGGAGTATGGTTTGCGCCGCAGCCTGCCCGTCAACTGACCTTCCTCATCGTGTCCGATGTAGCCTGGGGGGGCGCCGATCAAGCGAGAGATGAAGTGCTTCTCCATGTATTCGGACATGTCGATTCGGATCATCTCATTCACGGAGCCGAAGAGAAAGTCCGCCAGGGCGCGGCAGAGTTCGGTCTTGCCCACACCTGTAGGGCCAAGAAACAGAAAGACCCCGACCGGACGGTTCTGGTCGCGCAGCCCGGCCTGAGACATAGTCACTACGCGGGTGACTCTCTGGATTGCTTCCCGCTGGCCAATGACACGCTTTTCCAGGGTTTCCGCCATTCCCTGCAGCTTTTGGCGCCCTTCAGCGGTGAGGCGCGCAACAGGAATGCCTGTTTGTTCCGAGATAACCTCGGCGATTGTCTCGGCTGTTACGGATGCCATGGACTCCGGGTTGTTCCCACTGGGGCGAAAAATGGCCGACCCAACCTTGACTCGCGCGCAGGCCTCATCGAGCAGATCAAGTGCCTTGTCGGGCAGTTGCCTGTCCAGGATGTAGCGACAGGAATACTCGACGGCGCCGGCCAGCGCAGATGCCGTGATGTGGACTCCATGGTGCTTCTCGTAGCGCCTGCGCAATTGCTCGAGAATGTGCAGGGTTTCCTCTGTCGAGGGTTCCTGAACAACGACTGGTATGAAGCGGCGAGACAATGCTGCATCGCTTTCGATGTACTTTCGATACTCGCTCATTGTCGTTGAGCCTATGCAGCGGAAATCTCCATTGCTTAGCGCAGGTTTAAGCAGGTTGGCGGCATCCATGGCTCCCGAGCCGGCTCCGGCGCCGACCACCGTATGAATCTCGTCAATGAAAAGAATGATCTCGGGCCTGCGGTTTACCTCTTCGAGAATAGCTGTGAGGCGTTCTTCAAATTCGCCGCGGTGCTTGGTTCCCCCGACCAGAGTTCCCATGTTGAGTTCGATGATGCGCTTGCCTTGCAGTGCAGCAGGTCCGTCCACGCGGCACGACTGCTGGGCAAGCGCATGAACGAGGGCAGTCTTCCCAACCCCCGGTTCGCCGAGCAGGATGGGGTTGTTCTTTGACTTGCGGCTCAGAATCCGCACGATCTGCAGCAACTCCTTCCTGCGGCCCACCAGCGGCTCCATCTTGCCTTCCTCTACCATCTGGGTCAGATCCGTGCCGAAGCGGCTGAGAATCCCATCGCGTGATTCGGTTTTTTTGTGGGCGATAGCGGGAACAGTCTCTCCGAGCGCAACCAACGCCGACTGGCGGAGTTTGTCAAAGTCTCCCCCACCGAATGCGATTGCCTGTGCTACGCGGACCCCCGGTTGGGTTAACAGTCCCGCCAACAAATGAAGGCAATGGATACCTTTCGCGCCAGCACCCGCGTATTCGGATGCGCGGGCAAATGCCTCCCGGCACGCTACGCTCCGATGAATCACATCCGTGGCGTACGCGGGAGTATCTCCTTTCTCTGCGAGGTGGCGTGCACGACGGTATGCCTTTTCCAAATCCAGCTGTTGGCTGCGAAAACAGTCTCCAAGTCTCTGCAGCTCTTGCTTGAGGAGTTCCGGATCGCCCAGCTTCGCTTTCACATCGGCGGCGTCCATTTGGGCGAGAGCTTTTTCAGCTTTGGCCATGCCAATGAAAAGATGCTCCCGGTCAACGGAAGTATGTTGGCCTGCAACAGCCTCTGCCGCCGCGATCTGCCAAGCAAGCATCACTCCGGGCGAATAATTAGGCATTCCAGTTCTCCTTTTTACCACAGTCTATTTTGGCGCAAGAGTGACCGGAGGAAGTAGAACGGTCTCCCCCTTCTTGAGTTGACCCAGCGCAGAATGCGGGTGCTGATTCGCTTCTTCAATCTGCGACCAAACGATTGCCGTGCCGTATTCACGACGAGCGATTCTCCACCAGGAATCTCCCGGCCTGACCTGGTAGATCAGCGGATGGGGCGGTGGTGTGACTTGTAGTTGGGCAGCGTCAATCTGAATGTCTGACTTGTGGCAACAGATCTCTAAAACCAATTGCCGATCAATATCACTCGGGACCTGACCTGCAATTTGTACCGTTCCATCGTGGCTATCGACTTTGAGGTTGAGGCCACGAGTAACCGGATCGGCTGCCAGCCGCTTCTCAATCACCTGGCTCCAGTTCGGGCGGGGCTGAAAACTGTGTAACAGTCCTTGACCACCAATGGTGAGCAGCAGCCCGAATACGCATCCGGCTACGGCAACAAGAATCATTGATAGCGCTGAAGGGCGGGTGCGAATCTTTGGCGCGACATTCCCATTCACATCACCAGCCGACTTTGCAAACACCTGGCGAATCTCTTGAAGATCCTCCCTTGCCGGGGCAATCTGAAGTGCGCGATCGATGTGGCTCAGCGCCACGTCAAACTGCCTGAGGCCCGCAAAAGCTTCGCCCAGCCTCCAGTGCGCATCGGCTGAATCCGGGTCTAGAGAAACAGCCGCTTCAAGACTCTCGATGGCTTCGAGATATCGGCCTTTTGTCAGAGACTCAGTCCCTTCGAGGATCAACTGAAGGGGAAACTCCGCGATTTGGATCAATGGTCTAAGGTCGGTCCCGCATTGTTTGCACTCTATGCGGTCTTCATTTTCCGTTCCCGATACCGGACAAACCACCTTCATACGAGCTCCCTTCCATGCTCTGCCAGGCAAGCGCCCTTATCTTCTTCTCTTGCCGGCCCTTCCAGGTACGGAAACCTTCAACCCGCGACGCACGCTGTCGTGCAGTTTCATGCAGGACTGACAGGTGGGGTCAATCTCCAGAGCCCTGCGGACGATAACGAGCGCTTCTTCGAGCCGTCTGGATTCAAGGAGCTGTACGGTACGGCGGTTGAGAGCAAGATGGTATTCCTTGAGGTAGCGCGCACGATCGTCCGGGTCCACTGTCAGTCGGACTGCCTTGCCCAGAAAGTCAACTGCTTCATCATAGGTGCCATCGCGCATAAATCCCTGCGCCTCGGAGTGATACAGCATTCCCAGATAAGCACCCATTGAGCCGACCAGGCCTTCAATTGTACGGATCGATCCTCTACGGTCTCCGCCATTCCATCTTGTTTCGGCCTCAGTTAGGTATGGGCCAAACCTGGCCACCCATGTCCCCTGTTCCGGCTCGCGCCTGGCCGGCGGCGGTGACTGGACCGGCGCTGGCTCTTCAGGTTCGTTTTCGGGGGCCTCGCTGCGTTTCCAGTCCGCCACGCCAAGCCGGCCGCCAAACAATGCCGCTCCTCTGGCGACATCGGTCTTGCCCGCTCGCATGCATGGGACGCCAAACTCCGCGGCAAGGCGGGATTCGATATACGGAATACCGGTCGAGTCGCCCACCATTACGATGCGATCGAGACTGGCAGCGGGAACTCCTGCCGATTCAAGGCCCTTCTTGGCAAGATCAATTGTGGTGGTGACAGCGCCTGCAATCAGGTCCTCGAATTCGCCGCGCGTCACCGCAAGGGATCTCTTGTCGCCTGTTCCAAACAGTTTTGTCAGGTTGATATCGAAGAGAGATTCGTCGCGCCGTGATAGTTCCTCTTTGACGTCGTGAGCCAGATCCAGCAAATGTCTGGCGGCTTCGCGAGGATGAAGGAGATCCGCGGTCGGCGCGAGACGCTTGAGAATCAAGGATGCCAGCGCGCTGTCGAACTTAGTGCCGCCCAGGAGCCTGTTGCCTTCAGCGGACAAAACACGCGCGCGCCCGTTCTCCACTGACACTACCGACGCCGAGAAAACTCCAGCTCCGAGTGCATAAACCAAAGCGGTTCCTCGTCCGATAGGCTGCTCCGCGCCAAGAACCGCGGCCAGCCCTTCATCCGCCAGACGAACCGTCGAGAAACCGGCGCTGTGGGCAGCCTCGCGAAGTGCGGCCCTGGGGCAATCGGTGTAAAAGCCAGGAATGCCGAGAACCGTTCCGGTAAGGGGTTCATTGATGGCGCCGAGGACGTCTTCCAGCACATGGCTGAGTATCTCCTCGATCTTGTCTGCGACTCCGTGCCTGCCAGCCACGGTGTCAACAAGCTGGAGGCTGCCAAGCTCCTGTTTGAAGCTCGTAAAGGCTAGCGGGAAGCCCCCATCCCCAAGTTCCGCGCCCACGGTCTTCGAATGCATGACAGGAGTGACGGGAGGCAAGCCCCGCTCGTCGAAGCGATTGCGCACAACTTCCAGAACACCATCTTTGAGTAAGACCGTCCGGCACGCGCTGCTTCCAAAATCGATTCCCAAAAACACGCTCATCTTGTTCCAACCCCGCGTTCA
>Ga0187847_10004306_pt1 | contig 10528 bp, 7 predicted proteins | sample June2016WEW_4_10_FD_132458 | JGI IMG/M metagenome (GOLD analysis project Ga0187847, IMG submission 132458) | Peatland microbial communities from SPRUCE experiment site at the Marcell Experimental Forest, Minnesota, USA - June2016WEW_4_10 | ecosystem: Environmental > Terrestrial > Soil > Wetlands...
ATATACGCTGCAGGAATCTCCGAATCAGTCTTCGTTTTGAAAGAGCGGGACTTTAGTCCCGCCGCAAGCAGTCTATTTCCGCAAGCTGATTTTTTTAGAGCGGCCCAGGCCCAGGGTTGCCGGGCGCGGGAGAATTCGCCGCAGGGGTTGCGCCTGGAGTTGCCGGTGGGCCGCCGGGGCGAGGCCCGCGACCGCCTCCGCTGCTGGTGAAGAGTGGACCGAGGTTGAGCGCGGCGTCGGTGTCGGGATGGGCCGGATCGAAGTCCTTGAAGCCGTCCACAATGTAGTTAGCGAGATCGAGCTTGTTCTGCTTGATGCCCATCACGATGCACTTGGCGAACTCGTAGCCACCGTACGCGGTGGAGTGTGTTCCATCGGCGAGAAGCTTGCCTGCGTCAGCGCCGGCGGACTCATATAAGACATCGCTCATGCTGTAGAGGTCGATGAACGGGACGTGCTCCTCGTCGGCGACCTCGCGCATGGCTTGGGGATAGCCTCCATGGCCGTGGGTGGGCGCTCCGGTGCCGCGCGCACCGCGGTCCATCGCAGTCACCAGCACGGGGGTTGCGCCGCGCAGGCGGGCCTCGGCGACGTAGACCTTCAGATAGGCCTTGTAGGTGGTCTCCGGCTCGACATAGGTCTGCGGCCAGCTCGCCTTCGAGTCGTTGTGGATGAACTGGATGAAGAGATAGTCTCCCTTCTTCATCTGGCTGAGCATCTTGTCCAGGCGCAGCGCATTCATAAACGACTTCATGGTCTCGCCGGACTGCCCATTGTTGGCAACCGCGACTCCGGGCTTGAAGAAGCGCGGAAGAAGCTGGCCCCAACTGACATCGCCGCCGCCGTCGCGGTCGGTGACAGTGGAATCGCCGGCGATATAGATGGTGGGTGCGGCCGGGGCCGAGGCGATTTCGATGGAGCGCAGCGCGGCGTGCGGGCTGACGACTTCGACGGTCAACTTGTTGTCCCAATCGCGCGTGTTGCCTCCGTCGAACTGGTCCAGGCTCACCTCTTCGCGGCCGGTGGCGTTGGTTGGCAGCTTGGGCAGATGGGGCGTGCGGACGTTGGTGGTAAAAGTGCGCTCGGCGACCTGACCGGCCGGGACCTGGACGCGCTCCAGCATCAGGCGGCCAGACTCCGCCTTAAAGGTGGTGGTGGTCGCGGTGGTGGAGTCGCCAAACGTCACGATCACGTTGAAGTTGCCCTCGGGAACCTTGGCGGAGAAGAGAAACGGCTTGTCGCTGGTGGTGGTGTTGCCGTTGTCTCCGATGGAGACCTGCGCGCCGGGTTCGTAGCCGTATCCTGCGTTGTCCGCGTAGACGGTCGTGGGAGCGACCCGCGTGAAGCCGGGCTTGGCGGTGCCGGCGCTGAAATCGAACTTCAGATCCACTGGTGCAGCAAGCGGTGCAGTAAGCGACGGAGTCCGCGGCGCAGGCCGTGGCGCGGCCGGTGGCGCTGCGGGAGGCGCGGACTGTGCCGTAGCCAGGGACGAGCAGATCAGAGCGGTGCAGCAGACGAGAGCGAGACGGCGGAGGGTTTTCATGAGGTGGAGGCCTTTCGGATCAAGTGCTGACAGGAGCTACGCTGCGACGGCGTGGCGACTGATGGACGCTGCGACAGTTTACATTTTCAGCTATATACCCGGCCAATCCGTGGGAGCTTTTCACGGGCCCTGCGGTGGGAGGGGCATCGCGAGATCGCGAATGCGGTACATTCTTCAGGGAGGCGCATGACAGAACGGATACGCATTGGAATTGACCTGGGCGGCACCAAGATCGAAGGGCTCGCGCTGGACCAGCGCGGCGCGGAGATCGCGCGGCTGCGCATCGCGACGCCGCAGCAGGACTACGCGGCCACAGTGCGGGCGATTGCAGAGGTGGTGCTGGAACTGGAGCGGCGCGGCAGCGGCGGCGCGCGCGAAGCGGCGTCCGTGGGCGTGGGGATTCCGGGGACGATCGTGCGCGCGACAGGGCTGGTGAAGAACGCCAACTCGACGTGGCTGAACGGCCAGCCGCTGGAGCGCGACCTCTCGGCTGCGCTGGCGAGGCCAGTGCGTTGCGCCAACGACGCCAACTGCCTGGCCGTCTCCGAGGCGACCGACGGCGCGGCGGCAGGCGCGGGGCTGGTCTTCGCGGTGATTCTGGGCACGGGATGCGGCGGCGGAATCGCTGTGCATGGGCAGGTGCGCGTGGGGCCAAACGGCGTGTCGGGCGAGTGGGGGCACAATCCGCTGCCCTGGGCAACGCCCGACGAGTATCCTGGCCCACTCTGTTTCTGCGGCCAGCGCGGCTGCCTCGAGACTTGGATCTCCGGCACTGGGCTTGCGCGCGACTACGAGCGAGTGACCGGCAAGCGGCTCAGCGGGCCGGAGATTGTCGCCGCGGCGGAGGGCGGAGACGAGGCGGCTGAGGCCAGCATCGTGCGGTTGGAAGACCGCGCTGGGCGCGCGCTGGCGTCGGTGGTGAACCTGCTCGACCCGGACGTGATTGTGATCGGCGGCGGACTGTCGAAGCTGGACCGGCTCTACGCGCATCTTCCTGCGCTGATTGCGCAGCATCTCTTCGGCGGCGGGGAGCTTGCGACTCCGGTGCTGAAGGCGAAGCATGGGGATGCAAGCGGGGTTCGCGGTGCGGCATGGCTGTGGCCTGCGTAGTTCACGGCTTGCGGGCGAGGGCGATGCGCGGAATATGTTGTAAGTCGTCGAGGAAGCGGAGTTCGTTCCAGCCGGACAAGAGAGATGCAATGGCTTCGCGCTGCCCGTGGCCGATCTCAAGTGCGAGCAGGCCGTTGGGCTGGAGAGCGGCGCGGGCCTGGGGAATGAGTCGGCGGTAGATGTCGAGACCGTCCAGACCGGCGAAGAGCGCGGCAGCAGGTTCGTGGTCGCGCACCTGGGGATGCAGACTGGCGCGGTCGGCGGCAGGAACGTAGGGCGGGTTTGAGACGATGGCGGCGAATGGGGCTTCGTTAGTCGGGAACGCATCGAGCAGATCGGATTTCAGGTAACGGATGCGGCCGGCGAGCGCATGGCGCGCGGTGTTTGCGATGGCGACTTCAAGCGCGGCAGCGGAAAGATCGACGGCGGTGATCTGCGCGTGGGGCAGGTGGAAAGCGAGCGCGATGGCGATGGCTCCCGAGCCGGTTCCTACGTCGAGAATGCGCAGCGGTTGCGTGCGATCGAGTTCGGCCGAGTTCATCTCGGCGAGGACGGCCTCGACGAGCTGCTCGGTCTCGGGGCGGGGGATGAGGACGGCGGGCGTGACGCGGAGGGTGAGGCCGAAGAACTCCTGCTCGCCGGTGATGTACTGGATCGGCTCGTTGGCAATGCGGCGCAGGATGAGTGCGTCAAACGTGGCCTGCTGCTCGGTGGTGAGCTCGCGCTCGGGTTCGGCGAGCTGCGCGGCGTGGGAGATCGCCAGCACGTGGCGCAGCAGAAGCGCGGCATCGCGGGCGGCATCGGCGCACAGGCCGGATGACGCGTCGAGCTGGCGGGTGGCGCGGGTGAGGGCTTCGCGAAGGGTCATAAAAACAGCGGTCAGTGGGCGGCGACGATGCGCAGGATGTTTCCGTCAGGATCGGTGACGGTAATCATCTCTTCGCTGCGCGTCTTGCCGTTGGCGTCGGTTGTGGTGGAAGTTGCTCGCTTGAATGCGACCTGCTGGCGCGTGAGCTGCGCCGCGGCCTTGTCGAGGCTGGGGGTGGTGAGGACGATGCTGGAACTGGAGCCAAGCGGACCGGCGGGAACGATCTCGACCATCTGGCCGGATGTGCCGGGCAGGTTGAGCAGCATCGGGTTGGACTTCGACGCGGTGAAGCCGAGCTTGGTGAGGTAGAAGTCGCGGGCGGCGGCGGGGTCCTGCATGGCGAGCGCGACAACGGTCATCTTGTCGGCGACGCGGTCAGGGCCGATGTGCTGGCCAATGTCCAACGTGTGCCGCGAGGTGGGCATGTACTGGGTGTACTCGATGTTCTGCGCGAAGGCGGGCTGTTGCGGCCCCTTGAGAGTGAAGAGCAGGTTGCCGGCGGCGGCGGTGCGCACGGAGATGGGGGCGAGGCCCTCGGCGACGTAAAAGTCGTGGGTGGTGTTGATGTCAGAGGCTTCGAGGCAGAGATGGAGGAAGGAAGAGGAACTCTGAGCGCTGGCCGGGTTGGGTGTACTGGCTGGGTATAGCTCGATGAACTGCTTGTCGTTGAGCTTGAGGAAGGACTGCGAGACGCTGCCATCCCTGCCGGTATTGGCGAAGGCCTGCTGGTAACCAAGCTTGTTGTAGAAGGCGAGCGAGGCGGCGATGCTCTGCACGCGGATGGCGATGTGGGCGATGCCGTTGAACGGCGGGGTCTGGGCCGGGGCCGCTGCTGTGGACGCCGGGGTGGGCGTTGGCGCAGGCGCGGTCTGGGCTACGGCGAAGGTCGAGATGCCGACGGCCAGCGTGACGAGTGCAATGCGCAGGAGCGCGGTGCGTGCGGATACAAGCTTCGGTTGGGTCATCTTCCATTCCTCTCGGTGCGGGCCTGGCCGATTTTTCCCGGCTAACAGATTCTCTACGAGTGGAGCGAGATTGCCAAGTCGGAGCTGTAATGCTGCGAGGCAGCGAGTCAGCGAGTCAGCGAATCTGCACACACGCTGGTATGATTGGTTTCGATGACGACAAAGGTACAGACGAACGCGACCGGTGCATCTCCGGTGGTGGCGCTGGTAGCGGGCTGGCTGGTTCCCGGTGCGGGCCACCTGCTGCTGGGCAAGCGGGTTCGCGCGGCGCTGCTGATGGTCTCGATCGTGGGAATGTTCGCCATCGGCATCGCACTCCAGGGCAAGGTTTACACGCCGAATACGGGAGAACCGCTGGACATGCTGGGCTTTGCGGGCGACCTTGGATCGGGCGTGCTCTACGGGCTGGCGCGGCTGCTGGGCTGGGGACAGGCCCCGGTGCTGGTGGCCGTGGCGGACTATGGGACGAAGTTCATCGTGGTGGCTGGATTGCTGAACATCGTCGCCGCGGTGGATGCGCATTCGCTGGCCAGCGGGAGGAAGCAGTCGTGACGATCTCTCACTTCAGCGCGGTACTGCTGTTCTCTCTCTTCACCTCCATTGTGTTCGGCATCACGCAGCGGGCGGAGCCGAAGAAGATGGTGCGCTTTGGCGCGCTCTGCTTTGCACTGTTCGTCGGCGGAACGATCGCGGCGAGCTGGGCGATGTGGCTAATCAAGCATTGAGTTGCTGGTAGTTGGGCGGAATCGGCCGTTTGCGCTAGGCGATAGTGGAGGCTGCCGTAGGCTTTGCGTCAAACGCAGGTTGGTTGAGGTACATTGGTTTTGCTTCTTTTCACGCTGCGCACGGGGTGGCGTGCGATGTTGCGAATCTGGGTGCCGCGCGGGTCCGTGGCGGCGCTACTGAGGAAAAACGATGAAACTACTCGCCGTTGTGCTGGGTTTGGGAGTGTCTACCGCGATCTGCGCCGCTCAGGGCGTGCAGTGCAATATGAAGGATTACAGGGCCGTCGATGGCTTGCGGGCTGTGGCGGGCGCGGGCGGAGTGACACTGAACTGGCAGGGCGAGGCGCAGCAGGAGCTGCGCGCCCAGTTTGCGCTGCGCGATGGTCAGCCGGTGGTGGCGGAGCTGGCGGCGCGCAAGGCCAGCGGGGCGTGGATTGAACTGGGCAAGGACCTGACGCCGCAGTTCGAGGTGACCACGGGGCGGAGGAGGATATCGACGACAGAGCTGGACATCCTGAAGCGGCTGGGCAAGGACACGCCGGAGAACGAGGAGACGTACAAGTGGAACGTCTTCTGGGACGCGCCGCTGGTGGTTCCCGGACATGAGCGGCTGGTGGGGCCTGGACGGACGCAGGACGAGATCAAGCGAGCCGCGGTGAGTTACAAATCTGACCGATGCACGGTGAAGACGGACGGCGACCGGGTGAGCGTGGCGTTCAACGGGCTGACTCTGGGGATATTCAACGGCGACTTGCAGTTCACGGTGTACAAGGGATCGAACCTGCTGCGGCAGGAGGCGATGGCCAGCACCGAGGCGAAGGACGTGGCGTTCATCTACAAGGCGGGGCTGAAGGGATTTGCGATTGCGAACGGCAACAAGGTGGTATGGCGCGACACGTCGCAGATGTGGCAGGAGCAGAGTTTTGGCGGCGCGGTGAACCAGCAGGCGGTGAACATCCGGGCGAGGAACCGGCTGGAGATCCTACAGGCGGGCGCGGGATCGCTGGCGGTGTTTCCACCGCCGCACAAGTTCTTCTTTGCGCGCGAGAACGAGGTGAACGGAGGCTACGTTTACACGCGCAAGGACAGCGACAGCAGCTTTTCGCTGGGCGTGATGCAGCCGGAACGATGCGAGGGCTACGATCCGTGGGGCGTTGCGCCGGAGGTGTGGACGCGGCGCGCGTCGACGGCGCACTCGCAGGCGGAGAACTGCGCTCTGTATAACGCGCCGCCGGGAACGGTGCAGCGCATGGCCGCCTACTACTACCTGAGCGCGACGGGAAGCCACGCGACGCAGCAGGCCGTGATGGCGTATACGCACGACGATGGCTACAAGCCGGTGGCGGGATTCAAGACGGTGACGGGACACTTCCATCTGGAGCTGAACGAGATGGTGCGCGACCGGGGAACGTCTGACCTGAGCCCGACGTGGGTTCCGGTGTTCCGCGGGCTGGGGATCAACATTGTGTACCTGGGCGACTTTCACGACGACTCGGACGGCGGCGATGCGGGGCCAAAGAGACTGCCGGAACAGAAGGCTTACTTCGAGGCCTCGGCGAAGCTGAGCGACAAGGACTTTCTGGTGATGCCGGAGGAAGAGGCGAACGCGTACATCGGCGGACACACATACTATATGAATCCGAAGCCGATTTATTTTACGCACTCCGGACCGCGGAGCAACGGGCAGCCGTTCGAGGAGAACATTGCGGGCTACGGAACGGTGTACCACCTGGGCTCGACGGACGACGTGCTGCGGTTCATGAACGAGACGAAGAGCATTCTGTGGGTCGCGCATCCGCGGACCAAGAGCTCGGCGATGTATCCCGACATGTACAAGGACAAGGACTACTTCCTGAGCGACCGGTTCATCGGCGGATCGTGGGAGTCGCTGCCGGTGGACCTGAGCCAGCCGCGGCTGTGCGAGGCGCGCTGCTTCGGCGTGAACGACGACATGAGCAACTGGGCTCCGAAGCCGAAGTTCATGCTGGCCGAGGGCGACACCTACATGAAGGCGCCGGGCGACGATACGTATTCCTCGTTTGCCGTGAACTACCTGAAGCTGGACAAGGTGCCCCTGTTCAACGAGAGCTGGGCGCCGATTGTGGAGGGCATCCACGATGGCAATTTCTTCGGGACGACAGGCGAGATACTGTTCCACAACTGGGGGATCGAAGGCTCGGGCGCGAAGAGCGTGTATACGGCGACGATCGAGTACACCTTCCCACTGGATTTCGCGGAGTTGGTGTGGAGCGACGGAGCGACGGTGGATAGGAAGATTGTGAAGTTAACGGATACGACGGCGTTCGGGACGAAGAGCTTCCGGATTCCGTTCGACGCGACGGGGAAGAAGTGGGTGAGGTTCGCGGTGTGGGACTCGGCCGGGGATGGAGCGTGGCTGCAGCCGGTGGCGGTGAAGTGAGCGGCACACAACAGTAGATTCCCTTCGGGAATGACAAACAAAAAGGCAACGACAGAGATTCTGAGCTTCTCTCAGAATGACGCCTCATTATTATTGGTTCGCTATAACCTGGTTCGCCGCAGATGGTTTGAGGCCGAGGAGGGGGCGGAGGTGGGTGCCGGTGTGGGATGCGGGGTGGGCGGCGATTGCTTCGGGGGGGCCGGTGGCGACGACCTGGCCGCCGGCGTCGCCACCTTCGGGGCCGAGGTCGATGACCCAGTCGGCGGACTTGATGATGTCCAGATTGTGTTCGATGACGAGCAGCGAGCCGCCGCCTTCGATGAGCTTGCGGAAGGCGGCGAGGAGCTTCTGTACGTCGTCGAAGTGGAGGCCGGTGGTGGGCTCGTCAAGGATGTAGAGGGTGCGCGAGCGGGCGCGGGCGGCGATTTGAGAGGCGGTGGGTGCGTCGGATTGGTTGAAGAAGTCGGATGTGCCGCTGCGGTTTGCGATGGAGCGTGCGGTGGCGAGATGGCTGGCGAGCTTGACGCGCTGGGCCTCGCCGCCGGAGAGCGTGGTGGCGGACTGGCCGAGGCGGACGTAGCCGAGGCCGACCTCGTCGAGGACGGCGAGCTTGTCTACAATGCGCGGGTGCCCCGCGAAGTAGGACAGGGCCTGCTTGACGGTCATATTCAATACGTCGTGAATATTTTTATTCTTGTATTTAATTTCTAAGATAGAGGACTTATAACGTGTGGCGTTGCAGTCTTCGCAGGGGAGTTCGATGTCGGCGAGGAACTGCATCTCGACGGTGACGGTGCCATCGCCCTCGCAGGTGTCGCAGCGGCCACCGGGGACGTTGAAGGAGAATGCTCCTGGGCCGAAGCCGTGGCGTTTGGCGTCGGGCTGGGCGGCGAAGAGAGCGCGGATGTCGTCGAAGGCCTTGATGTAGGTGACGGGGTTGGAGCGCGGGGTGCGGCCGATGGGAGACTGATCGACGAGGATGACGTCGTTGAGGTGCTGGGAGCCGGTGAGCGCGCGGTAGAGGTTGGTGGGCTCGGGCGCGGAGGCGTTGGGCTCGCGGTGGAGCGACTGCATGAGCGCACGATAGAGGACCTGGTGTATGAGTGTGGATTTGCCGCTGCCGCTGACTCCGGTGACGCAGCAGAGAAGGTTGAGGGGGACCTCGACATCGACGCCGCGCAGGTTATGCAGGCGGACGCCGGTGAGTTGGAGGAGTTCGCGACCGGGCTCGCGGCGATGTTTGGGGATGGGGATGGTGAGGCGGCCGGAGAGATATTTTCCGGTGATGGATTGCGGGTTGGCGGTGACTTCGGCGACGGTGCCCGCGGCGAGGACGTGGCCGCCAAGCTCGCCCGCGCCGGGGCCGAGGTCGAGGAGGTGGTCGGCGGAGCGGATGACGCTGGGGTCGTGCTCGACGACGAGGATGGTGTTGCCGAGATCGCGCAGGGCGTGGAGGATGCGGATGAGCTTGGCAGTGTCGCGGGGATGCAGGCCGATGGAGGGCTCGTCTAATACATAGAGCGCACCGACCAAGCGCGAGCCGAGCGAAGTGGCGAGTTGAATGCGCTGCGATTCGCCGCCGGAGAGCGTGGAGGAGAGGCGGTCGAGGGTGAGGTAGTCGAGGCCTACCTCGATGAGGAAGTGGATGCGCTGGCGGACCTCTTCGAGGATCTTGCCGGCGATCTCGAACTGCGCGGGGGTGAGTTCGAGGTTGTCGAAGAAGGCCTTGGCGGCGGTGATGGTGAGGGCGGAGATTTCGCAGATATTTTTATGGTTGATGAGGACGGCGCGGGCTTCGGCGCGCAGGCGCTGGCCATGGCAGTCGGGGCAGAGCGCGTAGCCGCGATACCGGGAGAGGAAGACGCGGACGTGAAGCTTATATTTTTTGCGCTCGAGCGCACTGAAGAAACCGCGGATGCCGGGATACGGGGACTGGCCGCTGTTGGGGCCGGGGCCATTCCAGAGGAGGTCCTGCTGCGGCGGGTCGAGGTCGTACCAGGGGACGTCGGTGGGGATGGCGGCGGACTTGGCGAAGCGGATCATCTCGCCGTGGAAGGGGCGGTACTTGGGGGTGGTCCAGGGGGCGATGGCGCCCTGAGCGAGAGTGCGGGAGCGGTCGGGGAGGATGAGGTTGGGGTCGAAGTCGATGGTGTTGCCGAAGCCCTGGCAGCGCGGGCAGGCGCCGTAGGGATTGTTGAAGGAGAAGAGGCGGGGCTCGGGCTCGCGGTAGGCGCGGTGGCAGGTGGAGCACTCGAAGGCGGCGGAGAACCGGAGGTGGTGAGGCTGCGCAAGATCAACCGCAGGTCCTTCGACTTCGGCGGCTGCGCCGCCTGCGCTCAGGATGACACCTTCATGATTGTTCGACTCGGCGGGTCGGGGCAAGGTGTGGAACTGGACTTCGCCGGACTCGCGGTAGCCGGTCTCGATGGCATCGACGATGCGCGAGCGGATGTCTGGGGAGATGGCGAGGCGGTCGATGAGGACGAAGATGGGTTGGTCGAAGTCGAGCGCGAGGAGGGATTCGGGGGTGGAGAACTCGACGATCTTGCCGGGCTGGCCGTCAATCTGCTGATAGAGGCGGTTGTAACCACGGCGGCGGAGTTCGGCGAGGCGGTCTTTGAGGGTGTCGGTGAGGGAAAAACTTAACACCGATGGCACCGATTTAGGCGATTTTTTTGAAGTGGATTTTTTTACGGGCTTGGGTGGTTCGGGCGCGGGTTCGACGGCGGAGGGTTGGAGGGGCTCGAGCTGAACTTCGGCGCGAGTGATGGGAAAGAGGGCGTAGGCGCGGGTGGAAGCGGGGAGAGCAAGGAGGGCGGCGACGATCTCGTCTACCGTGTCGTGGCGGACGATGCCGCCGCAGTGCAGGCAGGTGACGGTGCCGCAGCGGGCGTAGAG
>Ga0187847_10004307_pt1 | contig 10527 bp, 8 predicted proteins | sample June2016WEW_4_10_FD_132458 | JGI IMG/M metagenome (GOLD analysis project Ga0187847, IMG submission 132458) | Peatland microbial communities from SPRUCE experiment site at the Marcell Experimental Forest, Minnesota, USA - June2016WEW_4_10 | ecosystem: Environmental > Terrestrial > Soil > Wetlands...
GGCGATCGACGCCGCAGCTTATGACGACTATCTGCAGGGGCGCTTCTTCTGGAATCGAAGAGGGGTGCCGGACACCCTCACGGCCATCCGCTATCTCGAGCGGGCCATCAGGATTGACCCTAAAGCGGCGGTCGCCTGGGCCGGTTTGGCCGACTGTTACAACACACTGGCTGCCGAAGAGGGGGCTCCCAACCAGGAAGAGCTTTTCTCCAAAGCCACTGCCGCTGCGGTGCGCGCCCTGGAGATGGATCCGAATCTCGGGGAGGCTCACGCTTCCCTCGGATACACCTACCTTTTTCACGCCTGGGACTGGGCCGGCGCAAAGCGCGAGCTCGATCGGGCTGTCGAACTCAATCCCAATGACGCCAACGCCCACGACTGGCTGTCCCACTATTTCATCGCCATGCGGCAGTTTGATCGTTCACTCGCCCACAGCAAGACCGCCTTGGAAATCGACCCTCTCAATCCCTTGCGGCGGGCGCATATGGTATGGCACCTCCTTTTGTCGCGCAGATACGACGACGTCATCAGCCAGGGACAGCAGCTTCTCCAAGAAGCCCCAGCCCTCACCGGTGTTCTCAGTTTTCTCGGGAAGGCATACGAACAGACCGGGATGCTGACCGACGCGATCGCAACGTTACAGAAAGCCGTGGACGCGGAGCATGGCGGCTCTGCAGCGTTAGGGGATCTCGGCTATGCATACGCTGTTGCCGGCCAACACGACAAAGCAGAAGGCATACTGGAGCAAATTCTCGCCCGCTCACTGCGCGGTTTCCTTTCTCCTGAGATCCTGGCAGGCCTTTATTGCGGGCTGGATGACCGCGAACGGGCCATGGACTGGCTGGAAAAGGCGTACGCGGCACGGGCGCCGGGCCTAGTCTATGTCGGCGTTGATGCGGTGTACGATTCTCTACGTTCGGAGAAGCGATTCCAGGCGCTGCTTCACAAGCTGCAACTGCCCGCCAAATAGTCGCTACCCGGCCAATAGAGACCGGCACCGCTGAGGCCTCGTTCACCGCCAGCCGCTGCCGCCAGCACTCAAGGCCAGCTGGTCATCCTATTACAATACTTGTTATGATTGACCAGTGGCGAGCCTCAAACCGGGTCAATTGAAACTGGCACGTGAGGCGGTTGACCTCACCCAACAACAGGCGGCCAAGCATCTAGGCGTTTCCCAGGCCTATCTTGCCATGATGGAGACGGGCTGTCGCCGCGTCACCCAGCAGATCGGACTCAAAATGGTGGATTTGTACTGCTTGGGACCGACTGCCCTGCCCCTCCAGGTCGATGCAGTTAGGTCGTGGAACTCCAAATCATTGGCCAAGGCACTGGCTAACCTTGGGCACGATGCCTTCCAGCACCTGTCGGGACGCCCGCGATTCAATCCCGCGGTGGTCCTGTTGGCGGCAATCTCCCACGATGTCGAGGTCCGAGTACTCGAAAGTCTGCCCTGGCTGGTGGTGAAATACTACGATCTTGACTGGGAGTGGCTCATCCGAGAGGCCAAGATTCGTGATGCCCAGAACCGGCTCGGATTTGTGGTCACCTTGGGCCTCCGGAGCGCTGAGAGCGGGGCGCAACGGAAGCTGCGCGAAGTTGAAGAAGCGCTGAACCGGGCCCGCCTCGTCCATGATCACAGCCAAAACTACCTCTCGAAACCGGTGCTCGGTTGGCTGCGCCAGACGCACCTGTCTGACGCCCAGCACTGGAATCTCCTCCCAGACCTCGCAGTGGAGCATCTGCCTCCCATCTCTCCGTTTCGACCCAGGCTGATTGAAGTCCTGAAGCCTCCATCGAAGCAGCCTGTCGCAGGGCAACTGGCTGCTGCTTCGAAGAACCGTGAAATCAGAACCCGGCTGCTGATCATCGAAGCCCTCCAGCGTTTGGGCATTCCAGAGAGCAAATGGCCTGATTTCGTTTTGAAATTCCATCGGAACCCACAGGAGCATGCAAGTCTTGGCCAGCCCGCCTCACCCCCTCCGTTCCAGCCCCCCGATTTCGATCGGCCGAAACAGTCTCCAGGGCAGTGGGAAAAGGCAGCCAACGCAGCTTGGCAGCAACAACGCAACCGTTTTCTGGTAGAGTGCCGGTTCTGGGTCAACATCGGGTTGGATGAGGAGATACCTCTTCCGAAAAGCACACGCGGTGCCGGCAGGAAAGGGCGCAGGCTCAACGCGCCTCCTCGGCTACGCTTCGAGTGGGCCGCGCGTCGGCTGAGCGGAGCCGCATGGGAAGAGATTGCGGACGAGCCCTTCCAGGAGAGTCAAGTTAGGAAAGCCGCGAGTGAGGTCCTTGAGTTGGCGAACTGGCCCACAAAAGCAGCTCCTAAGAATCCCAGCAGGAAAGCTCCATTCCAATCGAAGCCATCCAAATCGTGAACGGTTCGGAGTCAGCAGTTTGCCCGGGGCCGAAACTCCGGCCGCTTTGAGGCGCCGGTAACGGGTCAACTTGAGACCAAATCCACTCCAGTGTGCAGAAAGGGAAATAAGACATACTGCCTATTTCCCTTTGTTTTGTTTGACCTACAAGCCACTTTACGCCAAAGTATAACTAGGATCGCGAGTGAGCGGAAGGCTGGTGCTTCCGAGGATTGAATGTTCCGCCTAGAAAGAAGTGTCAGATTATGATGAACAATCTTCGCCGGCGAATTGAAAAGCTGGAATTAAGAAAGCTGGCAGCAGGACAAGTTAGTCCGGACACGGTCGATCAAGCTTTGAGTAGGAACCCAGGCAATGCGGAGCTGCTCATCAGGGCGCTTCGTGCGGAACGCGAAGGTCGCGAGCTGAGTGCCGACGAATTTAAAGGCAAGCAGGCCTTTAGGCAGGCGATGATTCAGGTGTGCGGGCCCAGCTTCCGCGAGGGGTTTGAGGACGCAGTGAACATTTCCGAAGTGGCAAATCGGGTGTTCATTTCGAACGCGCATTCTGAGTTTTTCATCGTTGAAAACTTTGAACAGTATGAGGAGCGCCGGAAGATGATCGAAACCCAAGTGTTGGAAAACCGCGTCAGCGCCCTGGAAGGATTCAAACGCTGCGCATAATCAAGGAAAAACGCAAACCAACATGCACAATAACGCGAGAAACGAAGCACGGGAGCGGGCGACGGAAGCAACACCAAGCCACGATTCATGCCGCTCGCTGCCCGCTTCAATTTCGCTAAACCATTCTGTCTTAGACAGTTGCCAAATGATCTCACGAAAAACGAAGGAACCATTCTGGCTTGGTACCTCCATGAACCTCAACCTCACGGTGCGTTATTTTCGCGTTATTTTAACCCGACCCTCGAAACCACCAGAATCTGTTCGCACACCATTAGGAGAACTCTCGGGAATGCTACTCTTTCATCATGAGAATTCGCTACCTCGCACTTTTTCTTGGTATGGCAGCAGCCGCCCTGGCGCAAAGCCACGACGCCATGTTTGACAAGTTGGCTGATCGCTATTACAACGATGTGGTTTTCCACTACGACCCGGCTTCGGGGACGCAGGCGGGCTTCCACCAGTACGATCCCTTGCTCGCTTCCGGAGCGCGCCGCGAGGTGCAGGCCGAGATCGCTGCGCTGCGTGGTTTCGAAGCCGAGGTGGCCGGATTCGAGCCGCGCGGCCTATCCGCCTTCGCGGCGGCCGACCGCGAGCTGCTTCTCTCCCAGATCCGAGGCCAGCTTCTGGAGCTGGAGTCGATTCGGCCGTGGGAAAAGAATCCAGACCTCTATTCTTCCGGCGCGGCAGGCGCGATTTTCGTCATCATGAGCCGCAACTACGCTCCGCCGGCCGAACGGCTGAAGTCCGTGATCGCGCGCGAGCGGATCATTCCACAGCTATTCCAGTCGGCGCGTGAGAACCTCAGCAACCCGCCGCGCGTCTACACGGAAGTTGCGATGGAACAGGTGCCCGGTATCGCCGGTTTCTTTCAGACCGATGTGCCGGCGGCCTTCAAGACAGTTACCGACCAGGCGCTGCTAGCCGAGTTCCATCAGTCGAACCAGGCGGTGATTGACGGGCTCAACGCCTACCAGTCGTGGCTGAAGAACGACCTGCTGCCGCGCTCCAAGGGCGATTTTCGCATCGGCGCGGAAAACTATCGCAAGAAGCTGCTGTACGACGAGATGGTGGACACGCCGCTCGACCGGCTGCTGACCATCGGCTACGAGAACCTGCGCCACAACCAGGATTGGTTTCGCCGCGTGGCGGCTGAGATCGACCCCAAGCGGACGCCGCAGCAGATTCTCGAGGAGCTGGAAAGCGACCATCCGGCGCCCGGCAAATTGCTGGAGACCTTCCGCGGCGTACTAGCGGGGCTGCGGGAGTTCATCGAGCAGCACCACATCATCACCATCCCGTCTCCCGTGCCGCCGATCGTCGAGGAGACGCCGCCATTCATGCGCGCGCTGACCACGGCGTCGATGGACACGCCGGGTCCCTATGAGAAGGTCGCCAAGGAAGGATTCTTCAACGTCACCCTGCCGGAAGCCTCGTGGCCGGCGAAGGACGTGGAGGAGTACATGCAGGGATTCAACCGGGGCACGATTATCAGCACCGCGGTGCATGAGGTTTTCCCCGGTCACTACATGCAGTTCCTGTGGCTGAAGGCGGTGCCGACCAAAGTGCGCAAGCTGGCCGGCTGCGGCTCCAACGCCGAAGGCTGGGCGCACTACACCGAGCAGATGATGCTCGACGAAGGCTACGGCAACGGCGACCGCAAGCTGCGCCTGGGCCAGTTGCAGGACGCGCTGCTGCGTAACGCGCGCTTTATTGCCGGCATCGAAATGCACACCGGCAACATGACGGTGGAGCAGGCCACCGAGTTCTTCGTCAAGGAGGGCTACCAGGTGCGGCCGGTGGCGGAGAAGGAGGCCAAGCGCGGCACCTCCGATCCCACCTACCTGGTTTACACGCTGGGAAAGCTGCAGATCCTGAAGCTGCGCGAGGATTACAAGAAGATGAAGGGCGCACAGTTCTCGCTACAGGAATTCCACGATTCGTTTATCAAGCAGGGCACGCCGCCGATCAAGATCGTGCGGAAGGCGTTGTTGGGCGACGATTCGCCCGTGTTGTAGGAACGGAGGGAAGTTGGCAGGCGAAAGCGAACTCCCTGAACCTTGGCTCCTGTTTCGCAGTTTCGAAGCCCTGTCCCCATATATCCCCCGGTTCAGATTGCATTATATTTGGCGCGCGTCCGTTTGCTGGCCCCTGGCCCCGGCATAAGCGCCATATCGCGCCCGGCGAGCGGACGGCCTTCGTTGTCGAGGATGCGCACCCTCGGGATGCGCCGCCCGGAACGCCGGTCGAGGATTAGCAGCGGCTCGTGTCCTTCGCCGTAGATCCAGCGGTCGCCCCACTGCTGTAGGGCCGTCATCAGCGTCGCCAAGTCCTTCCCCATCGGGGTCAACTCGTACTCGTAGCGCATGCCATGGACTCCGGCGTCAACCCGGGCGAGCGCCCCGTTCGCCACCAAATGATCGAGCCGCGCGCTCAAGATGTTCTTCGAGATGTCCAAATTAGCCTCGAAATCAGCGAAGCGGCGCATCCCAACGAACGCCTCGCGCACCACCAAAAGCGTCCACCAATCTCCCAGCACGAAGGACACGAAAGTTCTGATCGAGACGCCCGATCAGGTCTTCGCCGAATACGTGACGCACGCAGCGGCTGCCGGTACCGGACGTCGCATCCATCATCTGTTCGCGGGACGACTGGTTGCGAAAGGGGGACAAATCAAGCTGCTGCGGGAATCGATGAACGTCCTCGCCGCGGTGCAGGCGCTGAACCCGAAAGGGGCTACAGGCCTTCCGCCGCCACCCGCCGAAATCTTCTCTGTTCCCAGCGACTACGTGAGCTAGGGAGCGATTCGATTAGCGACTGTTTGAGTCTGGCCTTCGATGCACATGGGAGGCTTTCGACGAGGGATTTGCTTCACCGATCGCAACCACAGATCTTGTTTGGTTGAAGGGAAATCATTGTGACCGATTTGAGTAGCCGTGCACCCTTGAAATGGGACTTGTTCGTTACGTCCGGAATTCCCACTGTTACCGGCAACCCGCCTCCCGGCGAAAAGCGCCGTTTCTTTTCGCCGATTTCCTCTACGCTCATTTACGGCGAGCGGGATGCGGTTCTCGTCGACACCTTTATGACTGTCGACCAAAACGAAGTACTGGCCGATTGGGTCAAGGCCAGTGGAAAGAACCTGACGACAGTTTACATTACGCACGGCCACGGCGATCACTGGTTCGGGATTGGAGCGCTGCTCGATCAGTTCCCCGGGGGCCCGAGCAGTCGCTTCACGGGCTGTCGTCGACATGATGAAGGAGCAGTCGCCCGAGGAATTGAAGTCGTGGTGGCAACAGCGGCTACCGGGCCAGATTCCTGAGCGAGTGGTGATCGCCCTGGAGTTGGACGGCTGTGTCATCAAGCTCGAGGGGCAGGATCTGGTGGCCGTCGAGGTCGGGCACACCGACACGCACGACACGACCGTCCTGCATGTGCGGCCATCGGATTGGTTGTCGCCGGAGACGCAGCGTACAACGGTGTTCATCAATTGCTGTCCGAAACCGACACACAGAAGCGACGCGAGTGGATCGACGCTCTCGATAAAGTCGAGTCGTTGAAGCCGCGCGCCGTGATCGCGGGACACAAGCGACCCGGGAACGAAGACAGTCCGAGAATCATTGAGGAGACCCGGCAGTACATCCGAGACTTCGATAGGCTCGTCGAAACGACCACAACGGCGCGTGAGCTTTACGACCAGATGTTGAAGGTGCATCCGCTGCGCATGAACGTCGATGCGCTGTGGACGTCGGCGCTCGCGATCAAGGGCTAAGGAAACCCTGGACCAAATTTCGCTACTTACCGACGCCGCCTTTGTTGGGGGATCCCCTACGGGAGGGAGGCGAAGCAAAACAATAAAGGCCGCCAGCGAAATTCTGGCGGCCCTTGAAACTGGCTAATCGATGCTGGGTTAGTCGCCGAAGCTGCCGACTTCTTCGCGCTCTTCGACCGGTTTTGCGGCCGGGGCGGGCTGGATGCCGCCAAGCTGCACCAGCTCGGGGCCGGGCTGCTCTTTCAGTACGTGCTCACGATACAGTTTGGCCATGCGGGCGTTTTCCTGCTGCTCGCGCAGCTTGGCATCGCGGGCGCGGATCTTTTCTTCACCCGCGGTCTTGGCGATGCCCAGGCGGTCCAGGTCATGCTGAACTTCGTTGGTGATGATGTCCTCGCGCAGCACCAGAGAGTGATCCGCGTTCTTGAGCGGCACCTGCTTCCCGCCGGCGAAGATCTCGTGCTTGCCATGCTCCTCGTACCACTTGGTGAGCGTGGCCGTCATGTGCATCTTTTCGATGATGTTGCGCCAGCCGACGCCGGTGTTGTAAGCGCAGAAGGAAATCTCGCCTTCCTGCGTGGCGTAGGGGATGATGCACTGCTCGGTGCGGCGGAAATCGTAGTTGAACAGATCCTGGAACCACATGCCGGCGATGAAGAGGAAGTTCCAGCGGTCGCGGCGGCGGCGCTCGATGTCGCTCATCGTGCGATCCTTGCCCACCTTGCCATAGTTCTTACCGGTAGCGCCGAAAGTTTTGTCCAGCTTGGCGAAAAGATCGCTCAGTTTGAAGTGCGTGGGCGACTGGAACGGATCATAGTTGCGCGTCGCGGCCAGCGCCATGCCGACAATCGAAAGCCACTTGCCGCGGGCCGCATCGTTGACGCGAGCCACATCCTTGGCCAGCTGGTCGGCGTTCCAAAACGCGGTGACGGGAACCCGCTCCTTGGTTTCCTTGTCCACCATCACGGCCATGCCGGTGCCGCAATTGGGATGGCAGCCGCAGCTCAACTGGCCCCAGTCGGACTGCGGGCCGTGCACCAAGTCGCTCCAATCGGAAAACGTCGAAATGAACGAGATCGGGAACCAGTCGCGGGCCGGTTCTCCCAGGCCCATCTGGTTCTTCACGTCGTGCGCCAGGTGGGAGAGCGTGTAGCGCTGCACCGCGCGGCGCTCATCGGTTACCGCTTCGTCGCGGCCAGTGAAGGAGACTGGCTGGAAGGAAAGGAAAGGAATCTTTTTCGGGTTGTCGAGCGCAAACTGGACGATCCGCCCCACCTGCTCGTTGTTGATGCCGTTGATGATCGTGATGACCGGAATGATGTCGACGCCGTTGGAATGCAGGTTCTCGATGGCCCGCAGTTTGACGTCGAACAGGTTGCCCACTTTGCGGTGCTGATTGGCTGCGTTGCCGATGCCGTCGAACTGCAAATAGGCATAGCGCAGGCCCGCATCCGCCGCCTGGCGGCAGAATTCCGCGCTCTTGGCGAACTCGATTCCGTTGGTGGCCGCCTGCACCGAGGTGTAGCCCACTTCGCGCGCATAGCGCACCGCGTCCAGGAAGAAAGGCGAGATGGTCGGCTCGCCGCCCGAAAACTGCACCGACATCTGGCGCTTCGGCTTAATGGTTACGGCGTTATCGAGCAGGGTCTTGATATCTTCCCAGCTCAACTCGTGCACGAAACCGACCTGGTTGGCATCCATGAAACACGGATCGCACATCATGTTGCAGCGGTTGGTCAGATCGATGGTGAGCACGGAGCCGCGGCCGTGGGTGATGGTGCTGGTGCCATGCTTGTGCAGGGTGGAATCGTTGTGCGCTCGGATGTCGCGGCCCGGAAAAACCTGCTCGATGTGCCGGTAGAAGTCCGTATCGATCGCCATCACGTCCTCGAAGTGGCCGTGGATGGCGCAGTCCTTCACCATCAGGACTTTGCCGTCGCGCTCCAGGATTTTCGCCTTGATCTCTCCAGGGCGCTGGTTATAGAGGATGTCCAAAGGGGTTTCGCCGTCCAGGATCCGCTGCCGGATCTCGGGGACACAGCGGGGGCACAAAGAATCGGTTTCGCGCGGCCAGCCGAGGGGTGGTTTCACCTTCTCCCAGCTCTTGAGGAGCGGCTTGTCCGACCACTTTGGCGTGAATCCCGGATTCTGATGAATCTGATTCAGCTTGTCGAAGACCGTCCACGCCGCGTTGGCGGCTACCGTCAGGACTTTTTCGGCATACTTGACCGGCTTGTGCATCGTTAGTTCACTCCTCTGGTGGCCTTGACGTCCTCAGTTTTCAGGCTCTGAGCGCCTAACAAAATATAACTCGTGCTTGTGCCCATTATAGGCAAAGGAGTTAACCTCTCCTACCGGTTGGCATTAAAGCGTTGAAATTATTGGTTGTACGGCACAGAACGGGGTTGAACGGAGCGATTCCGTCCCTCTTCGAGGCTGGGCCTAGCCGTATGAAAGAGAACGGTTTACAGCTTAGGATGCGCGCTTGACCACAAGGTCGGCGCCCCAACTCCCGTCCTCGGTTCCGAACTGAAAGTGAATTTCGTCGCCCTGCAGCTTGCCCTTGTACACCAGTTTGTAGGTTGTGCCCTGGTAATCGGTGTTAATCCAGAAGGTGACGGTGTCGCCATCGAGCTTGCCCTCTTTGATGTCGCTGGGAGAACTGGGCATGCCTTCGATGGTCCCGGAAACGTCGGCGCCCTTGGCGGCCAGATGCAGCACCACCGGTACGCTGTTGCCGTCAAAATCGAATGCCCCTTTCCAGTCGCCGTCCACACCGGCAGGCCATGCCAGGGCAGCCACGAACAGGAACAAAACGGTCAAGACGAATGCGCGTTTCATATCAGACACTCCCGTGAAGATATTGTATCAGCGGCGCCGGTTTCCGGGGCGGCTCAGTTTTTCGTTTTGGCGGACTTCTGCGTTTCGACGTAAGCCGCCACATTTCCCTTGTCGATCAAGGTGACGCCGGTGTCGACGAATGTCGGCAGGGGCGAAAACGAATCTCGTGCAAAGTCGACTGACAGCGAAGCCGGCGGGTGGTGGTGCAGTTCGTCCAGCATCTTGATGCTGAGGAACGCCATGGTGAAGGGCTTCTGGCCGAGCGTCGCGGTGATGACACCGCTTTGAATGCCGTCGATGGTGCGCTGGTCGGCGTCCATGCCCATCACCAGCTTGCCGGTCACCTGTTTGCGCGTGAGCACGTCGGCGACCTCGGGCGCGGCGATCGAAACCAGGCAGACAAACGCGTCCACTGGTTCCTTCTTGTCTACCACCTGCATGGTGCGGTCGAAGATCACGCCCGGATCACCCTTGGCGTCGACGATTTCGGTGATGTGGATGCCGGGATGCTCCGCGAATATGTCGCGATATCCCTGCAGCCGCTCCTTCAGATTGGGCTGTTCGGGGAACGTGAAGATCAGGACGTTGCCTTTGCCGCCCAGATGGCTGGCGACCAGGCGCCCACCCATCAGCCCTGCCTTGTAATTGTCGGTGCCGATGAAGAACAGGCGTTTGCTGTCGGGGGCATCCGAATCCATGGTGATGACCGGAATGCCCTGCGCAACGGCAGCGTCGATGTCGTCTTTCAGGGCCGTCGGATCGCTGGCGGAAATCGCAATACCGGTGGGCTTCTTGCTCAGCAGGGCGCGGAACTGCTCATGCTCTCCCTTTGGGTCCAACGCGTCCGGTCCCACCGCTTCGGCGACCACGCCCA
>Ga0187847_10004309_pt1 | contig 10525 bp, 8 predicted proteins | sample June2016WEW_4_10_FD_132458 | JGI IMG/M metagenome (GOLD analysis project Ga0187847, IMG submission 132458) | Peatland microbial communities from SPRUCE experiment site at the Marcell Experimental Forest, Minnesota, USA - June2016WEW_4_10 | ecosystem: Environmental > Terrestrial > Soil > Wetlands...
GAAACAGCCGGTTCATGACCGCGGTGCCGCGCGTGTCGGTGAGGAGTTCGCCTTGATAGCCAATCAGGCCGCGCGTCGGCGCGTAGAAGATGAGCCGCACGCGGCCGCCGCCGGAGGGGCGCATCTCAACCATCTCGCCCTTGCGCTCGCTCATCTTCTGCACCACGACGCCCGAGTGCTCCTCGTCGACGTCGATGACGACTTCCTCGATCGGCTCCAGCAGTTCGTCGGTCGTCTCGTCGCGCGTGGTGAGCACCTTGGGGCGCGAGACGCCGAGCTCGAAGCCCTCGCGCCGCATGGTCTCGATCAGGATGGCGAGCTGCAACTCGCCGCGCCCCGAGACGACGTAGGAGTCGGTGTTGGGCGCCGGCTCGACCCGCAGCGCGACGTTGCCCTCGGCCTCCTTGTACAGGCGGTCGCGGATGACGCGGCTCGTCACCTTGTCGCCCTCGGTCCCGGCGAGCGGGCTGTCGTTGACCGAGAAGGTCATCGACAGGGTCGGCGGGTCGATCGGCTGGGCCAGAATCGGCTCGACCTCCTCCGGGCTGCACAGGGTGTCGGCGACGTTGAACTTCTCCAGGCCGGCGATGGCGACGATGTCGCCCGCCGAGGCTTCGTCGATCGGCGAATGCTCGATGCCGCGAAAGGCGAGGATCTTCGACACCCGGCCGTTCTCGACCAGATGGCCGAGCCGATCGAGCACCTTGACCGGCGCGTTGGTCTTGATCGTGCCGGAGAAGATGCGGCCGGTGATGATGCGGCCGAGATAGGGATTGGCTTCGAGCAGGGTGCCGAGCATGCGGAAGGCGCCGGCGCCGACCTTGGGCGGCTCGACGTGCTTGAGCACCAGATCGAACAGCGGCGCCATGTTCTCCTTCGGGCCGTCGGGCGCATTGGCCATCCAGCCCTGCTTGGCCGAGCCGTAGATGATCGGGAAGTCGAGCTGCTCGTCGGTCGCGTCGAGCGCGGCGAACAGGTCGAAGCACTCGTTGACGACTTCGCTCGGCCGCGCGTCGGACTTGTCGACCTTGTTGACGCAGACGATCGGCTTCAAGCCGATCTTCAGCGCCTTGCCGACGACGAACTTGGTCTGCGGCATCGGCCCTTCGGCGGCGTCGACGAGCACGATCGCGCCGTCGACCATCGACAGGATGCGCTCGACCTCGCCGCCGAAATCGGCGTGGCCTGGCGTGTCGACGATGTTGACGCGCGTGTCCTTCCACACCACCGAAGTCGCCTTGGCGAGAATGGTGATGCCGCGCTCGCGCTCGAGGTCGTTGGAATCCATCACCCGCTCGGCGACGCGCTGGTTCTCGCGGAAGGCGCCCGACTGCTGCAGCAGCCGGTCGACCAGCGTCGTCTTGCCGTGGTCGACGTGGGCGATGATGGCGATGTTTCTCAGTTTCATGCGAGTCCAGGCTTTCGGCGCGGCGCGAATCGAAAGAGGCGGCGGCTGGCCGCGCCTTCCCTCGATGGCCGATGTGACGGGAGTGCGACGAAACGCGCGCCCGCGAAGCCGCGCTTACGATTTTGCGGCGCAATACACGAATGGCGGGCGAAAGGGAAGGGCGGCGACGTCCGTCTTTCAGCGCGGCGGCGGTGCTGCTAGGCTGAAAAACGAGACGGGATCGCGAATTGGGAACGACCATGACAAAAACGACGCTTTACCACACCCCCAACGGAGCGCTTGCCGTCCACCAGTCCGCCGGAGACGGTCCGCCGATCGTGTTGGTGCACGGCAATTCCAGCTCGGCCCGCGCGTTCTCTCGCCAGCTCGAAGGCTCGCTGGGCCGCCGCCGCCGCCTCGTCGCCATCGACCTGCTCGGCCACGGCCGGTCGGAGAACGCCAGCGATCCCGCCGCCTATCTGCTGCCCGGCCACGCGCTGGCGCTGGTGGCGATCGCCGGCAATTTCGGCCTCGACCAGGCCTTGTTCGTCGGCTGGAGCCTTGGCGGCCACATCGTGCTCGAGGCGGCGAAAGACCTGCCGCGAGCGCGCGGCTTCGCCATTTTCGGCGCGCCGCCGGTCGGGTTCCCGCCGGCGATGGCGGAAGCGTTCCTGCCCAATCCTGCGATGGCGGCTGGCTTCTCGGCCGACGTGACGCGCGAGCAGGCGGAAGCCTACGTCAAGGCGTTCTTCGCCCCTGATTTCGCCGACATTCCCGCCTTCTTCGTCGAAGACGCGCTGCGCGCCGACGGCCGCGCGCGCGAGCAGGTCGCCGCTTCGATGGCGCCGGGCGTCTCGCGCGACGAAGTTCAGGTCGTCGCCGGCTTGGAACAGCCGCTGGCGGTCCTGCACGGGGCTAAGGAGCAGCTGATCAACGGCGCCTATTTGGCCAAGCTGACCATGCCGACCCTGTGGCGGGGCGCGGTGCAGAGGATCGACGCCGCCGGCCATGCGCCGCAATGGGAGACGCCGGTGGCGTTCGACGCCCTCATCGAGGCCTTCGCCGCCGACTGCGGCGGCTGAGCGGCGGAGCGGGTTCTTGCCGGATTGTTAAGCCTCGGCGCCTAAGGCTGGCGGGTCTCCGCCCGCCGCCGGTCCGCCATGCGCCTCGCCCGTCCGCTCGCCGCCGCGCCCGTTCCCGAGGGGATCGTCGCGCGCGCCGCCGTCGCCGCGGCGGCCTCTGCGCGCGCCGCAGCGCCGCTCGCCCTGGCGCTGGCCGCGCTCGCCGCAGCCATCTTCGCGCAGGCGCGCTTCGGCGCGATCGCCGACGTCTCGTGGATGATCACGATCAGCGAGAAATGGCTCGACGGCGCAACCCCTTATGTCGATTTCATCGAGACCAACCCGCCGGCGGCGATCCTCCTCTACCTGCCGCCGGTCGCGCTGGCCCGGGCGCTGGGCGCGCACGCCGAATTCGTAGTCGCGGCCTGGGGCTTCGCCGCCTGCGCCGCCGCGGTCGCCGCCGCCGCGGCGATCCTCAGGCGCGCCGGGCTGCTCGGCGAGCTAGGCCCGGCCTCGCTCGGCGCGGCGCTGTTCGCCTTGACGCTGCTGCCGGGCCGCGCCTTCGACGAGCGCGATTTTTTCGTCGCGCTGCTGGCGCTGCCGGCGCTGGCGGTTGCGGCGGCGCGCGCGGCGGGCGCGGCGCCTGGCCCGCGCGCGGCCGTCGTCGCCGGCCTGTGCATGGCGGCGGTCGTCGCCGTCAAACCGCCCTATGGACTGCTGTTCGTCGGCCCGGCCGCCTATCTCGCGGCGCGGCGCGGCCTCGGCGCGACGCTGCGGGCGGGCGAATATGGACTCGCCGCCGCCGCGGCGCTCGCCTATGCGGGCGTCGTCGCCTGGCGTTTTCCCGCCTATGTCGGCGACATCCTGCCGGCGGTCGCCGCCGCCTATCTGCCGGTGCGCGAGACGGTGCGCGACCTCATCGTCAACGCCGCGGTCGTCGCATGGGCGGCGCTGGCGGCGGCGCTCGCGCTGGTCGCCGGGCCGCGCTTGCGCGCGCCGCTCGTCGCGACGCCGGCGCTGGCCGCGCTCGGCGCGCTGGCGACCTTCTTCATCCAAGGCAAAGGCTGGCTTTATCAGGCCTATCCGGCGCTGGCGCTGATCGCGCTCGCTTTCGGCGCGGCTCTCGATCGACGCGGCGCGACGCCGGGGCGGCTCGCCATCCTCGTCGCCGCGGGCGTCGCCGCCGCGCTGGTCGGTTTGCTGACGCCGCTGCCGCCCTTCGCCGGCGCGGTCGCCGTCACGCTGATCGGCGGCGGCGCGCTCGTCGCCGTCTGTGGTCGCCGCATGGTCGCGGCCGAACGCGAGACGCGGCTGGCCGAACTCGCCGCGGCGGCGCTCGCCGGCGCGCTGTGGCTGTTCTTCACCGCCCCGCCGACCGCGCCCGATCGCGACTTCGTCCGCGCCGTCGCCGCGCTTGGGCCCCATCCCCGGCTGGCGGCGGTCGCCGAAGGGCTCGGCATCGGCTTTCCGCTGGTCAGGCAAGTCGACGGCGTCTGGGTCCAGCGCAACCAGGGGATGCTGCTGACGTCGGGCGCCCGCCGGCTGATCGACGAGAACCCGGGCGATTCCGCGCTTGCCGCGCGCCTGGCGCCGATCGTCGCCCGCGATCGCGACATCGTCGCCGAGGATATCCGGCGAAACCGCCCCGACGGAATTCTCGTCAACACGGTGAATCCCCGCTTCCATCGCTGGGCGATGACCGATCCGACGCTCGCCGCCGCGCTCGCCGATTACGCGCTCGCGACCTCGAGCCGCGCCGCCGACTGGCCGATCGATCTCTATGTGCGCAAAGACGAAATCGAACTGCGTCGGTCGTTGCCCGAACCCGGCGAGCGGTCGACGCCTTAGCCGCGCCGCCTGGAATCGCTTCGACGGCGCGGATCAGCCGCGGGAACGCCGCAACGAGGTTATCCACACCCCTCGCTTTCTAAGGTTGCAAGAAGGAGTCGTTTACGGACGTTGCGTAAGGTCTCCACGCCGCCATGAAGGGCGGTTGGAGTTTCCCGATGATCGGAAAACTGGCTCATGTCAGGAGCCGCCGCGACGTCCTGATCGCGTCGCTCGTCATCACTGGCGTTTCGGTCGCTTGCGCGATGCTTCTGACCGCCTGCGTGACGCGGTCGGCCAAGAGCGCAGTGGATTTCGGCGCGTTGCGCAACGCAGCGGAAATCGCCGCCGTCATCGCCTTCGCCATCTCCTTTTTGGTGGTCGACGCGATCCGCCGCATCCTCAAGGGCAAGCGCTCGATCGAACGTCTCGCCATGACCGACGACCTGACCGGCCTCTCCAACCGGCGCGCTCTGCTCGCCGCCGCCGAGCGGGCGATCGCTCGCATCGACGGCGTCGCCTTGCCGCCGGCGCTGCTGATCGTCGATCTCGACCATTTCAAGCGCGTCAACGACGTCTATGGCCATCGGGCCGGAGATCAGGCGCTGCAAGCGGCGGCTGAGGCGCTCGCGCGGTCGGTGCGCGGCGATGTCGATTTCGTCGGCCGTCTCGGCGGCGAGGAATTCGTCGTGCTTCTCGCCGCGGCCGACGAAGAGACGGCGCGCCGCGCTGCCGAAAGCGCCAGGGCGGCGATTGCGGCGATGCGCGTGGCGGCGCCCAACGGCGAAATCGCCGTCACCGCCAGCATCGGCTATACGCCGCTCGTCGCCGGGGACACCGTTTCGACGGCGCTGCAACGCGCCGACGAGGCGCTCTACGCCGCCAAGCGGGCGGGGCGCAATCAGATCGCTTCGCGCGCGCCGAACGCCGACGAACGCCCTGCGGCGACGGTCGAGGGCCGGCTGCGCCGCGACGCGCCGGAGCGGTTGCGTCGATCGGCGTAAGCCGCCTCGTCAGCGCGCGCCGGTCGCCGCCGCCAGCGCCCGCCACCAGGCGACGTTGGCCGCCCAATTCCAGTTGGCCGCCGGCGAGGGCGACGGCAGCAGCCAGACGCGGGTTGCGCCGATCGTCTCCCGCTGCTCGCCGAAATCGGCGCCGCGGCGCAGATATCGACGTCCCGCGGTCAGGCTGGTGAAGGCGAGGATCGCCGGCGCGCAGGCGCGGATCTTCGCCTCCATCGCCGCGCAGGCGGCGCGCCCGAGCGCGTCGACCGGCAGCGCCTTGTCCATGCCGCTCGCCGTCTTGGCGATGTCGGTGAGGCCGATCCCGAACTGCGGCAATAGTGCGAACTCGGAACAGTCGAGCCGTCGGTCGGTCAGGCCGACCTCGTGCAAGGCGCGCCAGAACTTGTTCTGCGGATGCGCGTAATAGCAACGGCGCCGCGCCGATTCCGTCCCGGCCGCAGTGCCGCAGAACACGATCCTCAGGCCCGGCGCCAGGACGTCGGGCAGGATCGGCGCGACCGGTCGCTGCGGGTCAGATCGTCTGGTTATAGGCGCCGACCTCTGGGTTCTCGCGCAGCACGGCGTCGACCGCGGCGAACATCGCCCGCATGCGCGCTTCCGACGCCGGGCTTTCGACCACCACCACCAGCTCCGGCTTGTTGGACGACGCGCGCACCAGGCCCCAGGTTCCGTCCTCGACGGCGACGCGCGCGCCGTTGACCGTGACGACGTCGCGGATCGCCTGCTGGGCGAGCGTCTCGCCGCGCGCCCGCATCGCCTGGAAGCGCGCGACGACGCGGTCGACGACGGCGTATTTCGCCTCGTCGGCGCAGTGCGGCGACATGGTCGGCGAGCCCCAGGTCTGCGGCAGCTCGCGATAGAGATCGGCCATCGATTTGTCCGGGTTGCGCTCGAGCATGTCGAGGATGGCGATGGCGGTGACGAAGCCGTCGTCGTAGCCGCGCCCGATCGGCGCGTTGAAGAAGAAATGGCCGGACTTCTCGAAGCCGGCCAGCGCGCGAAGATCGCGCACGCGCCGCTTGATGTGGGAATGGCCGGTCTTCCAATAGTCGACCTTGACGCCGAGCCGCCTCAGCTCCGGATCGCTGGCGAACAGTCCGGTCGATTTGACGTCGACGACGAAGGTCGGGTTCGGATGCAGTTTGGCGAGGTCGCGCGCCAGCATGACGCCGATCTTGTCGGCGAAGATTTCGTTTCCCTCGTTGTCGACCACGCCGCAGCGGTCGCCGTCGCCGTCGAAGCCGAGCGCGACGTCGGCGCGATTGTCCCTCGCCGCCGCCGCCATCGCGTGCAGCATGTGCAAGTCTTCGGGATTGGGGTTGTAGCGCGGAAAGGTGAAGTCGAGCTCGCAGTCGAGCGGAACGACCTCGGCGCCGAGCGCCGACAACAGCCGCGGCGCGAAGGCGCCGGCGGTGCCGTTGCCGCAGGCCGCGACGACTTTCATCTTGCGCATCCATTTCGGCCGGGCGGTCAGCTCGGCGATGTAGCGGGCGGGAAAGTCCTCGATGAATTCATAGGCGCCGCCGCCGCTCGGGCGGAACGCCCCGGCGAGCACGATGTCGCGCAGCCGTCCCATCTCTTCCGGTCCGAACGTGACCGGCCGCGCGGCCCCCATCTTGACGCCGGTCCAGCCGTTGTCGTTGTGCGAGGCGGTGACCATCGCGACGGCGGGAACGTCGAGCGCGAACTGGGCGAAATAGGCCATCGGCGTGATCGCGAGGCCGATGTCGCGCACCCTGGCGCCGCCCGCCATCAGTCCGACGATCAACGCGCTCTTGATCGCACCCGAATAGGAGCGGAAGTCGTGGCCGACGACGATCTCCTTGGCGACGCCGAGATCGCCGAGCAGCGTAGCGAGGCCGAGGCCGAGCGCCTGCACGCCCATCAGGTTGATCTCGCGCTCGTAGAGCCAGCGCGCGTCGTATTCGCGGAAGCCGGTCGGCTTGACCATCGGCCGCGCTTCGTAGTCGTAGGTGTTAGGCTCGAGCTTGGGTAGCGGCTTCGGCAACAAGGGCGGCTCTCGATGGGTCGGCGTCGCCCATGCCTAGCCGATCGCCGCGCCGAGCAAAAGGGTCTCGACGCCTACTGGCGCAGCACCAGCGTGCCGTCGCGCTGCTCGACGCTGACGAGCCGCTTGAGAAAGCTCGCGCCGAGCAGATTGACCGAGGACGCTCCGGGCGGCATCACCACCGCTTGCACGTCGTTCATATAGATCGCGCCGAGGCTGACCGAGCGCAGCGTGACCGGACTGGCCAACGCGACGCCGTTGGCGGTGTTCATCCTCCAGCGCGGCCGCGAGGGATCGAGCGCGACGCCGAGGCGCGCCGCGGTCTCCGACGTCAGCGCGACGACGGTCGCGCCGGTGTCGATCATCACGTCGACCCCCTGACCCTCGATCAGCGCCCGGGCGCGGTATTGGCCGCCTGCGTCGGCGGCGATCGAGGTCGCGCGATAGGTCGGGGCGGGCTCGGCGGCGGCGACGGTGGCGAGGGCGGCTGGCGCCGGGGCGACGACGGCGGCGGAAGGGGCGCCCGGCGCGGCGCGGCCGCCGAGCCCGACCAACAACGACGGGGCGGCGAAGGCGATCGTCAGCGCGGCGATCGCAAAGATGAGGGCGTTCTTCAGCATGGCGGCGGCCTAAAGCCGCGATCGAACGCGGCGGCTCGACGGCCAAATTGCCGAAGAGGCGCCAATATCCGGTTAAATCGAATCCGGCGGAAGCGTTAACGGCGCGCCTTTCGAGGGCGCGCCGCCAAATGAATCGTGGTTTCGTAACCAAATCGCCAACGGCCGCGCGATCAGGAGAGCTTGATCGGGCGGTCGGGGAACGAGAGTTGCTCGCGCGAGCGCCAACTCGGCCGAACGTAGTTGATCTCCATCAGCCGACGCACGCCGACGATCTTGCGCGGTTCGAAACCGTGCCAGGTGTTCTCGCCGGGAATGAAGATCACCGCGCTGTCGAACTCGGCCGACGCGCTCGCCACCAGGCGCCGGTTGGAATCGTAGATGTCGGTGCCCCAACCCTTCGCGTCCGGCCCGAGGCAGAGATAAATCACCATCGAGAACAGCTTTTCCGGGATGTCGTGGTGCGGCTCGAGCCACGAGCCGTCGATGTCCTGGATGTACTCCATGCGCAGGTACGAGCCTTCGACGTCGAATTCGCAGGTCTCGCCGATCAGCTTGGCGACGTCAGGACGTTGCAGGGCGTCGCACAGCGCCGCGCAGGCGGCGAAATCGGCGCGCATCTTCGGCGTGAAGAAGGTTCGCACGGCGTTGTAGGTGCCGCGCGTGCCGTCAGTTTTGCCGAGCCGCGGCGGGTCCACCGGCAGCGCGAGGATGCCGGTGCACAGAGCTTCCGGATAGATCTCCTTCAGGTTCCAATGGCGATAGGGCCAGTCGTCTCGCTTGGCTGCTGCGAGGGAGCGTTTGAAATGCTCGGCGACGGCGGCCGAGTCGATCGGCGGCGGATAGATCATGGCGGACTCTCCAATAAACGGCGCGGCGCGCGCCGGCGCGAAGCCGACACGACGCGTCGAAGGCGCAATGTCTCAGCGCGCGAACAGGCGGCGCGGCGCCAAATCGATCGCCCTGCGCAGCAGCGGCACCGACTTCGCGTAGGCGCTCCAGCTGTGGCGCCAATATTCCTTCTTCACGTACCAGTCGGAGTCGACGTAGCAGAGCTGCAGACTCGCGCGCTTACCCTTCTGCGGCAGGAAGCCGTGCCACGAGTGATCGCAGACGCGGAACATCAGCATCTTGCCGTATTCGGGGGCGTATTCGAAGGCGAAGTCGTCGCGGTTGTCGCTGCGCAGCACCCTCAGCTTGCCGCGCTCGTACGGCCAATCCCAGCTGAAGCCGACCAGCACGGTGATGATCTTGTGCTTCGAGTCGGGGTGTGAATAGCCCTCGTTGTAGTGGCCGCTGGTGTTGCCCATCATGACGATGCAGGGCGGGCATTTGCTGAGGTCGATGTCGAATTTCTTCTCGACCAGGCTGCGGAAGCGCACGCTCAGAAGCTCGTCGATCACCTTGCCGAAATTCGACCCATATTTGAGATCGGGCAAGCCGTAGCTGCCGCGGTCGGGAATGACCGGCGCGTCGTTGAGCACGGGCTCCTTCAGGCTCGGCGGCATCACGTCGTCGACGAAGCAATAGTCGTAGGGGTCGTGACGCAAGTCCGCGCCGGCGATCGCCGATTCATTGATGATCTTAAGCGGCGCGTTGTCGTCCTGCATCACACCCTCCATTCGTTCCGCCCCTGCCGCGGCTTGCGCCGGTCTTTGGACGGATCCCGATTCTCGCCTCAGAACGCGGGCACGCCGGGCTTTTGGATCGTTTTGGCCGCGATCCCCTCCACTTCGATCAGCCACTCCGGCCGGCACACCGGCCCCTGCACGATCTGAAGCGGCAGGGACGGGAAACGCTCGCCGAGGCGGTTGCGCACCCGGCAATAGTCGCCGCGGTCGCGCAGATAGACGATGAGATGGGTCAAGTCGGCGAGCTGCATCTCGCCGGCGACGAGCAGCGCGTCGACGTTCTCGAGCGCGCGGTCGAGTTGGCGCAGCACGTCGCCAGGGTGGACGACCCAGCCCTCGCCGTCGATGCTCGCGGTGCCGGACATGAAGATATGGGCGCGGTCGCCGTAAGCGAGGCGGGTCGCCCGCTCGAAGGTGACGCCATAGTCCTTGGTCGCGCAGAGGTGGTCGAAGTCGTTGAGATAGGACATCTGCCCCGGCGCGAGTCCGAGCACCGAATAGGCGTCCATCGCCACCAGGTCGTAGTGGTGGGCGCAGGCGCCCTCGATGCCGGTCGAGGCGATGAAATGCGTGTCGCCGGTCAAGCCTTCGCGCTTGAAGATCTCGGCGCGGCTCTTGACCATGTCCGTGTAGAAGACGTCGACGTCGCGGATGTAGAGCCAGGTCCGCACGCAATCGTCGCGCAGCGTGCCGCCTTGTGCGGCGAGTGCGCCGATCAGGTCGCGGAACACCTCGCGCGTCTGGTCGGCGGCCGAGGCGGGGCCGACGTCGGCGGCGGCGCACATCCGGGTGCTCCACAGATGGCGCCGTCCGCCCATCTCGACGAGTGTGTGATGATGGCCGAGGGTGCGTTTGACCGCCGGCGCGTCGCGCTCGACGTGGTAGGCGAGCAGCGAAAGCTTCGCGCCGTGCGCCGGCGGCTGCTGGACGATCGACACCGCCACCGGGCCCTCGTCGGGCGCGCTCATC
>Ga0187847_10004311_pt1 | contig 10522 bp, 5 predicted proteins | sample June2016WEW_4_10_FD_132458 | JGI IMG/M metagenome (GOLD analysis project Ga0187847, IMG submission 132458) | Peatland microbial communities from SPRUCE experiment site at the Marcell Experimental Forest, Minnesota, USA - June2016WEW_4_10 | ecosystem: Environmental > Terrestrial > Soil > Wetlands...
GGCAACAGGCCATTGCGTTTCAATTCTTCCGGAGGAGATTTGACCAAAACCGGCGACGCACCATCCGGCTGAGAACCACGGGCTCGTTCTGCGAACGCGGCGAGTTGCTCCAGTACCGCGAGATGATGCTCTGTAAAAGCTCCGGGCTCGGTAGAGAACGCTTCGAGGATTCCATTAATCGCGCGCCCGCGCTGAATGGGCAGGACGGCAAGCGAGCGCAATCCCAAACTGCGGCACACCTCCGCATCGACCAGCGGATGATTCTTAGCATCGTAACAATGCTGGATATTGCCGGTGCGCAAGCACGCGCCCGATATGCCTTTGTCAGCACTCAAACGAGCGCCGATCGCTGGAGCAGTTTTACCGCTGCGCGCCCGGCAAACCATGGCGCCATCTTTCCACATTGCAAGCGCCACGCCGGATGCATCGGTAAGACGGAGAGCAGCGTCCGATATCGCTGCCAGCATCGGGTCGAGTTGGTGCTCTCCCGCTGCCACCAGGTTCTTCAGCGTGGAGAGTACAAGCGTCTCGTCCGGATTTACAGCGCGGTTCGATGCAATCGCGAGGCCGGAATCATGTTCAATGGAGAACACGTCTTCCGAAGGAAGGGCATTTTTCTGCGATACAACCACGGATTTCTCTCAATCGGTAAATTTGCCGGCCAAGAAACGGCAAAACGCGGGCGCGCTGAATTGAGCGGAGTATGAGCCAACTTCACGCTCCTGTCAAGGGAAGCGCGCGATTCCTATGAATATCCAAGGCATAAGCGGACCCAGCCAAAGAACCTGTGCCGAAGTTGGTTGAAACAGGCTTCTTCGCAGCGAATGTCGGGCACCAAACTAACCAACAATCCTCCCGCCGGGCTGCATGCTACCCTGAGATCGCTCTGGTTTCTCGCAAGCACCTCCGCACGAGGCATTGCAGGGAGCCAATCTCAAAAAGCTATTAAGAACAGTCGAAGCCCTCGCTGATTTGGGGCCAGAACTTACGGCGGACCGCGACTTCCGCCAAACCGCGCGCGTTATGCTCTCGGCGGCCATGGAGGCTGCCGGCGCGCGGGAGGGCGTTCTCTTTTCATTTGGCGAGCGACCCTCAATGCTGAATGCGCTCGATGCGCAGGGCTTCAAACTGTTGCCCGATCCGGCTCTCATCCCCTTACTTCCGCGCCACATTCAGACGCTCGCTGCCGCAGTCGGCCCAGTTGTGCTCAACAGCTCGACGGTTGACTTGTTCCTCAGTTCGAACGGGAATGTTGCCCCCGAGCTTTTCCGCTGCATCTGCCCGTTGAAAGTGCGCGGCAAGCTGGTAGGCGTTATCGCGTTGGGACAGCGCCCCGGGGATGCCCTATACGAAGAAGACGCACTCGATGCTTTTGAGATGCTCAGCAATTACGTGGCGCTTGGAATCCAGAATCATGCGCTCAGCCAGACGCTGGCGCAACGGGTTTCCGAAAATCTTCGACTGCTGGCCTCGCTGCACGGGTTCTATGACAATGCTCTCGAAGCGTTCGCTACGGCGATCGACGTCAAGCACGTCAACATTCATGGACACTCCCTGCGCGTCGGACGGTATGCGCAGGCCATCGGTGAAGCTCTCGGCATGGATCCGACCGATGTCGCTGCGCTGCGCTCAGCGGGTTACCTGCACGACATCGGTAAGGTAGCCGTAGACAAACGCCTGTTCGCAAAAACATCTTCTCTCGACGCCGAAGAATCTCGTGCCATGCGCGATCACACGGCCATCGGTCATGAGATCGTCAGCCATGTGCAGTTCCCCTGGCCGCAGATTCCGGAAATCGTACGCTGGCACCACGAAAGGTTGGACGGTTCCGGCTATCCGGACGGACTGCACGGGGATGAAATTCCACAATCCGTGCGTATCATCGCACTGGCGGATTCCTTCGATGCCATGACCAGCGAACGCCCGTATCGGCCTGGCATGTCGGTTGGAAAGGCGCTCGACGAATTGATCCGTCAGACGCCCGAAAAGTTCGATCCGCAGGCTCTGCATGCCCTCCTGATTCAAGTCCGCCGAGATTCCGTGGGAACGAATCGGCTTCCGATTCTCGAACCTACTGTCGTTAATCTCTCGCCCGCCGACGTTGATCAGCTGGCCGCCACTCTGCAACACCGCATCTCCCATGGAAAAGTGTATCTAACTTAAATTCATTGCTTTCCCAGCTCCCTTTCAAGCAAACCTTCGGCGCGCTGTAATCCTCCCGGTGTAGAATCTAGCCTTGTCAATGCACTCGAGCGGGCTGAGGAAAAAACCTTTGTCTTATCCTCGCATCAAAACGGCGTCGAGTTCATCTACTACAAGCAAGGCGCCTGCCTTGCAAGGAGACTATTGATGGCTGTCAGTGACCAGGCTGTTGCCACCGGAAAACAGCTCGATCAGTTGTCCATAAACACGATTCGCACACTCTCAATGGACGCCGTGCAAAAAGCAAACTCGGGACACCCGGGCGCGCCGATGGGCCTCGCTGCCGTCGCCTATTGCCTCTGGCAGCAATTTCTGAGCTACGATCCAGCCGACCCGCACTGGCCAAACCGCGACCGCTTTGTGCTCTCCAACGGGCACGCGTCCATGCTCCTTTATTCCCTCCTCCATCTGGCCGGCGTGCGTGAAGTGAGCCCCAGCGGCCAAGTCCTTTCAACCCCCGCCGTTTCGCTTGACGACATCAAGAATTTCCGGCAGATCGACAGCAAGACTCCCGGCCATCCTGAATACGGGGTCACCACCGGTGTCGAGACTACGACCGGACCGCTCGGTCAAGGAGTTGCCAACAGCGTTGGCATGGCGATCGCCGAACGATGGCTGGCTGGCCATTTCAATCGTCCCGGATTCGAACTCTTCAATCACAACGTGTGGGCTCTCTGCGGCGACGGCGACATGATGGAAGGCATTTCCGGGGAGGCCGCCTCCGTCGCGGGCCACCTCCGTCTTTCCAATCTGTGCTGGATTTACGACAACAATCAAATCACCATTGAAGGCAAGACCGATCTTGCCTTCAACGAAGATGTAGGCGCCCGTTTCCTCGCCTACGGATGGGATGTCTCTCACGTTCACGATGCAAACGATCTCGATGCGCTGGCGAATGCATATCGCCACGCGCTTTCCGTCACGGATCGCCCCCAGCTGATTATCGTCGACAGCCACATTGCTTTCGGATCTCCTCATCGCCAGGACACGAAAGAAGCGCACGGCGAGCCGCTGGGAGAAGAAGAAATCAAGCTCACCAAACGCGCCTACGGCTGGCCCGAAGACGCTAAATTCCTTGTCCCCGACGGTGTTCGGGAGAATTTCCGCGATGTCATGGGCAAGCGTGGCGCGCAGCTGAGCGGACAGTGGCACGCATTGTTCAAGAAATACGCCGCAGAGTATCCCGATCTGGCCAACCAACTCGATCGCATGCAGCGGCGTGAATTGCCAGATGGATGGGACAAGGACCTGCCCACCTTTGCGGCCGACGCAAAGGGAATTGCGACTCGTGAGTCCTCCTCCAAAGTTCTCAATGCCATCGCCAAGAACGATCCCTGGCTGATGGGCGGCTCTGCGGACCTGTATCCGTCAACTAAGACGCGTCTGACTTTTGAGGACGCGGGTGACTTTGAGGGTGGCAACTACGACGCGCGCAACTTTCACTTCGGAATTCGCGAACATTCCATGGGCGCCATCGTCAACGGAATGACGCTCTCCTATCTCCGAGGCTATGGTTCGACGTTTCTCATATTCTCCGATTACATGAAGCCGCCTATCCGTCTTTCGGCGATCATGGAAATTCCCGCAATCTGGATTTACACGCATGATTCGATTGGCGTCGGTGAAGACGGTCCAACCCATCAGCCCATCGAACAGTTGGCCACACTCCGCGCCGTTCCCGGACTCATGACCCTCCGCCCCGCCGACGCCAACGAAGTGGTCGAGTCGTGGAAAGTGATCATGAAATTGAAGAAGGAACCGGTCGCGCTCGTTCTGACGCGGCAACCAATACCGACGATTGACCGCACAAGATATGCCTCTGCGGCCGGTGTCGCTCGAGGCGGTTATGTTCTCGCCGATTCGGAAGGCGGCAAGCCGCAGGTCATCCTCATTGCGACTGGCAGCGAGGTCTACCTCTGCATTGACGCCTACGAAAAGCTAAAGACTGAAGGCATCCGCGCACGGGTCGTGAGCATCCCTTCGTGGGATCTGTTTGATCATCAGGACCAGAGCTACCGCGACCAGGTCCTGCCGCCCGAAATCACCGCCCGTCTTGCCGTCGAACAGGCATCCGTGCTGGGCTGGGCACAGTACGTAGGTGCAAAGGGCCGCGTGATCGGTATGCGCACTTTCGGCGCATCCGCGCCTCTGAAAGATTTGCAGAAGAAATTCGGATTCACCGTCGAAGCCGTGATACAAGCTGCGCGCGAACTCGTCGGAAAGTAACATCTTATTAACGCAAGGCGGCTATCCTCTGCCTTGCCCAGTCAGGAGACGTCGCAATGAATCCCGTAGATACGCTCGAGACCGCAAAGGCCGCCAATCCTCTCAACCGACTTTTGAGCTTCCGTCAATCCATCTGGCTCGACTACATTCGCCGTGACCTGCTCAAGACCGGAGAGCTTCAGCGCCTGATTGATGAAGACGGCCTGCGCGGAATGACCTCCAACCCAGCAATTTTCGAAAAGGCCATTGGCGGCTCCAATGAATACCAGGATTTTCTCGACTCGTTCGCAGGCCGCGCCGATCTCGACGCCAAAGGCCGCTATGAACTGCTCGCCATCCGCGACATTCAGGATGCAGCCGATCTGCTGCAGCCGGTTTACCAAAGCACGAAGAAGCGCGACGGATACGTGAGCCTCGAAGTCTCTCCGTACTTGGCCAACGATACGAATGGCACCCTCGAGGAGGCCCGCCGCCTCTGGATGACTGTTGCCCGCCCGAATGTCATGATCAAGGTGCCCGGCACGCCCGAGGGTATCCCCGCATTTCGGCAACTTATCAGCGAAAGCATCAACGTCAACGTAACGCTCCTGTTTGCCCAGCCAGTGTATGAAGAAGTAGCTGCGGCCTACATCGACGGGGTTGAACGCTACGCAGCCGGCGGTCGTGACGTCAGCCAGATCGCCAGCGTTGCCAGCTTCTTTATCAGCCGCATTGACTCTCTGGTTGATTCGCTCCTCGGCGACCAGATCAAGAAAGAAACCGCTCCGGCTCGCAAGGCAAAACTGCAGAGCATTCTGGGAAAAGTGGCCATTGCGAACGGAAAGCTGACCTACGAAGCCTACGAACGTATCTTTTCATCGCCGCGGTGGAAGGCACTGGCCGCAAAGGGCGCGCAAACGCAACGGGTTTTGTGGGCGAGCACGAGCACAAAGAATCCCAACTATCGCGACGTCATATATGTCGAGGAATTGATTGGCCCCGAAACCGTCAACACGGTTCCCCCGGCGACGCTCGATGCCTTCCGCGATCACGGCAAACCCCGTCAGAGCCTTACCGAAGATCTCGACGGCGCTCGCAAAACGATGGCCGACCTGGGTTCCGTTGGCATTGTGATGAAAGATGTCACTGACAAACTGACGGTCGACGGCGTGAAGCTTTTTGCAGATGCCTTTGACAAACTGCTCGAGGCAGTCGAGAAAAATACTCATCGGCCTCTGCCACCGGTCAACGCGCAGACCGCCAAGCTTCCAACCGACCTCGACGCGGCCGTAAAAAAAAACGTTAACGACTGGCGGGCCGCCGGAAAAGTAAAGCGCCTCTGGCAGCGCGATGCCTCCCTTTGGACCAACGAAGACGAGGCAAAATGGCTGGGCTGGCTCGCAATCACCGACGAGCAACTCGCCAACGTGTCCAAACTGAAAGAGTTTGCCGCCGAGGTCAAAGCGGGCGGATTCTCCGACATTCTCCTGTTGGGAATGGGCGGGTCCAGCCTCTGTCCCGAAGTACTGTCCTTGACCTTCCCGCAAGCTCCCAGCTTCCCGCGGCTGCACATCCTGGACTCGACTGATCCCGCGCAGATCAAGAGCATCGAAAAGAGAATCGATCTCGCCCATACACTTTTCATCGTCTCCAGCAAATCCGGCAGCACGCTCGAACCGAACATCTATAAGCAATACTTTTTCGAGCGGATGAAACAAACAGTGGGCGACAAAGCAGGCAGTCACTTCATCGCAATCACCGATCCCGGCTCGAAGATGCAGCAAGTCGCCGAGCGCGACCGGTTCCGCCACATCTTTTACGGACTGCCCTCGATCGGCGGCCGCTACTCCGCACTCTCCAATTTCGGAATGGTCCCCGCTGCGGCCATCGGCATGGACATTGCTAAGTTCCTCGAACACACAAAGCATATGGTGGATGCCTGTGCTCCGGCCGTTCCCGTTGAGCAAAATCCGGGAGTAATGCTTGGCATCATCATGGGCTCTGCCGCAAAACTTGGCCGCGACAAGATCACGCTGATCGCTTCGCCCGGCATCTGTGATCTGGGCGCGTGGCTCGAGCAACTGATTGCCGAATCAACTGGCAAAATCGACAAAGGCATTATCCCTGTAGACCGCGAGACTCTCGGTGCACCCAGCGTCTACGGCGATGACCGCATCTTCGCTTATGTCCGCCTCGATTCGGGCGCTGACGCCGAGCAAGATGCCAAGATCGCGGCCCTCGAAAAAGCTGGGCAGCCGGTGATTCGTATCGCAGTCTCTGACATTTACAACCTTGGCCAGGAATTCTTCCGCTGGGAGATTGCAACGGCGGTCGCAGGCTCGATCATCGGTATCAACGCCTTCAATCAGCCCGACGTCGAGGCCAGCAAAATCGAGACAAAGAAGTTGACCTCCGAGTACGAAAGCAAGGGCTCGCTGCCCGCCGAACAGCCGATTCTCGAAGAAGATGGCATCAAATTTTTTACCGACGAGAAAAACGCCGCCGATCTTGCCAAGGTAGTCGGATCCGACCGTTCACTCGCAAACTATTTGCGCGCACATTTGGCGCGAGCAGGCACGGGTGATTATTTCGCCTTGCTGGCTTACATCGAGATGGACGCCGAACACGAGACATTGGTCCAAGCAATGCGCATGTCTGTGCGTGATCGCAAACACGTGGCGACCTGCCTTGGTTTCGGTCCGCGGTTTCTGCACTCCACCGGGCAGGCGTACAAAGGCGGCCCCAACAGCGGCGTTTTTCTGCAGATCACGTGCGATGATGCAGCCGATTTTCCAGTCCCGCAGCAGAAATATACGTTCGGCATAGTCAAAGCTGCCCAGGCTCGGGGAGACTTCGCGGTCCTGTCCGAACGCAATCGCCGGGCGCTGCGCGTTCATCTGGGAAGCGACGTTAGAGCCGGGTTATCGAAATTATCGGAACTGATTCAAAAAGTTTTGCAGTAATCACGATCCGAAATGTCGAGATCTGAGACGGGCGTTCTTGCCCGACTCACTGGGGAAATACTTAAGAAGCGAGGAGCACGAATGCAGCTAGGAATGGTAGGTCTAGGCCGCATGGGAGCGAACATGACGCGGCGCCTGATGCGCGGCGGACATCAGCTGGTCGTTTCCGATCTCAGTCCCGACGCCGTCAAGCAACTCGCGGGTGAAGGGGCAACCGGCTCTACATCGCTTGACGACCTGGTCGGCAAATTGTCCGCGCCCCGCGCCGCGTGGGTCATGGTCCCGTCGGGCGATCCGACGGAAAAAACCGTCCAGACTCTTCTCTCCCGGATGCAGGCGGGTGACACCATCATCGACGGAGGCAACTCGTATTTCAAAGACGACGTTCGCCGCGCCGAAATGTGCGCCGCCAAGGGTATTCACTACATGGACGTCGGCACCAGCGGCGGCGTCTGGGGACTCGAACGCGGGTATTGCATGATGATCGGCGGCCCGAAAGAAGCCGTCCAGCGCCTGGACCCAATCTTCAAGACCCTCGCTCCCGGACGCGGTGACATTCCCCGCACTCCGGGCTTCGACAAACACGGTGGCACCGCCGAAGAAGGCTACATCCACTGCGGTCCATCCGGTTCCGGCCATTTCGTGAAGATGGTCCATAACGGAATCGAGTACGGCATCATGCAGGCCTATGCCGAGGGGTTCGACATTTTCAAGAACGCGACCAGCAAAGAGCTGCCCGAGAATATTCGCTACGATCTCAACCTGCCCGATATTGCGGAAGTCTGGCGGCGCGGCAGCGTGATCAGTTCCTGGCTGCTCGATTTGACCGCAATGGCGCTGGTCGAAAATCCCACGCTCGCCGAGTACAGCGGCTTTGTGCAAGATTCGGGCGAAGGTCGATGGACGATTCAGGCGGCAATCGAGGAAGCGGTTCCGGCCGAGGTGCTAACCGCCTCGCTCTATGCGCGTTTTCGCTCGCGCCAGGAACACACATTTGCCGATAAGATGCTTTCTGCGATGCGACAGAAATTCGGCGGTCACGTCGAACCCAAATCGCCCGCGAAGAAGTAGCGAATGTACCGGTTCGAGATTCCTGGAACGTCAACGCGCACTAAAGAGGACACCAATGGTCTTTACTGACGTCAAGCCCGCAACGACCAAGCCCCGCGCAGCGCGCGTGGCTGACCCTTGCACCATGGTCATCTTCGGATTCTCCGGCGATCTCACCCGCCGCAAGCTCATCCCGGCTCTCTATAACTTGGCTAGCCAGCAACTGCTTTCTCACGATTTTGCCATCATTGGTCTCGGCCGGAGCGCGATGAGCGATGAAGACTCCCGCAAGAAAGCCACCGAAGACTTTAAGCAATTTGCGAGCGGCCCGATCGACCAGAAAATCTGGGATGACTTTGTTCAGCGGATTCACTACATCAGTGGAGATTTCGACAATCCCGACACGTACACGAATCTGAAGCGGGTTCTCTCCAAGGTCGATCAGGAGCACGGCAACCACGGCAACTTTTTCTTCTACCTCGCGACTGCTCCCAACTTTTTCGGCGACATCGTTGAGCGCCTCTCGAAAGTTGGACTGATGACCGAGGAAAACGGCCACTGGCGCCGCGTCATCGTCGAAAAGCCATTTGGCCACGATCTCGATTCGGCGAAGACCTTGAACCAGCAACTCCTGAAAGTGGCCCACGAGCATCAGATCTACCGCATTGACCACTACCTCGGCAAAGAAACCGTTCAGAACATTTTGGCCCTGCGCTTCGCGAACGGAATTTTCGAGCCTATCTGGAATCGCCGCTATATCGATCATGTGCAGATTTCCGTGGTCGAAACCGTAGGCGTTGAGAGTCGAGGCGGCTACTATGACGGCGCCGGCGCTCTACGGGACATGGTGCCAAACCACATCATGCAACTCATCACGCTCACTGCGATGGAACCGCCCATCTCCTTTGAGGCGAATGCGGTGCGCGATGAGCAGGCAAAGATACTGCACGCGGTTCAACCTTTCAGCAATGAAGACGTGCTCAGCAAAACGGTGCGCGGACAATATGGCGAAGGCACGATTGATGGCGAACACGTGCCTGCCTATCGCTCTGAAGAAGGGGTCCCTCCAGACTCGCGTACCGAAACGTTTGTCGCTATGCGCCTGCTGATCGACAATTGGCGCTGGGCCGGTGTTCCGTTTTACCTGCGCACGGGCAAGCGGCTGCCCGGACGCAATACGCATGTCGTCATCCAGTTCCGGCGCGCTCCGTTCGTGCTTTTCCGTGAAACTTCGGTCGAAAACATGATGCCGAATCAACTCGTTCTGCACATTCAGCCCGAGGAAGGCATCTCGCTGCGCTTCGCTGCCAAGATTCCCGGAACCGCCATGCAACTGGGCGAGGTCAACATGGATTTCGCCTATGCCGATTATTTCGGACAAACTCCTTCGACCGGCTACGAGCGGCTCTTACACGACTGCATGATCGGCGACCAGACATTGTTTCAGCGTGCCGACATGGTCGAAGCTGGCTGGAATATCGTCAACCCGGTGCTCGACGTCTGGAAAGCCCTGCCACCGCGCCATTTCCCGAACTATCCGTCTGGCACGTGGGGACCGAAGGAGTCCGAAGAATTGATGGAACGCGACGGCCGTCGCTGGAGAAACTTTGAAAAATAAAATCAAAAGAGTCATCCTGAGCGGAGCAAGCCGATACGCGAAGCGCATCGGCTTGCGGAGTCGAAGGACCCCTGCTTCCGTCCCAGGACTCTGCGCCCCCTGGTATAGCCCAGGTGCAAATCTCTATGCCCCCCACTCGTACCATTGACGTCCTCGCCACGACCGCTGATCTCTTCCACGCCGCTGCTGAAGAGTTTGCGCGAGTCGGGCGTCTCGCCATCGGAGCCCAGGGCCGTTTTTCAGTCGCATTGTCGGGCGGTTCGACTCCGAAGAGTCTCTATTCCCTGCTCGCCTCCAGTTATGCCGACTTCCCCTGGAGCCGAACCTTTCTTTTCTTTGGCGACGAGCGCCACGTCCCGCCCACCGATCCCGCGAGCAATTACCGCATGGTGAATGAGGCGCTGCTCTCAAAGATCGCGATTCCCGCGGCCAATGTTTTCCGCGTGAAGGCCGAGAATCCCGATGCGTCCGGTGTCGCAGACGA
>Ga0187847_10004314_pt1 | contig 10521 bp, 12 predicted proteins | sample June2016WEW_4_10_FD_132458 | JGI IMG/M metagenome (GOLD analysis project Ga0187847, IMG submission 132458) | Peatland microbial communities from SPRUCE experiment site at the Marcell Experimental Forest, Minnesota, USA - June2016WEW_4_10 | ecosystem: Environmental > Terrestrial > Soil >...
CAACGCGGAGACGGACGCCTAGTATAGGCCGGCCCTAAAAAGCCGGCCTGCCCCATGCCGCCGCAAACCAAATACCCACGCGTTCTCCGCTATCAACTCGACACCGCCCAAAATCTGCGCTTGGTAGAGTCGAGATGTGGCGCGGTGGTTTAGATCTGGCCTACCTGTTGCCGGCACTTTCGTTTACCGGTGTCTCATTATCCAGACCGTGCTCCGTTTCCACATCCACCGGGTCGCCGGAAGCGGTTACCCGCCTCCGGCTCCCACAGAACGTAGCGTGCGGATTTCCCGCACTACGCTCGTCGGAAGTTGATTCACAGCACAGCGATTGCCTGTAATTCTCGATATGAGAAATGCAGCTTCGGTCGGAGTATAGGGAACTGCGTTTCGATCTGAGTGAAGTGCTTCCACCCGATCGCCCCCTTCCAACTCCGGCTGCTCAGCATTTTCCGCCAATAGTGCTTCGCAACCCGATACACCCGCAGCAGCGACTGGAAATTTCCAGCGATGCCGTAGTATGCATAGTGGCCGCGAAGCATTTGATTGAGAAGGCTCAACTGCTCTGGAATAGACAAGTGCCTTATCTGCCGCATTCGCTCCTGTAAGCGCATCAACGCACGCTGTAAACGTGATTTCTCTGTGCGCATTCCTATCCGAAAGTTCCCTTTCTGATTCTGCGTACAGTACAGCGTAAAGCCCAGCAAGTAGAACGTCTCTGGACGCTTACGCCCACGTTTCCTGCATGCCGCTGCGCGAACCGACCGAATTCGACAAGTTTGGTCTTGGTCGACTCCAGGGTCAGGCTGAACTTCCTCAGCCTCTTGATAAGCGATTCCTGGACACGAAGAGCGTCCGCGCGATATTGGAAACACAGCACGAAATCGTCGATATACCGCACCATGCACGCCTCACCCCGAAGCCGGGGCTTGACCACGCGCTCGAACCATAAGTCGAGCACGTAGTGCAGGTATACGTTACTCAGCAAAACGCTGACCGACCCGCCCTGAGGAGTTCCCTCCTCGCTCGGATGAACCTCTCCGTCCTCTAATACGCCTGCTTTCAGCCAGCGCCTGATCAGACTGACCAGCCGCTGATCTCCCACTCGGTGCTCCACAAAACGAAGCATCCATTCGTGACTTAAGCTCCCGAAGAAATTCTTGAGGTCCGCCTCCAACACCCACTCGATCTTACCGCCCGCAATCCTCTCTTGAAGAGTTGCCAACGCGTGGTGTGCGCCTCTGCCAGGCCGTCCGCCAAACGAACAGGGTTAGAAGTCCTGTTCATAGATGGCCGACACAACCTGAGAGACGCTTCGTTGAAGCGCTCGGTCGGCTACGGTGGGCACGCCCAGCGGGCGCATCTCCTGCTTCCCGGGTTTCGGAATATAGACTCGCCGAATGTCCGGCGCTCGATATCCCTGTCGGTGTACAGACTGCAACATACCCGCAATCCATTCCTCAAAACTCTCTTTCGCCTCCGTTACGGTCTGTCCATCTACTCCCGAAGCGGATTTGGTCGGAATCCGACAGAGATTCTCCCAAACTCGTTCCCGGGTGATGTGATGGGCAAGCGACGTAAACCGGAGTTTCGGCTCGCACCGAGCTTTGACTGCTATTCGTTCGAGTCCTGTTGTCATGACTGGCAATTCTTCTCTTTGCATAGAAGGCCGAATCCTCCCTTTGAATGGAGCTCATGTCTCCCACGAACAATTCAACTTCCGCTGCCCGCTTTCCCATGTAGCCGGCTCTCCCGACCTCGAAGTACTATCAGGCAGTCTGACTTCCGTCAGGCCATCAGGTCTTCCTCGCCTCATCGGCTTGTTGGACCCTACAAGCCAGGCTTGAGGCTGACGGATCTCCCTTGTTCCCATGCAATTCCTTGGTTACATGCTGGCGGTACGAACCCCGGAAGCATCCTGAGCACTTACCATAGCGCACCCACAGATTCTGCCTTCCTCCTGAGCGACAGAGTCGGCTACTTCAATACCGTTCGATTTCGGGGCTAACTTTCCGTTTACTTTCGTTCCGGCCTGCAACCTCCCGGTCTACGCTTCGCAGTGCCCGTCACCAGACACCACACAAGACTTGGTTCGCGGTTGCCAGCTACGCTTTACCGCGGCCCCCATTTCAGGAGGCTTGATTACATGAGTTTCAAGGCGCAACGCTCGTCGGACCGGACGTGCGCAACTAACGCATCCGGCCCTCGGAGAAAGCGTCACGATTTCGCCCACGAAAAGCTGCGCGTCCGGTTGGTAATTCGTACCAGACCAAAGTGCTCATGCAGCCTGTCATCCGAGAACTTTCCGGACGCCGACCCTGACACTTTGTGTTTCGCGCGCAGCCACTGACGCAGCCTCTTACACGCATGTTGATCCAGTGCATGATAGGCTTTGCTGACCGGTCCAAGGCAGAAGTAATTGGCCCAACCGTTCATCATTTGGTTGAGCTTGGTCACCAGTATCTGATGGTCCAGCTGAGTTCTGTTGTGTCCAGTCTCTTTGCTGATCGCCTGACAGATGCGAATCACTCGCTTCTTGGCCGGAACTGTACCCAGATAGGCGCGTCCCGTCTTCGTCGAGTAGCAACGACCAAACGTGTAACCCAGAAAATCGAACTTTTCTTCAGGTAGCTTGGAGACCCGCGTTTTGGTTTCATTCACAGTCAGCTTCAACCTCTTCATCATGTCCTGCATCGTGGCCAGAGCTTCTTCAGCTCGGCCTCGACAACAGATCACGAAGTCATCAGCGTAGTTGACGATGTTTGCTCCAAGCCGCTTTTCGTGCCCCAACTTCTTCCATCCGAGCACGAACCGGCGCATGTAGAGATTACTGAGCAGCGGGCTGATCGGAGAACCCTGTGGGGAGCCCCGACCTTCGTCCCGATTGCGTGTATTCCGATGCTTCTTTCCTCGATCATCCGCTTCTTCAACCGGTGCTTTCAGCCACATCTTGATTAGATAAAGCATGGCGCCATCAACAACACGGCGAGCTACCGACCTTAGAAGCTCAGAATGCGGAAGAGAATCGAAATAGCCCGCAAGATCTGCATCCACGATCTCTCCATGTCCGGTGTTAATCAGCTTATGGACGTGTCTAACTGCGTCCAGTGCGCTGCGGCCTCGCCGATAGGCGTACTGTTCCGGTTGCAGGTCAACCTCGAAGATGGGGTCGAGCACCAAAACCGCCGCCATCATGACCACGCGATCATGAAGAGCGGGTATTCCTAACGGACGCTGCTTGCCCCCGGGCTTCGGTATGAATACCCGTCGCACCGGGAGTGGACGATATGTTCGACTTTTCAGCTCTTGCGGCAATTCCTCCAACCATCGCTCTTCACCATACATCTCGATATCCTCGAAAGTTTGATCGTCTACTCCTGCCGCTCCACCGTTGGCTTTCGAGCATTCATAGGCGAACGTCAGCACGTCCTTTCGATACACCTTGTCGTACAGCGCATAGAAGCGAAAGTCAGGCGATTTCTTCGCTTTGTCGTGTAACGCTGTCTGTAACTTCTGAACGCTTTCCGGGGTTGTTAGGCTCATCACCAATCCCTCCGTCTTCGTCACTTCTTGCGTTTGCTTCCAACTAAGGCCCCTTCCCTCCACCGGCATTACCCGGCTTCATCGGTACTACGGACCTCCCCGCCACCCCAAACGGCCCGGCCTGGCTCTCGCGAGTTGCCGGTTGATCCAACTGCGGATCACCGCTGGGGCTTCCCGTGTTGCGTCTGGTCCCCGTTTGCATACATGCCGTCGCCACTACCCCGGCAGGTCCGATGAACCCGTTCGCTCGTACCGTTTCATCGTCTTCGGCCTTCCCCGAATCTCAGGCGGGTCGGCTCCTGCATTACCCGTTTCGAGGCCTGCTCAGCGTTTACTCACATTACGGCCTGCACGCTCGCCAAGTCGCCTTCGCGACCCTCTACACCGGAGGCTCCAGTAGCTTCGTTGCCTAGGCCACTGCTCCGATTGCTACCGGGTGGAGCGAACCAGTTCCCGGGCGGGAATTGCACCCGCTGTGGACCAACGCCATTCACGGCGCACTGAGAAATGCGGGCTAGGGCTGCACAACGGAATGCCGCCGATACAATCGGACAGGAATGCCGCCAACGACGCAGAATAGCCCGCAGCCGAAGGTGCGTGCTGAATCTCCCTGCGCAGGCACAGCGAGAACCGCCCCACCTGCTCCCGCGCGCTGAGCCCCGATTAGTCGTAGAAGTGCTCTTCGCGCGGCCGGCCACAATCATCGATCAGGCTCTGCCCAAGGTGGAAGATGCGTGTGCACGGAAAGGTCATTTGACCTTCGGCGGCGCGAGGGTGTAATCCTAGTTCTGGTTAAGCGTGCCCCCTTTCCGATATGTTGATTCGCTCCCGAGCGCCGTTGCGTCTTGGCCTCGCAGGAGGTGGTACAGATGTGCCCCCGTACTGCGACGAATTCGGTGGCGCGATTCTGAACGCGACCATCGACTACTATGCCTATGCTGGGCTCGAGCCACTGAACAACGGCAAAGTGGAATTCGTCTCCGCTGATCTGCATCAATGCGTGAGCTATGATGCAATGCCGGCCGTAGCGTTCGACGGGAAGCTCGACCTGTTCAAGGCTGTTTACAATCACGTGGTAAATAACTACAACGAGGGCCAGCCGTTGAGCCTGCGCATGAGCACCCGCGTCGATGTACCAGCGGGATCGGGGCTTGGCTCCTCATCGACGCTGGTCGTGGCTATGCTCATGGCGTACGCGGAATGGCTAAACCTGCCGATGGGCGACTACGAATTGGCACAGACGGCCTATGTAATCGAGCGCAAGGAGGCTGGCCTGCAGGGCGGCAAACAGGATCAGTACGCGGCGGCATTCGGCGGCTTTAATTTCATGGAGTTTGGTCAGAACGGGCGTGTGCTGGTGAACCCGCTGCGCGTGAAGGACTGGGTGGTGTCGGAGCTTGAAGCTTCGCTGTTGCTCTACTTCACCGGCAAGTCGAGGGTCTCGGCGGAAATCATCAAGGAACAGTCGCAGAATGCTGGCAATCGCAACGAGATGGCTCTGGAGGCGATGCACCGGGTGAAGGAAGAGGCGTATCGCATGAAGGAGTGTCTCCTGCGGGGCGACTTCCAGAATCTGCACGAGGTAATGCGGCAGAGCTGGGGATCGAAAAAGCGCATGGCCAGCCAGATCACTAACGACCATATCGAGCGGCTATATGCCTGCGGGATGAAGGCGGGAGCGTATTGCGCCAGGATCTCCGGGGCCGGCGGCGGCGGCTTTATGATGTTCCTGACCGACCCGATTCAGAAAGATCTAGTGGCCGCGGCACTTGACGGCCATGACGAGGGTGGGACGGTCTACCGGTGCCACTTTACCTCCGTTGGGGTGCAGGCTTGGAGAGTTCCATGAGTAACGAATCCATGAGCCACCTGATACGGAAGGTGCTCGCTGAAGGTATTGCGGTTGTGCAGGCGGTGGAGCACGACATCGCGATTAGCGCTACACTGATGCGGGCCGCCGAAGCGACCGCTACGGCGATGAAAAGCGGGCGCAAGCTGATGGTGGCCGGCAACGGCGGAAGCGCGGCTGATGCGCAGCACTTGGTGGCGGAATTCGTCAGCCGCTTGTTGGAAGACCGGTCGGCAATGCGGGCTGTTGCGCTTACCACCGACACTTCGGTCCTCACGGCCATCGGCAACGATTACGGCTATGACCGCAGTTTCGTGCGCCAGGTGGAAGCGCTCGGGTTGGCCGGAGACGTCTTCCTGGGCATTTCGACCTCCGGCCACTCGCCCAATGTGCTGGCAGCGCTGGAGCGGTGCCGCGAAATGGGCATCACCACCTTCGGACTGACCGGCGGAACCGGCGGCAAGATGCCGGCACTGTGCGATTACCTGATCACCGTCCCTTCGAACGTGACCATGTATATTCAACAGGCCCACCTGGCGCTGGAACACATCTTCTGCCTGCTGACAGAGAAGTACTACTTTGCGGCAGACACCGCGACGGCAGACTCGGTAGCCGTGGCAAGAGGCTAAGCTGCATATGGAAGCCATCGTGCTGGCCGGCGGCCTAGGGACTCGGCTCGCGGCGCGCGTCAAGGATTTGCCCAAGGCCATGGCGCCGGTGGGGCAAAGGCCTTTCCTTGAAATCATTCTTCGCCAACTGCAGCGCTCGGGATATGCCCGCGTGGTGATTTCCGTCGGCCATCTGCGCGAATCAATCATCAATTACTTTGGCACAGCTTTCGACGGGCTGAGTTTGACTTATGCCGTCGAAGAGGCACCGCTGGGCACAGGCGGCGGGATTCGCAAGGCGCTTTCCATGGCCGAGGAAGATGCGGCCTTGGTACTGAACGGCGATACCTTTCTCGATGCCGATTACGCGGCAATGATGCGTTTTCACACTCAGGCCGCACGGCCCATGACCATGGCGATCACGCAGCAGGAGAACATCGCCCGCTACGGTGGCGTCCTGACGTGCGGTGGCCTGGTTACCGGCTTCGAAGAAAAAGGCCGTTCAGGTCCGGGCTGGATCAACGCCGGCGCGTATATCCTCGCTGGAAATCTCGTCTGGCCGGCGGGGCTGGGAGAGAAGTTCTCCTTCGAGATGGACTTTCTGGCGCCGCAGGTGGCGAACCTGGCTCCCGCCGCATTTGAGGTGCACGGGTTCTTCCTCGATATCGGCGTGCCCGAAGACTATGACTGTGCTCAGACCGCGCTGGAAAAATTAGCGGACCAAAAACAGGCAGGAGAATAGATACCGTGCTCGACCCAACCACCCCCTGCTGCTCCCACGCGCTGAGTACTGTCTTCCTCGACCGCGACGGAGTGATAAACGAGAAGATGCCCGAAGGTCAATATGTCCGCTCGTGGAACGACCTTCATTTGCTGCCCGGCGTGCCCGAGGCTATTGCCCAACTCAACCGCATGGAACTGCGTGTGATCGTTGTTTCCAACCAACGCGGCATTGCGCTGCAACTCTACACTTCCGCCGATGTCCAGGCGATTCACTTGGCGCTGCAAAATGTGCTGGCAAGTCTCGGCGCACATATTGACGCTTTCTACTTCTGCCCTCACGACGAAGGGAAATGCAATTGCCGCAAACCATTGCCGGGCATGTTTGAGCAAGCAGTGGCCGAATTTCCAACCATCTCTGCTGCTGCCAGCGTCATGATCGGAGACTCGTACTCCGACATAGAGTTTGGATCCAATTTGGGAATGCGGACCATCTTACTGGAAGGTGCCCCGGATCGGCAGAAGCCCTCCACTGAGAAAGCCCGCGCCCGGGCCGGTCAAAGTTTTGCTTCGCTGGCCGACGCCGTGAACGCGCTTCTCCGGCCTCCACTCTCCTCCACTTGCTAACGTGCACGGAAATGTGATGACAACGTCAATTACCGCAACATGCTCGAATAGTTTAATAGATTTTTCAGCTCTTGGGGAGGCGCGGGAAGACCTTTGAACGCATTCCACGCCACCTGACTATTGGGCAATAACACGACAATGACTGTAACAATAATCGCCTTGAAATAGTTTGCCAACGTGTAATTTGCGATATACCATGTTTCAAGTGAACCCTTATAAGGTGCAATTGTATTATTGTAAAAATCCAACGAGTTATTGGCTCCCGCCAGAATATCCTCTTCGCCGCGAAAAATAATTGACCCAATACCAGAAAGCCCGGGACGAACCTTTTCAATTGCTCTTTGAGTTTCCTTGGTGTACGCGCCAAACGTTTGTTTGGTTAGGGGACGAGGGCCAATAACGCTCATGTGGCCGAGCAAGATGTTTAGAAGCTGAGGCAGTTCGTTAATTTTCGTCTTTCTTAGAAACATGCCCACCGGCAAGATTCGCGGGTCATCCTTTACCGTGACTGTGCCAGTGCCCATCGAAGGGCTGCTCTTCAGCATTGTCACAAATTTATAGAGATGGAAAGCCCTCCTCCCCCTGCCAATTCTTTTTTGCAAATAGAAAATCTCGCCCTCGCCGGTAAGCCTCAGAATTATGGCAATCGGCACCAAAAGAGGTGAAAGGATCAACAAGGCAAGGCCGGAGAAACAGATATCGAAGAATCGCTGCATGGTCTCTCTCTACATGCGTTGATCGAGGTATTTTCCTGTTTCTTTATGGTCGAAATCAGGAATCATGTCGAAGAATAGTTTGACCAGGCCGGACTTCGACCATGTGCGTTGCGCCAATAGCCTCCGAATGCCCTGCCTGAATGAATCCAGTAGTGCAGAGTCAAATTGGGCAACATTCCGAATAACTCCGATGCCCTCAAAACGCATCATATCTAGGTCTTCCTTGTCGGTGTAGAATTCCTCAAAATCCTTTTCGCCGGTTGTATCGCTCATGAAAAAATAGCAGGGCCACCGCTTCTGTGCAATCAACTCCTCCGCGCGGCACCGCGCCTCGTCTTCAGTGCTGCACTCGTAGGGCTCATATCCGAGGGCCTCTAAGTAGTGTACTGCGATCTCAGAGAATGTGATCAGGTGAAGTTTCTGGCTAAGTTTTGGGAAAAAGATGTCGCGGTTTTCCCCGAGCAAACCTGAGAGCAAGCAAAGCTCGCCCGATTCCTGCGGGGTAACAAAGTAACGGCGAACGTCGTTTGGCGCAGAGATGGGCTGGCGCTTGGTGAAGCGCTGGTTGAAACCATGAAGCAGAGAACCATCGGAAAATGCTACGTTGGCGAACCGCGCCATAGAGATCGGCTGACTAAGGCTCTCACGCATCAGGAACATTTCCATGATTCGCTTGCTTGCGCCCATCATGCTGACAGGATTAGCCGCCTTGTCTGTCGATACGCAGAAGTACTTTTTTGCCCCGCCTTCGCGAGCCATCGCCAATGTGCCAAGCGTATTAAACACGTTGACCTGAATCATGCGCATCAATGTGTAGGGATCCTTCTCGCTGCGAACATGCTTGAGAGCGGACAGATTGAACACGTAGTCATATGGCCCCTCGGCGGCAAACATGGATTCGAACTCCTTGCCGCCGCAGTCCAGCGCGAAGGTGCGAAAATCTCCGGATGCATATCCCAGCGTGCTGCGGATATCGCGCACCAGTTCAACCATGTTGTTTTCGCTGATGTCGACGGCATGCAAGGCTGCCGGATCGCGTCTAAAAATCTCCCGTGTTACTGCCTGGCCTATGGATCCCGCTCCGCCAATGACGAGGAAACGACAGCCGCGAATCACATCCCGCAAATGGTTGTCGTTTGTGCGAATGTCAGAATCGAATAGAGAATCTGTTCTTCCAATGAGAGATAGTACATCCATTGCAGCTCCTAGCCATTCATGGTTACTCAGAGGCTGTCCCGCTCCGGGTTGAAAGCTGAACGGGCCACGCAGGACGCCGTTGTTGCCTCCGCCCCTTCTGAAATCCATCTTACGGTCGGTTTTCCCTGTCGCCGTCTCTTGCTTGCAACCGAATGCAAGACTGCTTCGTCATTTATGTTGAAACTTCGCAATTTTTGCGAATCCTTCCTCAACGCTGACCGGGGGAGTCCAGCCAAGCGTTTCGCAGGTGTAATGAATATCGACTTGCAGATTCTCAATCAGGCGTTCAACAATGTCCTTACGTCCCAAGTTATTTCCAATGAATTGAATCATTCTAGGAGGAACTGAAAACAGGCGAGGCCGAACCCCCAGACAAAGACTCAATCGGCGCAAAAGCTCCGCGGTTGACATGTCATGGCCGTCGCTCACAAGAAAGGTCCGATTGGCGGCATTTGGGTGATCGACACAGGTTCTTATTAGATCAATTAAGTTATCCAGGCCTACAAGGCTGCGCCGATTGCCGGTTACCGATCCAAAGGGCAGCGGAATGCCACTCGTGAGCCAACTAATCATTTTTCCGAAATTGCCTGGTGCATTCGGTCCATACACCACAGGCGGTCGAATAATCACGGTCTCGAGATCGGTGGAACTGGAAATGTTCCTGAGTGCAACTTCGGCCTCATACTTCGAAAACGCATAGGGCGAATGAGGCTGCGGCTTGTCGTCGGGCGTAAAGGGACTATCGTACGTTACCTTTCCGTTCACGCCGATCGTGCTCACAAAAATGAACCTTTTGGCGCCTGCCCTTACAGCGCTTTTTGCCAAATCGATGGTGACATTGGCATTCATGATTCTGCATTCCTCAAACCGTCCTTCGGATCGGTCATTGAGGATGTGGGCCCGGCCTGCCAGGTGAACGATCACATCGATTCCGCAGAGAAGGCCATCCCAGCCCCGAAAAGTTTTAAGGTCTCCCACGGCGATCTCATTGTTTTCGGCGGTGCGGCTTCGAACGGCATTGAAAACCTGGTGCCCCTCATTGGCCAATTGAACAGACAACGCCCGTCCGATAAAGCCGTTCGCCCCCGTCAAAAGAAGTTTCATTTTGTCCTCCTAAAATATCCACACCAAGTGCAGGACTCATGCATTAGCCGGCATCGGAGATTGGCGATTTGGGCATCAACAAGAAGATAATCTGAAGAGCGATTACCTCCGGCCGACTGCGCCGGAAATCGCCCGCGTGACGAATGAGCCAGAGACGGTC
>Ga0187847_10004315_pt1 | contig 10513 bp, 10 predicted proteins | sample June2016WEW_4_10_FD_132458 | JGI IMG/M metagenome (GOLD analysis project Ga0187847, IMG submission 132458) | Peatland microbial communities from SPRUCE experiment site at the Marcell Experimental Forest, Minnesota, USA - June2016WEW_4_10 | ecosystem: Environmental > Terrestrial > Soil >...
AGCCGGCCAACACCGAAGAGCGTAAACCCGACAGCAAGCCCAGCGGCGGTGGTTCCGGAAGCCAGGGCCTCGGCATCCACGCGCTGACCGAGGAAGACCTCGCCATGGTGAAGGAACTCGTGGTTGCCGGCATCAACCGCACCAATCAGACCTTCCAGATCACAACCCGGATGTATCGGGGATAGTTCGCCGAACCAAACACCGAAGGAGACCAGCGATGAAGGGCAACCCGGATGTAATGACCGGCCTGCAGGAAGCGATCACCATCGAGGCGTCGTTGATGCTTCAGTACTTCGTGGACCAGCGCGACCTGAAGCGGCTGGGCCTTGACCTTGGTGGTGGTCTCGCCACTCTCGCTGACCAGTGCAAGGCGCACCTGGAGGATCTGGTGGGCCGCCTATTGTTTCTCGAAGGCGCGCCGAGCATCGATCCGGAAGCGGCCGAAACGCACGACAACATCGGATCGATTCTGACGGACGCCCGCGATGCGGAGGAGTCCGCCGTCGCGAAGTTCGCATTCCTCTGCAAGCAGAGCTACGAGGCGGGGGATATGTCGAACTTCCATTTCTACCAGCACCTCGCAAAGTGGCATCGCGAGGGCGACGACAAGTTCAAAGGACATCTGGCTTGGCTTCAAAAGCAGCTTTACCAGTTCACGAAGCTGGGTGAGACCGATTACATCGCGGTCAACGCGGTGAAGGAGTAAGGAGCAGACGATGCCGCTTACCGAACAGCTACGAGACCAGGGAGCGCATGCGCCGGTATCGCCGGCAGTGTTGGACCCTCCGCCCCAAACGACAAACAGCGCCACCGTTACCATGACGCTGCAACAGAACGGGACGGTCACGAACATCCAGCCGGTCGCTGACGCGTTGCCGTCCGGTACGACTGTCGAGATCGTGCCGGAGACCACGGCGGCGGTTGCCGGGCCAGCGGTCGTCACCACGAGCGTCAAGGAGGTGCCCGCCGAACTGTTCGGCGACGCCACGGTGGTGCCCTCCACGGCGAATGCCAAGGACGGCACTATCGATGTTGTCTGGTATAGCGGCGCGATGGTGCCGCGTATCGACCGGAACACCGGCGAGCCCTACATGCTCAAACTCGACATGGCGGGCGCCAGGCTTGACCGGCTGAACAACGGTGCGCCGGTCTTCGATACGCACTTCAGTGGTGACGATTTCAAGTCGCTCATCGCCGGCAAGGTGGGCACGCGGGCCCAGGTGGGCGTGGTGCAGCGCGCGTGGGCCAACGGCCCGAAGGGAATGGCCACGCTCAAATTCGACCTCGACGATACCGATAGCGCCGAGTTGTTTCGCAAGGCGTCCACTGGGATCGTGCAGAACCTGAGCTTCGGAACGTTCATTTACAAGCGGGAGAAGACCGACATGCAGACCGAGGGCATGCCGGAGGGGAAGCCGCCGTATCTCAACGGCCAGGAGATCGGGATGTTCAAGGCGACCGACTGGGAGCCGTTCGAGATTTCTCCGTGCCCCGTGCCAGCGGATTTCAACACGTGTTTTTTGAACGCGGAACCCAACGGTGAAATCGCAGTCTTCGGTGCGCCCGATCAGGGCGTGATTGATGCAATCCGGGCACTCAGCCCACAAAAGGAGAAACCTGCAATGCCGGAAACCACGCAGGCTACGGGCGCGGATGCCCGTGTTGTAAACGATCAGGCCTTGGCCGCCGTCCGTGAGGAAGCGATTAAGGCCGAGCGGTTGCGCGTCAGCGAGATCACTGCGCTGGGCGCCACTGTCCAACCCTATGGCATCGATGGGCCGACCATCGTCAGCAAGTTCATCGCGGATGGTATCTCGGTGGACGACGCCCGCAAACAGTTGTTCGCGGCGATGGAGCAGCACGGCAAAAAGGACGTGCAGGGCGGTGTCTTCACTCCGAACCCGAATACCGGCGGGACGTTGGGCAGCGGGAAGGATGCCTTGGTCAAGCGGCTGGAGTGCATGCAGGCCGCGATCACCCTGCGCGCCGATAGCCGGTTCTTTCTCGCCCGCCATCCGCTCTCCGGAGGGTATCTCGCCGGCTGCGGAGAGCAGCAGCAGCGTGACGCAGAGGAGAAGGGACGGGAGTACCGCAACTTCAAGCTGATGGACATGGCCAAGGAGTACTTGCAACTCCGTGGCGTGGACACGCGCGGTTGGGACTCGAACCGCATCGCGGAGACCGCCATGCGCGCTCCGTCCCGCAGCGTGGAGTATTTCGAAGGCGGCGCGGAGTCGACCTCGGACTTCCCCGCGATCCTGGCGAACGTCGCCAACAAGACCCTGCGCCAGGGATACGAAGCGTATCCCCGCACGTTCCAGCCGTTCTGCCGCCAGATGACGGCGGCCGACTTCAAGCCGATCAATCGCGTGATGCTGGCGGATGCCCCCAGCCTGCAGCAGTTGAATGAAAAGGGCGAGTACCACCGCGCGCAGTTGACCGACAACAACGTTAGCTACCAGCTCGCCACCTACGGCGAGATCGTGGCGATCACCCGCAAGGTGATTATCAACGATGACTTGCAGGCGTTTACTCGCGTCCCGGCGTTGTTGGGTGTGGCCGCAGCCCGCCTGGAGTCCGACACGGTTTGGGGGCTGATCATCAACAACCCGCAGGCGATTTACGCGGGTGATACGGGACAGACCGCGCTGTTCGCCGCCGCCCATAACAACTTGCTGACCGGCGCCGGCACCAACATCAACCCGCAGACCAATCCCGGCACTACCCAGGCGCCGGGCCCGCTGGCGGCGCTCGCCAACGGTCGCCAGAATATGCGCCTTCAGAAGGGGCCGCAGGGTACTCCCCTGAACCTGATTCCGCGGTTCATCGCGGTACCGACCGCCCTCGAAACTTACGCACTCCAGTTCATCTTCCCGATCAACCTCGCTTCGGCGACTCCGGGTTCGGTGGTGCCGGAGTGGGTGCGCGGTCTCGTTCCGGTCGTCGAGCCGCGTCTCGACGCCGCGAGCGAAATCGCGTGGTATCTGATCGCGGACCCGGCGCAGATCGACACCATCGAGTACTGCTACCTCGAAGGCCAGCAGGGCGTGTACATCGAGACCAAGCAGGGCTTCGAGATCGATGGCGTCGAGATCAAGGCGCGCATGGACTTCGGCGCGGCGGCTATCGACTATCGCGGCCTGCAGAAAAGCGCGGGCGCGTAAGCCGCCGAGTAGGTGCGGCAGCATGAAAGCATCGCCGGGCTGGTTCGCCGGCCCGGCACAGGAGAACGAGAGGAAGCGATGAAGAACTACGTTCAGCAAGGCAAGACGATCACGGTGATCGCGCCGTATGCCGTAAGCTCGGGCGGCGGTGTGGAGATCGCCGGCACGGGATACCTGTTCGGTATCGCCGTCAACAACCAGAACCTCGGCGACAACATGGAAATGCAGGTGGAGGGTGTCTTCGATCTCGCCAAGGACACGAGCACTTTCAACGAAGGCGATTACGTGTACTGGAACAACACCGCATTCCAGGCCACCTCGACGGTCGGCACCAACAAGAAGATCGGTGTCGCCGTCCTGATGCAGGCAAACGGGATTGCGGCGCCCGGTGGCGCGGCGGGCGATCCGACTGTCCGTGTGCGCCTGAACCCGGCGTTCTAGGAACCCGCTGGAGGGGCGGCGGCTCTTCGCCCGCCGTCCCTCCGCTCATTCTCTTTTATGCCCGATTGGTCTGCCACCGCCGCGAGCGTGAATCTCAGCATGCAAAACGCGTTCGGCGAATCTGTGGAGTACCAGGCGATGCAAGCGGGACAGGCGGTCGGCACCGCCTCCACGATCACGATCATCCGGCGCATCCGCGAGCGGATGGAAGCGGGCGCGGTGGCGAGTGTTGAGGAGATCGACGTGAACCCGACGGATCTTCCGGTCCTGCCCGCGCGCGGCGACATCGTTGAAGCATGGGGAGCGGTCTTTACGGTGACCACCGTACGGCAGCCCGATCCGTACGGGATGATTCACCTCACGCTGACAATGCAGCCGCCGTCGCAATGATTAACCCCAAAACGATTCTCGCGGAATGGGTTACCGCACTACAGGCCCTTCCGAATCTGGTCGAGGCGCTGGGCGGGAATTCCGCGCAGATACAGTTCTATTCCGAGAACATCACCGTCTTCGGGCAGCCCACTCAGGCGAACGTAAGGTTGGCGGTGTTGTCGATGCCGCCCGGCTCGCTGATGATTGTCTGGAACGGCAGCGGGCCTGGCAGGCTCGGGAACGCGCTTGTCTTCGTTCACCACTTCGCGCTGTTTCTGCGTGCGCCGGAAACCGCAAACGTCGGCTATGAGGATCTCTGGACCTGGATCGTCGAAGACATCCCAGAGAGCAGCACGCTAAAGATGCTCCACACTCAGATCGATCCGAACGCCGAGCCGATGGATTTCTATTTGCCCGAGGCGCGGCGCAACACTATCGTGATCAGCGCAGACGGAACCACGTTTGAGTATTTCGAAGTGGCGGTCCGGCTGATCGAGGCCACGAACCCGTAAGCCGGTGCCAACCGGAGTCGAGGATACGATGCAGAACGTTCCAACCTGTTTTATGCAATCGCCGCAGGGCGACGAAATCAAGGAAGTCCCGGCGACGAGCGCAGCCCTGACGCCGCTGATGGCTGCTGGCTGGCATCAGGTACCCGCGCCGGTGAAACCGACTACCACTCCGAAGGAGGCCAAGTAGCCATGGCGAACATAAACGAGCTGATGGATGGCTGGAGCTACGGGCAGCAGACGAACATCACCACGCCCGCCGCGCAGACGGCGATCTGGCGCCTTACGAATCTCAACACCAAGCCGTGGGCCAAGGTGCCGGTGAACGAGGACGACCGCGCTGAAATCGGCAAAGGGCATGAGTTCCCGACGCAGCTCTTCAAGTCGCACTACAACATGCCGACGTACGAGATTTCGAAGTACTGCTCGTCCGAATTCCTGGCGTTCGTGATGGCATTCTCGCTCGGAAACGTGACCGCGGTTGCCGGCACCGGGGCGACGCCTCCCACCACCTACACGATTGTTCCGGCGATGGGCGCGACCAACCCGACCGGCCTCGAGCTGCCCTACTTCTCGTTCGTGCAGCAAATGCGGCCCGGAGCCTCGGCGATTCTGGATGAAATCCTGATCGGGTGCGCGATCAAGAACTGGAAGCTTGCGATCAAGAACTCTCCGGGCCGCGCGAGCGCCACCCTGGTCGCCGAGTGCGTGACGACCGGTCAGTACCTGACGCCGAGCGGGATTACCCTTCCGACCGGGGCTCAGCAGCTCCACGAGTTCAACGCGGGGATGGTCACCGCGTTGACCATCAACGGCATTAATTACCTCGCGGGCGGATCTGGCAAGAACTTTGTGTCGCTCGACGCCTCGTGGGAAAACAACTTCCGGCCAGGCTTCTTCCCCGGTTCTGGCGAGCAGGACGGCTTCCAGATTCAGGGACGCTTCGAGTGGGGCGACCGGAGCTTCGCCGTGCAGTTTGTGGTGCGCGTGCAGGCAGGCTCTGCGGAGTACGGCAACTTGGTCAATCAGGTCATCGGTCCGGCGACGATCACCTTTACCCGCGACGCCAACAACGTGTTCACCATGGACATTCAATCGATGGGGTTTAACGTGGTCGAGTTGTCCAACACCGATGGCATCGCCACGATGCAGGTTACCGGCGTCCAGTTGTATGACCCGACCAACGGGCTCGTCACGATGTCGATCACCACACCCCAGGCAGGAATTTGCGCACCCCCCGCGTAGGCGTGCGACTCCTTCCGTCCGATATAGCAATCGATGGAACAGCAAACCAGCAATCCCCTTTTTGACGCCTCGAAAACCATCATCGTGCCGATCTTATCGGGCGGCGAGAAACGGTGCGAGGTTCGTTTCCCTTCCGATGAGGAATGGTGCGGGTGGGCGCGCGCGCAACGCACCATTCGCCATTTCCTCGGGCGCGGGAAGTCGCAGAGCGAGGACATCGACCTTCCGAGGATCAACGCGGAGCTATTCGCCAAGATCCGCCTCGATAAGGACGGCCCGGCTTTCGACGACGCCGAGGCCGGCATGGTGATCGGGCGCGTCGAGCGGACGAACATCACTGCCATCGAACGCGAGGGCAATAACTACCGGATCGCGATGAAGGTTCCGGGCGCGCGCGTGATGCACGTGCTGCGCATGCCGACCGCCAAGGAGATGCAGGAGCACGAGAAGGCCTCGACCAGCGTGATGGCGGCGCGGCGCTCGGTGGAGACGCGGGCCTTCCTGGAGCCGAGTGGGGCGCTTTACGACAAGCTCCACGTCTCCCACGTCGGGTACGCGGGGACGGTGCCGATTGTTCACAAGTCAGCGGCCGTCTCCGAGGTGATCGCACAGCTCGCTATCGAAGGCGACGACGACCCGGAATAGCGGGGCCCGACTCCCCAGAGGGGCCGGGCCTGCGATTCCTGATCCGGTCGGCGGTGCGGCAGCAATCAGCCTGTGGCAGGGAGGAAGACTGTCCGGACCGCGTGTTTCGCTGCCGGGTGTGCGGCTACTCCTCGTCGGAGGAGCTGGATGGCTGCCCGGCTTGCAAAGCCGGATGGAAGGCGATTGACGTCAGTCACGGGCCGAACTGCCCGAAAAACCTGCTCGACGAGGCGATGGAGACGCCGAACGGGCTTCTGGTGCGCCGGTGCTTTCGATTGTTGAACGCGAAGACAATCGGCATCACGATCACGCTGGACGATATCACCGAGGAGGAATTTCGGGCGATGGAGTTGATTGAAGCGGAACACAAGGACAGCGTCGACGCGGCGGATCGGGACGCCAAGAGTTTTCAGGAATTGCTGCTGCGCAAACTCTCCAGGAGATAGGCGATGGGCTTTCGATATCAGCCGGTGGTGCGGCACGCCCGCTTCGTTTACTCGCCGTATACCTCGGACGAGATGTTGGGCTTTGGCGAACTGCTCGCGGACACCATCCGGCAACGCATCCAAAGTGGGATGAACATCTACGACCAGGCGGCGGCGGCGCTCAAGCCGGGGCGCGACGGCCACAAGGGTTACCCCGATATGAAGACCGCACGCGGCCTCCAGCCGATCCGCGACTGGACGTGGACCGGCCACACGCTGCGCTGTCTGAAGGTTCTGGTTGTCAACGAAAACAGGGCCACTCTCGGGTTCCTCGATGAGTCGCTGCCGGGCCGCATGCAGACCGCGTCCGAGATCGCGTTCTACGGCAATCAGATCGAGCGGATGTGGGGTGTGTCGGAGCGCGATCGGGCGATCACCGTCTCTGCCATGGAGAACTATCGGCCCCTGGTGGTGGCGGTAGACGGCGCCAATGGGATGGACGATCAGGAGCGCGCCGCGGTCGAGCGGGCCTCGCGAGGATTCCGGCAGATCGGCGCGCAGCAATACTTCAGCGGGTTGAAACGAGTGGCTTAAGATGCCAGCAGCAGAAAAGGTCATTCTCGAAGCCGAAGACACGACGGCAGGGCCGGTTCGCAGCGCGAACCAGAACCTCCAAAATTTCGAGCGGCAGGCCGAGGGCACGCACGGCAAGGTCATTCGCATTACCGATCAGACCCGCACGTCGATTCAACGGCTGATCTCGTCACTCGAAAAGCAAGCTGAAACCTACGGCAAGAGCGGCGTCGACCGGCTGATCGCGCAGCGCGACTCCTTGCTCCAGCGCTATGCCAAGGAGCCGCAGGCCATCGACGCGATCACCAGCGCGTACGACCGCATGATCGCCACACAGAAGAAGGCCGACGCCACGGCGGCGCTGGAAAAGCAAACCAAGTCGATTGAAACGTTCGGCGAACGCATCGCTCAGTCGGTTCAGAATCCGATCCAGGGCGCGGGGAGCGCGGTGACCGGACTGCTCGGGAAGATCGGCCCGCTGGGCGTAGCGCTCGGCGCGGGCGCGGCGGTCATCACCGGCTTTGCTATCGCCACGCTTGAAGCGGCCAAGAGCCTTGGGGAGTATGGCGTGCGCATCAAGGACGCGGAATTGCGGACGGGTTTGACGGCAAAAGAGGTCGCGCAGTTCGGCTTCGCAGCGCGCGCGGTGGGCCAGGACGTCTCGATCTTCGAACGCATGATGCGGGGACTCTCGAACGCGGTCGACGATACCGGCAAGGAGGGTGAGAAGGCGCGCGCCTGGCTGCAACGCTTTGGCGTCGATATCCAAGGCGTGCGCACCGGCATGGTCCCGACCTCGACGGTCTTGCTACAAATCTCGAAAGGCCTCGAATCGCTGCCGGAGGGCTTTGACCGCGACAAGGTGGCGATGGATCTGTTCAAGCGCGCCGGGATCGAGGCAATTCCGGTCATGGATGGCTTGCGGGAGCGCATCCAGCGGGCGCGGGAGCTGGGCTTCGGGCCGAACGAATCCGACGTGAAGCGCTACGAGGAATTGAACCAGAAGGTCGTCGAGTTCGAAACGCGGTGGGAATCGGCGGTGCGCAACATCAAGTCGCTGCTCGTCGATATGGCAAACGCCTTCGGTTGGGTCATCGACAAGATCGCAAGCAAAGCGCCCGCGCCGAGCAAGCAGGAGTTGGCGGAACGCGAGGCGCATGCCAAGCACATTGCCGATCTTCAGCAGCAGGGTACGGCGGCATTGCAGGCGCAGCAGAAGACTCTCCAGCAACAAGTAGCGCAGACCAAGCCCGGCATGATGGATTGGGTGAAGGAGGGGGTGGCTGCCGTCGGCGCTTATTACGGGTTCCCGATGCCCGTCGGCAAGCTGAGCGCCAACGCGGAACAATGGGCCACGAATCAGACGAAGCTCGCCGACGTAACTGAAGCACTCGACGCCATCGCCGCGCGCCCCAAACCTCACCCGCCGATGATCGAACCACCGGCGGGCAAAACCGGCGACGAGGGTTATGGCGCCGCCGTGCGTTCGGCCCGGCGCGAATTGGCCGAACTTCAGGGCGGGGGCGAGGACCGGTTTGCGGCAATTGCGGCAGAGCGCCAGGAGGCCATCGAAGACGCCCTCGAACGCTTCAAGGGGAAGGCTGCACCTCTGGTAGAGATCCTGAAGCAGGTGTACGACGCAAAGTGGGTCAAGGAGTACAACACCGAGCAGGACCGGCTGAACAAAGAAATCGACGAGCAGAAGAAAAAGTGGGACGAGTTGTCCGGCAAGTCTTCGAAGGCTATCGGATCGGCGTTCGCCCAGGACATCGCCGAGGGCAATAAGAGGCTGGAGGAGCAGAGCAAGGCGGTTGCGAAGCTCGCCGCCGAATGGGTGAAACTTCGGGATACGGGCGAATCGCAAGCGCTCGCGCATGCCAAGCGCATGATCGGGATTTCGAGCGACGATGACGCGCTGGGAGTTCTCAAGGCGCAGCAGGCTCTCGACTACGGCCAGATCGAAAAGACGCGTCAGGCGGCGCTAAGCAACCTGTCCACAAACCCGCTCGAGGCCATCGAGCAGCGCATGGTCGCCGAGAAAGCTGCCGCGAACGCCGTGGGCGAGCTGCGATACCAGTGGGAAGAGAAGCTCGCTGAGGCCCAGAAAAAAGCGGCCAAGGAGGCCCAGGACGCGCTCGATGCGCAGGAAAAATCCATCGAGAAGGTGCTGGACAAGCTCTACAACACGCTCTTTACCAAGCCCCGCGACTTCGGCAAGGACCTCGCGAAGACGATTCACGAGGAGGTGCTCAAGCCGGTGGTGTCGGGCATCAGTGGCGTGACCGCGAGCGTGCTGCACCCGATTATCTATGGCGACGACGGCAAGGGCGGGATTGCCGGCGTCTTCAAGAACATGTTCGGGGGTGGCAAGAGCGGCGACCCGGTCAAGGTCTCGACCGACCAGAACACAGCCGCGACGATCCAGAACACGGCGCACATTGCGGCGATGACCGCCGTGCTCGCGGGCGCGATGGGCATGTCGGCTCCATCGGTTCCTGCAGCTACCGGCATGCCCGGCGTCTCCTTGCCCAGCATCTCCGCGCCGGCCGTCTCGGTCCCGATCCGGACCGGCGGCGGTGGCGGTGGCGTTGGCGTTGGCGCCGGGAGCGTCGCCACGGTCGCAGCGGTCGCAGGGCCTAGTTTCTCGGACCTCGCGAACCTGCCATTGAACCACGACCGCATCGCGCAGACGCTCGATATGAGCGCGCCCATCAGCCAGACCGGGCCCAACGGTTCGTTCGGCACGGCGGCGATGGCCAATCTGCCGATGAACCAGGGCCTGTCGCAGATGATTCAGATGGCGGCGGGGGGCAAGCTCCAGGGTTCCGGCGGCGGATCGCAGATCCTATCCAACCTCAAAAGCTCCGTCTGGAACCAGAAGGAATTCACCTCCCTCCAGGACTCGGGCAGCAGCGGCTTCGTGAGCGGGTTGGGCGCCGTGGCCAAGTCTCCGGCCGCCGGCGCCGCCGGGATGATGCTCGCCGAAAGCGGCCTGCTGGATTCGCACCAGGGAACTTGGGGCGGCGTCGGCATGGGCGCTGCCGGAGGCGCGATGATCGGTTTTCAGATGGGCGGTCCGCTCGGCGCACTCATCGGCGGCGTGGCTGGCGCCGGCATCGGCATTGGGGAGAAGCTCGCC
>Ga0187847_10004316_pt1 | contig 10510 bp, 11 predicted proteins | sample June2016WEW_4_10_FD_132458 | JGI IMG/M metagenome (GOLD analysis project Ga0187847, IMG submission 132458) | Peatland microbial communities from SPRUCE experiment site at the Marcell Experimental Forest, Minnesota, USA - June2016WEW_4_10 | ecosystem: Environmental > Terrestrial > Soil >...
AGCCCGACTCCGCTTCACCGGTTATCGAATATGCTCAAGGAAAAGCAACGCCTTGAGAAGACAATCACACTAAACGGCGACTGTGTCTTCAAAAGACTGTCTCACTCAAGGGGTTCACCCCACGACTTCCCAAGCCCCAGAGTCGGGACCTGAGGCACCCGCTTTAGTCGCCTAGACGGCGGTCTGCACTACGTTCTGGAGGGGTTCTCCGGCGATAAAACGGCGCAGTTCTCCGGCTGCGGTCCGCACCGCCCGGGGTGCGAATTGCGGAGTAGAGCCGGCTACGTGGGGCGTGATGAGCAGGTTCGGACAGCTCCAAAGCGGGTGGCCATCCGGTAGAGGTTCAGGATCGGTTACGTCGAGAGCGGCGCGAATGCGGCCCGACTGGAGCGCTTCAACTAAGGCGTCGGTATCCACAATGGGGCCGCGGGCTGCGTTCACGAGAAGTGCACCCTGCGGCAACAATGCGAGTTGCTGGGCCCCAATGAGCCCGTGGGACTCAGGGGTATCTGGCAGGATGAGCACGACGATCTCGGCTTGCGGCAAGAGTGCGTCGAGTTCGCTGACTGCATGCACCTGGGGTCTGGTACGCGCGGTACGGGCTACGCGGAGTAACTCGACATTAAACGGCGCAAGCATGCGCTCGATCTCCTTGCCGATGGCTCCATACCCCACCATCAGAACTTTCTTCCCTGTAAGTTCCTCAAGCATGACGGGAGGATAGAGTGGGCGCGCATCTCCGGTGGTCGCAGCGTAATGTGCGCTGGCGCCGAAACGGAGTTTCCACTTACCGGCCTTCTGAACATCTAGATAGAACGGAAAGTATTTGAGCATCGCCAGCATCGCACTAACGGTCCACTCCGCAGTGGAAATATTGTGAGCGCCGTGAGCATTGCAGATGGTGACATGAGGTCCCACGACACTGGGAATCCACTCAGTGCCCGCCATGAGTGCCAGCACGAGACGCACTCCGCGCAGATGCGGCCAGATTTTCTTTGCTTTAACGGCGTAGGGATCCGGAAGCCAGACGTCGAGGTCTATGTCGTGATCCAACGTGTCGGGCAGCGAAATCAGCTCGACTTCCTTCGGAAAATCGCTGAACAGATCCGTCGAAAGAACGGCTGGATATCCTACTCGTAGCATGGTCCCCACCGGCCCGCCAGATGCGGGCTCCATAAATCCATGCTAAACGGAGACCACAACTCATCCTGTGTTCTGGCTCACACAAAACTGATAGGCTTGACGGGCCGGAACCTGGTCGCGCGTGCGACTTGTCACTGGCGAAAAGGTCGCCGCACGTTCATCCTATGTATATGAAGATAGTCGAATGCGGCTGGTATGCATGGGCCTGAAGGCAGAAAAGACGTGGTCGCAGCAACTGCTTGACCTCAGGCAGCGCGTAGAGCCAGCAAAAGGGACTGGGGTCTTTTCATGGGAGCGCCAGCGGCTGCTGATCCACAGTGCGAAGACCGCACTGGCGGCCGGTTTGTGCTGGTGGCTGGCGTTGCGATTCGGGCTGCACGACGGCTATTGGGGCTCAATCAGCGCGATCATTGTGCTGCAATCCAATATGGGCGCAACAGTTTCCGCATCGCGAGATAGGCTGATTGGAACCCTGATCGGCGGCGTGCTTGGATTCTCGTTTTCGCTTTTTGGCGTTCTTCCGTGGAACTACATCCTCGCCATACTGGCGGCGGTGATCATTTGCGGGTTGATGGGACTGCGCGCCAGCTCGAGGCTGGCGGCGGTTACCATCACGATTATTATGCTGGTGCAGAAGCCGGGATCGCGCTGGGGACTGGCGCTGGACCGTGTGGGCGAGGTGGTGCTAGGCATTGTGGTCGCGCTTGCCGTAACCACGTTGGTGCTTCCCGACCGCGCGAGGCTACGGCTGCGCGACGGTCTGGCGCAGGAATTCCTGGTACTGGGAGCCTTCTTCGAGGCGATTCTGCAGGGGTTTCGCGGCGCACCCGCAGAGAACCTGATCGGATTGCGAGACGATGCGCTGGCGATGCTGCGTGGGAACAACCAATTTCTGGAAGCTGCGCGCAACGAGCCTTCCGGCGGTCCGGGTTGGCGCGAAGGCCTGTCAACACTTTCGCAATTTGGCCGCTCGCTGTTTGACGCGCTGGTTGCGCTGGAATTTTCAGTAAAGGATACATCTGAGTTTGAGTACGCACAGCAACTGGAGCCCGCACTTGGCCAGTTGATCGCCGATATCTGTGTCGGATTCCAGCACGTAGCAGGACGAATTCACGAATGGCATTTCACCTTGCCGCCACCGGGAATCAATCTGGAAGAGGATATCGCCCAATTGGAAGAGCGCATGACCGCGGTCAGGCCATCGGGCATCGGATTTTCGCAGACCGAGATTCTGCGTGCCTATGCCGTACAGCTCCATCTGAAACAGATTGCCCGACTGCTGCGCGCCTCACGCGTTGAGACCAGCCACGCGGTCGGGGAAATACAGGAATAGGGACGTCTGGCGTCTCTTTACTTAGCGAAAAACTTGCGCAACGCCTCCACGCAGTCTTCAATTTCCTTGGATGTGATTGCGTAACCAAAGCGCAAATGTCCCTCGCCTTGCGCACCGAATACGGAGCCGGGAATGGTCGCGATGTGCGCGTTTTCCAGCAGGATTTGCGCGGCGGTGCGGCTGATTTTGTGGATCTTCTCAACGTTTGGAAAAGCGTAGAAGGCGCCTGCAGGCGAGACACACTCGAGGCCCACTTCATTGAGGCCTGCAACCAGAGAATCTCGGCGCTTGCGATACTCTTCGCGGATGCGGGCAATCTCAGACTCGGGCGTGGTGAGCGCCTGAATCATGGCGTACTGCACGGGTGTGGGAACGCCGTTAGTGGAGTAGAGTACGATTTTGCGCAGTGCCGTCATGAAAGGCTCTTTGGCCACTGCGTATCCCGCGCGCCAGCCGGTCATGCCATAGGTCTTTGAGAAGGTAAATGAAGTAATGGTGCGCTCGGCCATTCCGGGCAAAGACGCAATGGAGACATGCTCTCCGTCGTAAACCAGGTCCTCATAGGCCTCGTCGGCGATCACGACCAGGTCGCGCTCGATGGCGAACGCTGCGACCTCCTCCGCCTCTGCGCGAGTAAAGACCAGACCGCTGGGATTCTGCGGGGTGTTGTAATAAACGGCTCGGGTTCTGGGCGTAGAGAATTGCTCCAGCGTTTTACGGATGCCGTTGCGGCGTGCGGTGATGGTGGGCACCAGCAAAGGGCGCGCCTGCGCTCCAGTGACCAGATCTCCGATCGGCGTCCAATAGGGCGAGAAAACGAGGGCATCGTCGCCGGGATCGAGCACGCTCTGGAAGGCCGCATACAACCCCTGTGAGCCGCCCACGGTGGCGATCACTTCGTCGGCGGTAATGTGGATGCTGTTCTTCACCGCCAGCTTCTCCACAAGCGCCTTGCGCAGCGGCAACACACCGGACGACGGTGCGTAGTGGGTCTGATTCTCGACCAACGCCTTCATGGCTGCGTACTTGATTGCTTCCGGCGTTTCAAAGTAGGGCTCTCCCCCGTGCAGCATGTGCACCTGGAGCCCCCCCGCGCGCAACTCCATCACCTTGTTGCGTATTTGGACGATATCGGAGAATCCAACCTCGTCCAGCCGCTTTGCTAGTCGTATCCCGCTTTGCTTCGCCGTCATGATTCTTTTTCCCTTCGCGCAAGGATAATTGAGAATGTAATTCCAGCATATCCGATGCTGGATCGGGCGCCCGGGATCATACCGCGAGCAGTTCCGTGTAGACAGCCATTCCGACCACAGCATCGGCGCCGAGTGCGTGAAGCGCATCCACTTCCTGCTGGCTGCGAATGCCACCGGCAACAATCAGCTGGCGATTGGTGAGTTTGCGCAGGCGCGCAGCGGTTTCGATGGGGAAGCCCTGCATGAGGCCCTCGCCGTCGACGTGCGTGTAGAGGTAGGCCGAGACATATGGTTCGAGCTGTGGGATGGCCTCGTCGGGTGTTAGAGCGACCTGGGACTTCCAGCCTTTGACAGCAATCTTTCCATTCTTGGTGTCAATGCCGGCAACGATATGGTCTAGACCGATGGAGACGGCGAGACTGGCGGCGAATTCGGTATCGACAGTTCCCTGTTCAGAGAAGAGTGCGGAGCCTATGATGACTCGCGTTGCGCCGGCATCGAGGACCTGACGGGCACGGTCGATGGAGTGAATGCCGCCGCCAGCCTGGACGGGAAGCCGCTTCGCGATTTGTGCGACGAGCGCTGAGTTATCGCCTTGACGCATGGCAGCATCGAGATCGATCAACTGGACTAATGGAAAGCGAGAAAACTTTTCAATCCAGTATTCGAAATCGTCAAAGGCGAGACGGAGTTTTTCACCCTGCACAAGCTGAACGATGCGGCCGCCCAATAGATCGATGGAAGGAATCAGCATGGGAGCCTCACGGACACGCCGGCTTGGGCCAGCTCTTCTTTGAGGGAACGGGCGCTGGATACGCCGAAGTGAAAGATGCTGGCAGCGAGCGCTGCATCGGCGCGGCCGCGTGCGAAGACGTCAGTGAAATGTACAACTGTGCCCGCACCGCCGGAGGCGATGACGGGAATGCGGACTGCTTCGCTGACCGCAGCAGTGAGTTCGCAATCGAATCCGGCGCGAGTGCCATCGGAGTCCATGGAGGTGAGCAAGATTTCGCCGGCGCCACGCTGCTCGGCTTCGCGCGCCCATTCGACTACTCGGCGACCGGCGGGCTTGCGGCCACCTTGCACGAAGACTTGTGCATCGCGAACTGGATCGGCAGCCTCAGGATCGCGGCGGGCGTCAATGGCGACGACAACGGCCTGCGCACCGAAGCTGCGGCCGATGGCGTCAATTAATGTGGGATCGGCAAGTGCAGCGGAGTTGACGCTGACTTTGTCCGCGCCGGCTTCGAAGACCTGGGCAGCGTCGCTTGCTGTGCGAATGCCGCCACCTACGCAGAATGGGACGAAGAGCTCACGAGCTGTGCGGCGGACGGTGTCGAGCAGCGTCGCGCGGCCTTCGTGCGTGGCGGTAATGTCAAGGAGCACGATTTCGTCGGCGCCTTCGCGGGCATGGCGGGCCGCTTGCGTGGCTGGATCACCGGCGTCGATGAGGTCGACAAACTGCACGCCTTTGACGACACGGCCGCCATGGACATCGAGACAGGCGATGATGCGCTTGGTGATCATCGAGTTCCCTCTCCTTCGCACGCAAGGAAATTGCGGAGAATCTTCAGGCCGGTCGCACCGGATTTTTCGGGGTGAAACTGGACGCCGAAGACATTGGCTCGCTCGACGGCGGACGCGAAGGGCTCAATGTAATGCGTAATGGCTGCGGTGTCTGAGGTGACCGGGGCTTTGTAAGAGTGGGTGAAGTAGACGAACTCGCCGGATTCGACACCGGCGAGCAAGCGTGAGTTAGGACGGGCTTCGAGGGAGTTCCAGCCGACGTGCGGAACTTTCTCATGGCTTTCGGAGAAGCGCGCACACTGCTCGGGAAAGTGACCGAGGCCGGACTGGTTAGGAGCTTCGGTTGAGCCTGCGTAGAGCCACTGCATGCCAACGCAGATGCCGAGGAACGGGACGCCACGCGCGATGGCTGCGCGGATGGCTGGGGTGAGGCCGGTGGAGTCGAGATAGTTTGTAGCGGCGAAGTGGCCTACGCCGGGAAGGACGATGCGCTCAGCGGATTCGACGGGGGCAAGGTCGGCATCGGTGACTTCGACTTCTGCACCGAGATGACGAAGCGCCTTGAGCACTGAGGTCAGGTTGCCCGCCTTGTAGTCGATGACGGTTACGCGCATCAGAGCAGTCCTTTGGTTGACGGCAGCATGTCACCGAGTTGCTTGTCGTGCGAGCAGGCTACGCGAAGGGCGCGGGCAAAGGCTTTGAAGATGGCTTCGATTTTATGATGGTTGGAGCGGCCGTACATAGTTTTGACGTGAACATTGGCGCGTGCTCCGCGGGCGAAGCCTTCAAAGAAGTCGGTGACGAGTTCGGTTTGCAAATCGCCGACAAGACGCGTTCGGACCTTGGTGTCAACGGCAAATGCAGCGCGGCCGCTGAGGTCAACGGCAGCGATGGCGAGAGTCTCGTCCATGGGCATGAGGAAATATCCAGCGCGGAGAATGCCGCGCTTGTCGCCGAGGGCGCGATCGAAGGCCTCGCCAAGAGCGATGCCGACGTCCTCGACTGTGTGGTGTTGATCGACGTCGAGATCGCCATCGCAATTGAGCTCGATATCGAAGGCGCCGTGACGGGTGAAAAGCTCCAACATGTGGTCGAAGAAACGAATGCCCGTCGTGACTTTGTATTGGCCGTGACCTTCGATGGTGAGATTGATGTAGATGCGGGTTTCCGCAGTGTTGCGTTCGACGATGGAGGTGCGCGTGGGCATGGCGGTATCCCAGGTCCCAGAATCGGGACCCTTCGACAAGTTCAGAGCAGGCTCTCGGGCACCTGGTTTCTTTTTTGTGGTTGAGTTTGCATTTTTCATTACGATCCGGCTCCAAGATTCAGCGCTATTACCGCTTTATTCAGGGCTGTGATGGCGAGTTGCATCTGGTCGCGCGTTCCGATGGTGATGCGGACGCGGCCATCGCATCCCGGGTCGCTGGATCGGTCGCGGACGAGCACGCCGGCAGAGCGCATGAGGCGCACAAACTCCGCGTGTTGAGGACCAATGCCGACGAGGACGAAGTTGGCTCGGCTGGGCCAGCGACGGAGCCCGGCGGCATCAAGTGCGGACTCGAAATCCGTACGCGCTTGAAGGACCTGGTTCACATACCAGTAGAGGTATGCCGTGTCTTCAAGCGCTGGCCGGATGCACGCTAACGCAATTGAGTTGACGCTGTACGGTGAAAGGACGCGACGGATCCAGCGCATCAAATCGACGGGACCGGCGAGCAGGCCGAGGCGCAGGCCAGCGAGACCGTAGGCTTTCGAAAACGTGCGGGCGACGATCAAGTTAGGCACGAGTCCAACAAGATCGATGACCGTTTCACCATGAAAGTGAAAGTAGGCCTCATCAACCAAGACGACTGCCTGGGGTGCGCGGCGTGTGAACTCGAGAATCTGCTCGCGCGTTGCGGCTGTGCCGGAAGGGCTGTTGGGATTGGCGATGGCGATGATTTTGGTTTGCGGGGTGATGGCACCGAGGAGGCGATCGAAGGGAAATTGCAGGTCGTCCGCAGCGAGTACGGGGACTAAGCGGGCGTCGGTGGCCGAGGCATAGACCTCGTACATCGTGTATGTGGGGACGGGAAGAAGGAGCTCATCGCCAGCTCCCAGGAAAGTCTCGAAGAGCACGTGAATAGCTTCATCAACGCCATTGGTGAGGGCTACCTGTGGGGCAGCGAGGCCGAGATGTGCGGCGACGATGGCCTCGACAGGCTCGCGCTCTGGATAGCGCGTTAGAGCTCCGGTTGAGATTTGCGTGAGGGCTTCACGAACTTTGGGAGAGCAGGCGAGCGTGTTCTCGTTGAAGTCGAGGCGAAGGGCGTCGCGGCTGCCGAGGGGAGGGTGATACTCCTTCATGGCTTGCACGCGGGCGCGGGGGGATGGGGCTAGTGTTGCGACGGAAATGGCGGCGGATTCAGTCATTTCGCCTCCTCTTTTGCAGTCGGGTGTGGATGGCTTCGGCGTGGGCGGTTAAGCCTTCAGCTTCGGCCAGCAGTGCTGCCGGGGGGCCGAGTGAGCGGATTCCCTGCGCTGTGTACTCTTGCACCGTGATGAGCTTGACGAAGTCGTTGACGCTGAGGCCGCCGCGGACACGTGCCATGCCGCCAGTGGGCAACGTGTGATTTGGTCCGGAGATGTAATCGCCCATGGGCTGTGCGGACCAACGACCGACGAAGACTGAGCCCGCGTTCTGAATCCAATCGAGGTCGCTTGCCGCGTCTACGGTTAGGTGCTCGGGGGCGATGCGATTTGTGATGGCTCGAGCTTCATCAAGGGTGGAGGCGATGATGACGAGGCCGTGGCGATCAAGAGCCGCACGGGCGACGGGATTGTTGCGGCTGCGGAGATTGGTTTCTGCGATGACTTCTTTGGCCAGTTCGGAACGCGTGGTGATGAGAATGGCTAAGGCTTCAGGATCGTGTTCGGCTTGCGCGACGAGGTCTGAAGCGATGTCGGCGGCGTGGCCGCGGTCGCTGGTTACCACGATCTCAGTGGGGCCGGCGAGCATGTCGATGGCGCAGTCGAAAGCTACGAGACGCTTGGCGGCGGTGACGTAGAGGTTGCCCGGACCGACGATTTTGTCAACACGAGGGAGGATCGCGGTCCCGTAGGCCAACGCGGCGATCGCGTGCGCACCGCCGAGGCGGTAGAACTCCGTAATGCCGAGGATGTGGGCGGCGGCGAGAGTTTCAGGCGCTGGCTTGGGAGAGACGGCCACAATGCGCTGAACCCCTGCGACCTGCGCGGGAATGACGGTCATCAACAATGTGGAAGGCAGCGGATGGCGGCCGCTGGGAACGTAACAACCGACCGATGCGAGCGGACGCACGAGTTGGCCAGTAGTGGGACCTAGCTTGTGCGGTTTGCTCCACGAGACAGGCAGTTGTTTGCGCGCGAAGGCCTGAATTTGCGCGGCCGCCGTCATCAACGCCGCTCGAAGCTGCGAATCGGTTGCCTTCCATGCCGCCGCCATTTCGTCTGGGGTTACGCAGAGGTTCGTAACATCTCGAAGGTCGTCGAGTTCGGCTGCATAGCGGAAGAGGGCGCGGTCGCCGCGCTTGCGCACATCTGCCACTATGCGCCTGACGGCGGGGAGAACTGTATCCAGCGATGCGGCGCCGCGGTGCTCAAGAGCGGCGAGAGTTTCCGTCGTTCGTTGAGCGCCGCGGCCTTTGGTTCGGATGAGCCTCATAGATTCATTCTTTCGTTGACTTAGCCTTCGCGTGAAGTTGTTGCTCTCCCAGGTCCTCCGCTGCGGCGGACGGACCTGGAGCACCCAATGTGGTTATCTGAGTGACTGAGCGCCCAATCGTGCGACCCAGTCATTCTTCAATCCCTTCAGCAAACCATCGACTTCCAAAGGGTGCATGTCCTCGTCGAGAGCGTCGAGCATCTCGTACTGGAATGCAGCCTCGCCGCGCGCATTCCATTCGTCCTGGAGCGATTTTTCCCGGTGTATCCCGTTGCGCAGACAGAACCAGCATCCGTTCTTCGTTGCATCGAGGTTTCGGGAAACACCTACCCAAACCTGTCCAGTTTCAACGCATCGCACAGCATAGGCGCCCAAGAGCGATTTACGTTCCTTGAATTTCCTTATCGATTCTTTCCTTGATTCCTTGGACAACATTTCAGTGTCTCCATCCTTTAGTTGTGCCGCGATACGCAGCCTGCGGGCGCATACGCGGCGCGTCCCTAGAGCACCACTTTGTTGAGCGGGTATTCAACGATTCCTGTGGCCTTGGCCGCTTTCAGTTTCGGAATTACATCGCGGGCTACGCCTTCATCGACAATGGTGTTGACTGCTACCCACTCGGAATCGCTCAACTGCGAAATCGTCGGCGAGTTCAACGCGGGCAGCACGGCGAGCACTGCAGCAAGGTCGTCGCGCTTGACGTTGAGCATGAGGCCGACCTGCGATTGGGCATCAATTGCACCGCGCAACATGAGGGCGAGTTGGCTGATCTTCTGTAGCTTCCATGGGTCGGCGAGGGCAGGCTTGCCGGCGATAAGATGAGTCTCGCTCTCCATAACTGTATCGATGATTTTGAGACGGTTGGCCTTGAGGGAACTGCCTGTCTCGGTGATCTCAATGATGGCGTCGGCGAGTGTGGGCGGCTTGACTTCCGTTGCGCCCCAACTGAATTCGACTCTGACGTTGACACCTTTGGATGCGAAGTAGCGCTTACTGACTTCGACGAGTTCTGTGGCGACGATTTTGCCTTCGAGGTCTTCGGCTTTCTCAAAGCCGCTGCCCTCGGGAACGGCAAGTACCCAGCGCACCTTGCGACGGCTCTGCTTGGCATAGGTGAGCGAAGTTACTGTGGTGACATCGAGGCCACTCTCGACGACCCAGTCGATGCCGGTGAGGCCGGCGTCGAGGACGCCGTGATCGACGTAGCGGGCCATCTCCTGCGCGCGAATCAACATGCATTCAATTTCGCTGTCGTCGATGGAGGGAAAGTACGAGCGGCCGTCGGCATAAATGTTCCAGCCGGCGCGTTTGAAGAGAGCGATGGTTGCATCCTGCAAACTGCCTTTGGGGATGCCGAGTCTGAGCTTATTGGCCACGAGGTTCCTCTTTCTGATCTGGTTGCAGGCGGGATGTGCCGAACGGAAGCGGCTTGGTGAAGCAGCTTACCGTGCCCTCATGGCAGACGAGGCCGTCCCCTTCCACCTCGACGCGGAAGAGAAGCGTGTCGTTATCGCAGTCGGTGGAAGCGGAGATGACGCGCAATCGGTTGCCGCTGGTTTCCCCTTTCATCCAGAGCTTTTGGCGGGTGCGGCTCCAAAAGGTGACGAAGCCGGTTTCAAGGGTTTTGGCGTA